>JAEEGL015853744.1_pt1 | contig 20430 bp, 14 predicted proteins | sample 9134231 | NCBI WGS metagenome assembly JAEEGL01 (sample SAMN16246548, study PRJNA631951) | gut metagenome | biome: gut microbiome; feature: rumen; material: fiber-attached | host: Bos | place: Iran: Karaj | collected 2018-10 | reverse complement strand
TTAACCACTTCATGGCATCGATCATCTTGGCAGCTCTTGATTTCCTTGAGTCTCCAAATGGCGCTCCCGCATAAAGGAAATCAAGTTTGACCAGGTCAAAATTCCATTCATTGAAAACGCGGTCAAATGTTTTTTCAATATATTTTCTGACACTCTTATTATCAAGATCAAGTGAGTAGAAACCGCCCCAGTTGCTTCCGTCTGACCAGTTGTCACCGTTTACTTTCAGAAACCAGTCCTGATGTTCCTGGTATATTTTACTTCTGGCGGTAGCTACAAACGGTGCCAGCCATAAGCCACTCTTGAATCCACATGCATGGATCTTGTCACTTATTGATTTCATGCCATCCGGAAATTTCACCGGATCCGGTTCAAGCCAATCACCGACTGTCGGTTCCCATCCGTCATCGATCTGGAATAAGTCGCCTTTCTGCAGAAGCTTCTTACAGCCTTCCAGATCTTCCTCAATGCTGTTGATGTTGATATCTTCATAACGGTTGTACCAGCTTGAATATCCGAACAGTTCCTTGCCGGTACGCTGCTTTATGTTGAGCAATTCGAACCATCTGTCAAATACCTGTTTTTCAGTTCCTTCAAGATAACAGAAATTGAAAGCATCAAATGATCCGCTGTTCTTTACACCGGCGCAGTCTCTGACCAGTTTCAGTTCCCCTTTACGGCTGTCATAGTAGAAAATCGTATATCCGGGATATTCATCCAGCGAAGCAAATAGCTGATACTTCTTTTCATTGCGGAAATAACAGTAGGAAAAGCCGTGAAAATGTCCTCTTTTGTTGTCGTAATTGACAAAGTGATAATCAGCATAGCGGTCCAGTCCGAATTTTTTTATGCCAAATGCCGGTGTGTGAACAAGACCTCTTATTCTGTCCTTAACCGTGTATTCAGGACAGTAGGTCCAGCTCTGATAGCCGTTAAAGAACATTTTCTTAGTTGGAGAAACTTTAATTACGGCAGAAACATCGTTAAGAGTTCCTTTAAAATCAACCTGGATCAGGTTTGTCTCCTGCAGCTGTGATTCTCCATGAATGTCATTAACTTTCCATTGTATTTTCCTGTTTTCCATTTTTTACCCCTCTGTATTAAATCTGATGATTACTGGCTCCAGCCCTCTGGCAATAACCGTTACATTTCCCTGACCAGGCTGACCTGTGGTTCTGACATAGGCACCGCTGCTTCCTCCTTCGAGAGTTGCCAGCGGACTGCCGATAACTTCCACAGAACCGGATGCTTCAAACTGTACCGGTATCTGATTATATGGTGCCAGGTTACCGTATTCATCCAGAACACGTACTCTTATGGCTGCCATGTCATATGTATCTTCTTCTTTAAGTTCGGTCTTGCTGACTTTTACATCAAGATGAAGCTTGCATGACTGACCGAGTGTTTTGGTAATGACAGGTTCACCGTTCTTAATGCCTTCAAAGGTCCAGATCGTTGATTCTCCACCCCAGTTGCCAACGTATTTTCCAAACAATGCAACACCGTCAGAATATTTCATTCCATATCTGATCATTGCCCATCCCATTTTCAGCATGTCTTTAGTTGGCATGTTGCTGTAGCCGTTAATGGCTGCTGATCTGAGACATTCATGCAGGATCTTTTCCTTGCTGCCGGTGAAGCCTTCCTTTGTTTCAAGAAGCTTGCCGATAGTGTCATCAACTACTAATGGTGCGTGTTTCAGAGATGTAAATTCACTGACAGACAGTTCCGTGACGAAATCACCGTTTTTGTAGAGTCTGACAGAATCCATGTTAGTAAATACATAAACCTTCCCTATGAGCCCTGCAGGATAATCGCCTATGTCCATGGTAGTTGAAAGCTCCAGAACAGGTGTTTCATCCTGCTGTGAAGCATATACGCTGCTGGCTATCTTAGGGTTTCTGAAGCCATCCATTACGCCATGGTAGCAGACTCTGTCACCTGAACCGAAGTCCTTATGAGTTGGATAGTCAAACATGCACCACTGGAAACAGCCGCAGTGGGTTCCGTCTTTAATTGCCTGATTGAGAACTCTGGCATGTCTTAAGGCATGTTCCTGCCTTCTTTCCCAGTTATCATATGGTTTTGTCGGGAACATGTGTCCGTTAGCTTCTGATATCAGTAAAGGTCTGTTTCCCTTGAATACCTTGTTTTTAGGCTTGCAGCCAGGAGTCTGTCCGTTATGTGAGAAATCATTAAATGAATATACATCTTCAAGTAAATGGCTGTTTTCAAGATATCTTACACCACTGGTGCATCTTGATGGATCTAATTCATGAGCAACCTTGTTGGTAACTTTATAGAAGACGTCATCATCCTGACTTTCGTTTATTCTGACACCCCAAAGGAAAATGGATGGATGATTACGATACTGTCTGATCATTTCCCTTACCATTCTGATGGCATGCTTCTTCCAGCTGTTATTGCCGATATGCTGCCATCCAGGTATTTCAGTGAATACCAGTAGACCCAACTGGTCACAGGCATCGATGAAATGCTGAGACTGTGGATAATGTGAGGTTCTGACAGCCGTGCAGCCAAGTTCTTCCTTTAGAATGCGGGCATCTTCATATTGCAGAGATTTGGTGGCGGCATACCCGATATACGGATAGCTCTGATGTCTGTTGAGTCCTCTGAAGAAAATCTTCTTACCATTCAGGTAGAAATCGTTATTGTCAAAGGTAACGGTTCTGAATCCAAAAGTTATTTCTCTGGATTCGTCGTGTCCTTCCAATCTGACTTCGCACTTGTAAAGTACTGGACTATCAAGGTCCCATGGCTTAACATCGTTTAGAGTAACTTCAACCTTACTTTCAGGGGTTTTTGTTTCAAATAATATTTCATTGTCAGATGTTTTTATGTAAATGATTTTTTCCTGTTTCGATCCAGTTTCAATATTGATTACTGCTTTATTCAATTCAGGGGTATAAACAAAGATATCTTCGATGTATTCCTCGTCAACAATATCCAGATATACTTCTCTGTAAAGCCCTCCATATGTCAGATAGTCAATGACATATCCGAATGGTGGTATTTCACCGTTCTCCGTTGTGTCGAGTTTTACTGCTACGGTATGCTTGTTTCCAGCTTTGACATACTGCGTAATATCAATTCTGAATGCTGTATATCCACCCTTATGGGTTCCACATTGCTGACCATCGATATATACGGTAGCTATATGTGCAGCACCGTCAAACTGCAGAAACACTTTTTTATTTTCCAGATGATCAGGCATGGTTATCTCTGTTGAATAACCGCAGATCATCTGATAGTCCTTGTCATTTATATAGTGGTAATCAAGAATTTTACAGGTGTGAGGAAGTCTTACTGCTTCACCTGTTACTCCGTTTTTAAAATCATCATTCCAGCTCTCGCTGAATGTCCAGTTATTGTTAAGAGATATCATATTATTGTTCCTTTTTGTAACCCCTTTCATAAAGATTATAGCATAATAACTCATTTAAACTTAAAAAGAAAGAAATTGTGTTATATTTATCTTAAGGGAGATGTTTTATATGAATGTAAAAACATTAATTAATAATTTTAAATCCGGTTCTTATGACGGTATCCTTCTTGATTACTATGTAGATGAATCCCTTCTCAATTATCAGAGAAAGAGATATGTAAATCTGCTTAACGAATACCTCGATAAGTTCGGTGATGATGAAGTAGTGGTATTATCTGTTCCGGGACGCAGTGAGATTACCGGCAACCATACCGACCATCAGCATGGTTGTGTATTGGCCTGCTCAATAAACCTGGATATCATCTGTGTTGCCAGCAAGGCTGCCAAAATGGAAGTTTATTCCAACGGTCAGTTCATCAGCAACATTTCTGCTGAAGATACTGAATTCAATCCTAAGCAGCAGCATACTTCAGCTGCCCTTTGCAAAGGTGTCATGTACTGCTTCAAACAGGCCGGATACAAGATCGGTAATTACAGAGCTGTCATGAGATCAGATGTTCTTGTTGGCTCAGGTTTATCAAGCTCTGCTGCTTTTGAAGTAATGATAGGCAATATTCTCAATACCCTTTTCAACGAAGGCAAAGTTGGCAAGGTTGAAATTGCCAAGTTCTCTCAGTATGCTGAAAACAAATTCTTCGGCAAGCCATGCGGTCTGATGGACCAGTGTGCCTGTGCACTTGGCGGTATTGCCTATATTGATTTCAATGATCCTGCTGATCCTCAGATCGAACAGGTAAATTTCAACTTCAAGGAACACGGATACAGCCTGTGCATCGTCAATACCGGTGGTTCACACTCTAAGCTTACCGGTGAATATGCAGCAATTACTGATGAAATGAAATTAATCGCCAATTTCTTCAACGAGGATTTTCTGAGATATGTTACCCCTTCTCAGATCATAAACAACGCCAAACTGCTGCGCGACAATTACGGTGACCGTGCTGTCATGCGAGCACTTCATATGCTGTATGAAAATGAGCGCGTCAATAAACAGCTGGAAAATCTGCATAATGACGATATTCTCGGCTTCATCAGAACGATTAACGAATCAGGAAACAGTTCATATAAATATCTGCAGAATGTTTACAGCAGTGCTGATCCAGTTCATCAGCCTATTGCTCTGGCATTGCAGCTGTCTGAACAGTTCCTTGATGATGAAGAAGCCTGCCGTGTTCATGGCGGCGGTTTTGCCGGTACCATTCAGGCTTTTGTCAAAAACGAACATGTTTCTGCTTATAAAAAGTACATTGAAAAAGTATTTGGTGAAGATTCCTGCATAGTAATGCAGATAAACAATCACGGGAGCGACAGAGTTATATGATCAGAAAACCTGAATCATTCGGTATTGTAAAAGATACGGAAGTGTTCCTTTATACCATTTCTTCAGATAAGCTCATTGCCAGAATATCTGATTTTGGTGCCACCATTGTTCAGCTGTTCTACTGTGATGGTGATAACAGGACAAACATGGTCTGCGGTTATGACAGTGTTGAGCCGTATATGATGAACGACAGTTACATGGGAGCTGTAGTACTGCCTTGTGCCAACCGTACCAGAAATGCTTCATTTAAACTGAACGGTAAGGAATATCATCTTCAGCAGAACGACGGCAAAAACAATCTTCATTCTTCCCTTCCTGATGGCAGTGCTCAGGCTATCTGGAGCGTTGAAAACTATGCTGATAATTCTCTGACCTTAAAACTCAGTTATGGTGACGGTGAGCTTGGTTTTCCTGGAAACAGAGTTTTCATGGTAACCTATGAAATAAACAATAATGAATTATCAATCAGCTACAGTGCCATCAGTGATCAGGATTCCGTTTTCAATCCGACAAACCATTCATATTTCAATCTCAATGGCAAAGGTACAGTTCTTGATCATGAATTGAAAATCTATGCCGATAATTTCACTCCTAACGATTCCACGAGTGTTCCTGTCGGTTCAATTTGCCCGGTTGAAAACACTCCGTTCGATTTCAGAGAATTCAAGCCAATCGGCAAGGATATAAATCAGGATCATGAACAGCTGATTTTCGGCAAGGGTTATGACCACAACTGGCTGATCAACGGTTTTGACGGATCAGTAAAACTGATTGCTGAACTGTATAGCCCTGCTAATGATCTCCTTCTGAAGACCTATACTTGCTGTCCTGGAATTCAGGTTTATACGGCAAATTATCTTAACAATGATAAATACAGCTATAGAGATGCTGTTTGCTTAGAGACACAGTATACTCCAGATGCCATCAATCTGGATAACATGGTAAAACCTATATTGAAAGCCGGTAAATGGTGTACTCTTGTCACCAAATATGCCGTATTAAAAAAGGAATCATAGATGTCTATAATTCCTAAAGATTGAATATCATAATAACACCAATTGTATTAATAGCCAGATTGGCACATCCATGGATCAGCCAGCTGGCTTTTAATGTGCCAAATTTCAGTGAGATCCATTGCAGTATCATACCGCAGCCTGCCAGTCCGATTATGCATAAGGCGAATATCAGCGGATTGAACCAGTTTGACACTATTCCAATATGATAGAGTGCAAACAGAATCGCTGAAACAATTATTCCTGTACGGCGTTTTTCCTCTGCTTCAAAAAGATGGTAAATGAATCCTCTGAAGAAAGCTTCTTCAATAAAAGAATTAACGAGAATTATATAAGCGAATATATACAGGCAGTTATCTTTCGTAAGCTGTTCCTTGTTCATAAGATTAGTTCTGATCTGTTCCAAATCAATGTAATTACGGAAAGCTAGAAAGATGATGATAATGCAGCAGTATGCCCGAAACATGCCAAAATAAAGTATTCTGGCAGACCGCAGTTTTTTCATCCTTATTATTTCCGTCAAGCTTTTTCCTGTCAGAAATGCATTAAGAATAATCGGTGACATCAGAAGCAACAGCTTAAGACAGCTTTTTATCAGATAATTAGGCTTTATATACTGTTCAATTAATGTCAGGATCACAAGACACATAACTGAAACAGATAATGACAGCAGTGTGTTTCTTTTCATTTTGTTAAGCAGCGGCTGCGGCAGCTGCAGCATCCCTGCTCCGCTGCATTCTGAGAATGACATATAATAGAACATTATCAATGAGATTGCTGTCATGACTGTTGGTCTTTATGACAAGCATGATGGCATACAGTATTCTCTCATCGCTGAACATGTTCCATCCTCCGAACTTAGGATATGAACTGAGGAATAATTCAGCCTGATTTATCTGGTCGATTATGTCTGCATCATCCATTTCCAGTAATGAAAGAACAGCCAGGATCTCTAGGTGATAGTATTTTGATACCTTGATTCCGTTTGCTTTCAGAAGATCATATATCTCGAGGAATCTGTTAGTTTTTTCACCTGGTGATTCCATGTTTAGGGCCAGGATATGACTTAACTCCTGATTCTGTGAACTGCGGAAGTTTTCCTTAAGAATCCGAAATGCTTCATCCATTTCCAGCAGAATATCGCTAACATTAATATCGGAAACAGCCAGCATGGCAGCAAATATCATGTCATAATCGGCAGTAAGCCAGGAATGATCTCTTTTCATCTGTTCGTAGATCATTCTTGTTTTATCTACATAGCGGCGAAAATCTTTAGGTTCCTTGTTTTCCATTATTATCATTGCTGAAACTGCCTTATAGGAACTGGAAAACAGCCAACTGGTTTTGATTTCCCGCATTATGGCTTTCAGAATTTCGTAGTATTCTTCATAATCAGCTGACAGTGCCATTTTGACGCATAATGATAATTCTATATGGGAACGCAGTTCAGAGAATATTCCTTCATTCTTTTTTATATATTCCTTCATCTCGATCAGTTTGTTTTCGGAAACATATGTATCTTCACCCAGCAAAAAAGTTGCCCGGCAGCACTGATCGGTTATTGATGACCATTTAAAGCAGTTCTTTAACAATTCGCGGCTATCTATAAATTTTTCGCATTTTCTGTTTAAAGCTTCGTTCATATTTAATTCCTCTTTATAGACTTTTAAATAATTTTACTTTAAGTTCTGGCGACGTTCAATAATATATAAAAAAACTCCCTTTTATGGGAGTAAAGCTTTATCAGAAAATACCCTGTGCCATCATTGCGGTAGCCACTTTCATGAATCCGGCAATATTGGCTCCGGCAATAAGATTGTAGCCAAGTCCATATTCTCTGGCAGCATTTACTGACGCTTCATGAATATTGATCATCATTCTTCTTAACTGATCATCAACATCTTCCTTTGTCCACTGAAGTCTTTCCGAGTTCTGGGACATTTCAAGAGCGGAAACGCCAACGCCACCGGCATTAACGGCTTTGCTTGGAGCAACTATCAGGTGTTCCTGTTTAGCCAGATAATTAAGGGCTTCATTAGTTGTTGGCATATTTGCCACTTCAATGTAGTACTTTACACCGGAGGCAGCGATCTTTTTAGCACTGTTAATGTCAACGTCGTTCTGTGTGGCAGCCGGCATGTAGATATCGACATCATCAACACCCCAGAATTTCTCTCCTTCCACAAATTCACAGTTAAACTTTTCGGCATAACTGCGGCAATGCATAGGGTCATTCTGTCTCATTTCCAGGATGTAATTCAGTTTTTCTTCGGTAATTACTCCTTCTTCATCATGAATATAGCCGTCAGGTCCGGAGATGTATGTGACTTTAGCGCCTAACTGTGCAGCTTTCTTCATAATTCCCCAGGCAACATTTCCATAACCTGAAACACCGATTCTCTTTCCTTTTATAGTGTCATGCTCATGTCTTAATACTTCACACAGATAATATACGGCTCCATAGCCGGTTGCTTCAGGACGGATCAGTGAACCCCCGTAGCTTAAGCCCTTACCGGTAATAACACCGTTCTCATAATTCTGCTTTATTCTTCTGTATTGTCCGAATAAGTAGCCGATCTCTCTGGCCCCTACACCCATGTCGCCAGCTGGTACGTCCACATCTGGACCTATGAAACGGTACAAGGCAGTCATGAAACTCTGACAGAATCGCATGATTTCAGCATCTGATTTACCGCTTGGATCAAAATCAGAACCGCCCTTACCGCCGCCAATTGGCAAGCCTGTCAGACTGTTCTTGAATGTCTGCTCAAAAGCCAGAAATTTAATGATACTGTCATTAACGTTTTTCTGGAATCTCAATCCCCCTTTATAAGGACCGATGGCTCCGTTAAACTGACATCTCCAGCCTTTGTTTGTATGAACATTACCTTCGTCATCAGTCCATACAACCCTGAAAGTGAACATTCTTTCCGGTTCTACCATTCTGTGAAGCAGATCAGCCTTCTCGTATTCCGGATGCTGATCAATGACTGGTGACAAAGATGTCAGCAATTCTTCGACAGCCTGTATGAATTCAGGCTCGTCGCTGTTTTTTGCCTTTACATCATTAATTACTTTCTGTACGTAACTGTTCATATTATACCTCTGTTATTTATGTTTACACTTTTATTCTAGCACAGTAAAAAAAATATAAAGGTCTTTTATTGAAAAGTTTGAAAATTTTTTCATTTTTAATAATTTAAGCGGTATTTTGATAAAAAAAGAGCTCTTACGAGCTCATTTGCTTACTCCCACTCAATGGTTCCGGTAGGCTTTGGAGTTATGTCATACAGAACTCTGTTAACGCCTGTAACCTCGGTAAGGATTCTGTCTGTAACCTTCTTCAATACTTCATAAGGTATTTCTTCGATAGTTGCACTCATGGCGTCACGAGTATTAACAGCTCTTAATATAACTGGCCACTGTTCACATCTGACATTATCTCTGATTCCAACAGATTTAAGGTCAGGAATGATTGTGAAGTACTGCCATACCTTTTTATCTAGTCCGGCATTATGGAATTCTTCTCTGAGAATGGCATCAGATTCTCTGACGGCTTCCAGTCTGTCTCTGGTGATTGCACCCAGACATCTTACACCTAAACCAGGTCCTGGGAATGGCTGTCTGAATACCATGTTTTCAGGAAGACCAAGTGCTAATCCGACCTGTCTTACTTCGTCCTTAAACAGTAACTTAACCGGTTCTACGAGCTCAAATTTCAGATCTTCAGGTAAACCGCCGACATTGTGATGAGCTTTTACCGGACCGCTTTCCAGAATATCTGGATAAATTGTTCCCTGTGCTAAGAATTCAATGCCATCAAGCTTTCTGGCTTCTTCTTCAAACACTCTGATGAATTCCGCACCGATGATCTTTCTCTTCTGTTCAGGATTTGAAACACCGGCCAGCTTATCCAGAAATCTGTCAACAGCATCTACGTAAATAAGGTTGGCAGCCATTTCGTTTCTGAATACCTGAATTACCTGTTCAGGTTCGCCTTTTCTTAACAGTCCATGGTTAACATGAACACATACAAGCTGATTACCTATAGCTCTGATCAATAAAGCAGCTACAACTGATGAATCGACACCGCCTGACAATGCCAGAAGAACTTTTTTGTCCCCTACCTGTTTCTTGATGGCTTCTATCTGTTCAGCAATGAACTTGTCTGCCAGTTCACGGGTAGTTATTCTTTCCATGTTTTCGGGTCTAACACTTGACATAATGAAACTCCTTTTAAAATCTAATAAAAAGATTATAGCACTATTGATTTTTCGGTAAAAGATTTTTGATATTATTCATAACCTAAAGATAACTAAAATGATAGAATATAAATAGAGAATTTCAATAACAATAATATGGAGGATATTCCCATGACAATTAATGACGGAAAAATGTGGGCTCTTGTTAAAAGCAGACCTGAAGAAGGAATCTGGATGGAAAGAGTCGACATTCCGAAAGTTGGTACCAATGACGTCAAGATCAAAATACGTAAAACGGCTATCTGCGGTACGGACGTGCACATTTATCAGTGGAATAAATGGGCTCAGAACACCATCCCTATCGGCTTAACCATCGGACATGAATATGTCGGTGAGGTTGTTGAAGTCGGTCCGGGAGCCAGAGGCTTCAAACCAGGTGACATTGTTTCCGGTGAAGGACATATCACCTGCGGTAAATGCCGTAACTGCCTTGAAGGACACAAGGAAAACTGTGCCAACGCCAAGGGAGTCGGTGTCAACAGAAACGGCGCTTTCGCGGAATACCTTGTAATACCTTATGTAAACGTATGGCCTGTAAATCCTGAAATTGACGAAGAAATGTACGCTATTTTCGACCCTTTCGGCAATGCAACTCATACAGCTCTGACTTACAATGTTCTGGGTGAAGATGTTCTAATAACCGGTGCCGGTCCTATCGGCTGCATGGCGGCAGCCATAGTTAAATTTGCCGGTGCCCGTCACGTTGTCATTACCGATTTCAATGATTACCGTCTTGACCTGGCCAGAAAACTGGGGGCAACAAGAACGGTTAATCTAAAAAATGAAACACTTGAAGAGGTCATAAAAGAACTTGGAATGACTGAAGGATTTGATGTTGGGCTGGAAATGTCCGGTGCTCCAAGCGCTCTGGATTCCATGATCCACAACATGAAGCACGGCGGCAAGATTGCCCTCCTCGGTCTGCAGAGTGCCGATACAAAAATAGACCTTGAGACTGTGATTTTTAACGGTTTGTCACTCAAGGGAATTTATGGACGCAAGGTATGGGATACCTGGTATTCAATGACTACCATGCTTCAGGCAGGCCTTGATATCAGAGATATTATTACTGACAGAATTGATGTAAGAGATTTTGATAAAGGTTTCAGAAAAATGATTTCTGGCCAGTCCGGTAAAATCGTCATGGACTGGACTCATATAAATGATTAAGGGGGATCAAATGATGGAGAAAAAAGAAATACTTAAGCTCTATTCCGATCAGGTTCAGGAAATTAGAGATTCGGGTTTGTTTAAAGGTGAACTGATAATGTCCACTCCTCAGAATGCCCATGTGGAACTGGAAAACGGGCCTAAGCTGCTTTGCATGTGTTCTAATAACTATCTTGGCTTAGGAGATAATCCAAGAATTATTGAAGCAGCAAAACGTACTTATGATGAACGCGGATACGGACTTGCTTCCGTCAGATTCATCTGCGGAACCCAGGACATTCACAAGGAACTTGAAAAGACCATTTCACAATTCCTGCAGACTGATGATACCATTCTTTATTCATCATGTTTTGATGCCAACGGCGGTCTGTTTGAAACGATACTTACTGCTGAAGATGCCGTCATATCAGATGAGCTTAATCACGCTTCCATTATTGACGGTGTCCGTTTATGTAAAGCTAAAAGATACCGTTATCTTAATAACAACATGGAAGATCTCGAACAGAAACTTATAGAAGCTGATAATAACGGCGCACGCATCAAATTGATTGCTACAGACGGCGTTTTCTCAATGGATGGTATAATTGCCAACCTTAAGGGAATATGTGACCTGGCTGATAAATACAATGCTCTGGTGATGGTTGATGACAGCCATGCTGTCGGATTTGTAGGTAAACATGGATGGGGCACTCAGGAATACTGTGACGTAATGGGACGAGTAGATATCATAACCGGCACTCTTGGCAAAGCCTTAGGCGGTGCCAGCGGCGGTTATACTTCAGGCCGTAAGGAAATCATTGATCTTCTCAGACAGCGCAGCCGTCCTTACCTGTTCTCCAATTCAGTTGCGCCTGCCATTGTTGGCGGATCACTGGAAATGTTCAGGATGCTGCAGGAAAGCACGGCATTAAGAGACCATCTGGAAAACATTACTGCATACTACCGTCACCAGCTTGTTGAAAAAGGATTTGACGTAATACCGGGAGTTCATCCATGTGTTCCGGTAATGTTCTATGATGAAAAGCTGACAGCTGAATTTGCCAGAAGAATGGTAGCCAAGGGCGTTTACGTTGTTGCCTTCTCTTATCCGGTGGTTCCGAAAGGAAAAGCAAGAATAAGAACTCAGGTATGTGCTAATCATACCAAGGAAGACATTGACTTTGTTGTTAAGTGTTTCGAAGAAGTCCGAGACGAAATGAAAGCCGAGTAATAAACTCGGCTTTTTTTAATGATTATCTTTATTCTTGACTATTACGTCGTGTGCGCCGCCTTCGACAATGCTTGTTGATGAAACAAGTGTCAGCTTGGCTTTTTCCTGGAACTCCTTGATGGTAAGAGCACCGCAGTTGCACATTGTAGATTTTATCTTGTATGTAGTTACGGCTACATTGTCTTTTAACCGTCCGGCATAAGGTACATATGAATCAACACCTTCTTCAAATGACAGATGACCGTCAGATTCGTATCTCTGCCAGTTTCTGGCTCTGTTGCTGCCCTCACCCCAGTATTCCTTGACATAGTTGCCATTGATCATGAGCTTATTGGTAGGTGACTCATCAAATCTGGCAAAGTATCTGCCCAGCATGACAAAGTCAGCACCCATGGCTAAGGCTAAGGCAATGTGATAGTCATATACAATGCCGCCATCTGAACAGATTGGTACATAGATACCAGTTTCTTCAAAATATTTTCTTCTGGCTTTTTCTACAGAGATGACAGCAGTTGCCTGTCCTCTGCCGATGCCCTTTGTTTCTCTGGTAATACAGATGCTGCCGCCACCGATACCGATCTTTACAAAGTCAGCTCCGGCATTTACCAGGAAACGGAACCCTTCTTCATCAACAACGTTACCAGCCCCTACTTTTACCGTATCACCATAATTTTCACGGATCCATTTGATCGTTCTTTCCTGCCATACGGTAAATCCTTCTGAAGAGTCAATGCATAACACATCCGCACCAGCATTGATAAGTGCCGGTACTCTTTCCATGAAGTCACGAGTATTTATACCGGCGCCAACTACATATCTCTTATTGTTGTCAAGCAGTTCGTTAGGGTTTTCCTTATGTGAATCATAGTCTTTTCTGAAAATGAAATAACAGAGATTCTGATTTTCGTCAATTACCGGTAATGTATTGAGCTTATGATCCCAGATCATATCATTAGCTTCAGAAAGAGTAATGCCTTCTCTGGCGTATACCAATGATTCAAATGGTGTCATGAATTCTGATACCTTTGTATCCATTGACATCCTGTTGATACGGTAGTCACGGCTTGTAACAACACCGACAAGCTTGCCATGAGCAGTGCCGTCTTCAGTTACTGCCATTGTTGAGTGACCGGTTTCATGCAACAGATTGACAACATCCTGAAGTGTTGAGTCCGGTCTGATGTTGGAATCTGATACAACAAATCCGGCTTTATATGATTTTACCTTGGCAACCATTTCTGCCTGAGAAGCAATTGACTGATTGCCGTAAATGAATGATATACCGCCTTCCTTGGCAAGAGCGATAGCCATACGATCTCCTGATACTGACTGCATGATTGCACTCACCATAGGTATGTTCATTTTGATAGCAGGCTCTTCAACATCAGGTCTGTATTTTACAAGCGGTGTTTCCAGACTGACGTTGGCAGGAATGCAGTTCTCGTCTGTATAACCTGGAATAAGCAGGTATTCATTGAAAGTATGTGATTCTTCTCTGTAGTAATGTGCCATGATAACTCCTCCCTAATTTATATTCAATTATATAGATTTAAATTATTTTATCAACAAAAAAAGAACCTACCGTTCTTTTTTCTTTCTTATTTCCCTTTCAGGCATGATATCCCTGAAATATGAGTACATCTGTCTGTCAACGTTCTCGTCAATTCTGTATTTCTCGTTATTGTTGAGATAGAGCATGACCTTGTCACCGTTATTTGTAATTCTGTATTCCCAGCCTTCGATTTCACTGATGTAAATAAGATCAGCAAATTCGTTGTTTTTGTCGTTGTATATTACAAAGAAGTTATCAAATCCTTCAAAACTTTTCTTGTCAGTTCCAAAGCAGTAAATCAGGGCATATATGGTAACGATGCCGATGGCAATTACAATTTTGGTCAGCAACACAAGAAAAACCATAATCCAGATCAAGACCATGTTGCTTTTCTTTTTAGAGCTGATAGAACATCTTGTTTTTGCCTGTGGAATATGCTCTATTCTGATTTTATGAGATTTATGTTCCGACATATAATTTCCTAATCTAATTCTAGATTTTAAGGTATGTGTTTTCAATAAATTCCCATAATTTCACACACTAACACATGATTGTCAGTTAATATGTGTTTTTGTCAGCTTCAAAGATGATTTCAGCACTTTTTCTGGCATATTCAAGTACTGTCACAACTGACTTGGTCTGTTTAAGCCTGTCACTGTACCGCTGCATGTTTCTGTTTTCAATGATGTTCTTTATGTCCATCAAAGTATATGCAAAGCCATCATGAGGCTGAGGATAGGAAATATCTGTAACTTCCTTTCTGGTAATCAGCTTGAGATCTTCGATTACACTAGGAGCTGTTTCAGTCAGAATGGATCCCTTCTCACCCTGAATCATGATATGCTTATTGCCGATGGAGTTTTTGGAAACGATAACGGTGGCATTAAAGTGTTTATACTCCATTAACAGAGTTCCGCTGATGTCAACACCAGTAGGAAGTTTGGTGACCTTATAGGTTACTTTTTCGGGCATTCCGAAAAGCGCGATGAAGGCGTTGACCGGATACACACCCAGATCCATTAAGGCGCCACCGGAGAATTCAGTGGTGAAAACATTACCGATGGTTCCGTTAAGATATGCATCATACTTGCGCGAATACTGACTGTAATTGGCGCTGGCAACTGATACATTTCCTATGTCGTTCAAATGATCTTTAATGCTTTTGAAATTTGGAAGAGACTGTACGCGGTCCATTTCCAGAACAAATCTGCCTTTTCTGTTTGCCATCTCAAGCAACTGATCAAATTCTCTGATATTGGAGCAGAAAGGTTTTTCAATTATGGCATTCTTGCCGCTTTCAAGTGCCTTAAGTCCATACTGATAATGTAAGCCGTTAGGCAGACCAACATAAACGGTATCAAAACCGTCATCAGAGAGAAATTGTTCATAATCATCATATGCTTTTGGAATTCCATATTGATCTCTGAACCTGACAGCTTTTTCCATTTCTCTGTGATATACACTTTCAGTAATTACGCCGGCTATTGATGCAGCATACATAAAAGCATGAGAAATATCCCCAGTTCCTAATACTCCAACCTTCATCGGTTACCTCTTTCTAGAATTACAGCAATTCAATGTTATTTCTGTGACAGATTTCTATCATGTCCTGCGGCCAGACGGAAGCCTGAACTTCGCCTACATGTGCTTTATTTAATAATAACATACATAATCTGGACTGTCCTATTCCCCCGCCCATGGTTAGAGGAAGCTCGTTATTGAGCAGGGCTTTATGGAATGGAAGATTGATCCTGTCCATGTTATTGCTTTTTTCAAGCTGATAAAGAAGGCTCTTGCTGTCAACTCTGATTCCCATTGATGAGATTTCAACTGCGGTATTTAAAATGTCATACCAGAATAGCAAATCTCCGTTAAGCTGCCAGTCATCATAGTCAGGAGCACGTCCGTCATGCGGCAGACCGTCAGGAAGAACATCCCCTATCTGCATGATGAAGACAGTCTTTTTTTCCTTAACGATCTTGATTTCCCTTTCCTTAGCTGTCAGATCAGGATACATTTCATAGAGTTCCTTTGATGTTATGTAAAATACATCAGGCTGCTTGACGATAATATCAAGCTCCGGATAATTACGGCGGATCGCTTCTTCAGTATCAATTATGGCCTTCATTATACGATCAACAGTACCCTTGAGGAATTCAATGTTTCTGTCTTCACGTTCAACTACTTTTTCCCAGTCCCACTGGTCTACGTAAATTGAATGCAGATTATCCAGGCTTTCATCTCTTCTGATGGCGTTCATATCTGTATAGATTCCCTTGAATCTTCTTATACCGTAGTTTTTCAAAGCCATTCTCTTCCACTTGGCAAGCGAATGTATTATTTCCATTTCGCCCTCAAGATCCCTGGCAGTGAAAGTGATTGGTCTTTCGTATCCGTTAAGATTATCATTCAGACCGCTGTCCTGACGTACCATCAAAGGTGCTGATACACGAGTCAGGCTCAGATGATGAGCAAGCCGTCTTTCAAATGTGTCCTTGACAAGTTTTATGGCATATTCAGTATGGAGCAGATCAAGACTGCTCTTATAGTTTTCAGGTATATACATATAAAATCCTCACAGATTTTGGATTAAACAGCATTAAGTCTGTTAATCGAAAACCTCCTTCATATAAATACTTACCATATGATTCTACTATATATAACATTTGAATTACAGAAGAAAATAAAAAGGCCGCTTTGCAGCGGCCTGTATGGTTTTATGAAAGACTTTGTGCCTTGTAGTTCTTTTCTTTAACTGTGAAATTGTCGGTGTCATCATCATAATCGACAACCAGGGTCGTATTGCCATCAATACTGTCCTTGATTATCTTATACGCAATGGCAGTTTCGATATTCTGCTGAATGTATCTCTTCAGAGGTCTGGCACCATATTCTATGTCGCTGCCTTCGGCAATTATTTTCTTTCTGGCATATGGTGTTACTTCCAGAGCAATATTCTGATCATTTAATCTGCCTGCCAGCTGACCGATAAACTTGTCGGCAATCTGACCAACTACCTGTTCGGTTAATGGATTGAAGATGATGATATCATCAATTCTGTTAACAAACTCTGGCTTGAATGATGATTTTACGATATCCATGTACGCCTGTCTCTTGCGCTCCGGATCTTTTTCAAAAGCGTACTGAGCACCAAGATTACTGGTCATGATAACTATCGTATTCTTGAAATCAACGGTAACACCCTTTGAATCGGTTATACGGCCGTCATCAAGTATCTGTAACAGGATATTGAAGACATCCGGATGGGCTTTTTCAATTTCATCAAGTAATACAATTGAATATGGCTTTCTTCTGACAGCTTCAGTCAGCTGGCCTCCTTCATCGTATCCTACATATCCCGGAGGAGCACCAATGAGTCTTGATACACTGAATTTTTCCATGTATTCACTCATGTCGATACGTACGATTTTATTTTCATCATCAAAAAGCTGCTCTGCTAAGGCTCTGGCAACCTCTGTTTTACCGACACCTGTAGGGCCCAGGAACATAAATGAACCTATTGGTCTGTTGGCGTCCTGGATATGAGCCTTGCTTCTTAGTACGGCATTGGATACAAGCTGAATAGCTTCATCCTGACCCATGACTCTCTTCTTCAGGGTATCCTGTAAGCCCAGGATCTTCTGTCTCTGAGTAGCCATCAGCTTACTGACGTCAATATGTGTCCATCTGGAAACGATCTTGGCAATCAGTTCCTCATCAACTGTCTCCTGAATCAGAGTTTCATTAGGATCTGTGTTCTTGCTTTCCCTGATCTTCCTTTCAAGTTCAGGGATAATGCCGTACTGCAGTTTGGCAGCATCTTCATATCTGGCGTCATTCTGAGCCTGTTCGAGATCAAGCTTGGCTTTTTCAAGCAGCTCCCTGTTCTTCTTGTTCTGATCCAGCGTTGCTTTTTCGTCCTGCCATTTTGAATACAGAACAGCTTTCTGCTGTTTCAGCTTGTTAGCTTCATCACGCAGGTCAACAAGTCTTTCTTTGGTCTTTTCGTCTTCTTCCTTCTGTAAGGCTTTTTCTTCTATTTCAAGCTGCATGATCTTACGGTTAAGTTCATCAAGTTCATAAGGCATGGAATCCATTTCAACTCTGATTGAAGCACATGCTTCATCAATCAGGTCAATTGCCTTATCAGGAAGGAATCTTTCCGTGATGTATCTGTGTGAAAGAGTTGCAGCAGCAATTATAGCTTCATCAAGGATCTGGACACCGTGATGAGCTTCAAATCTGTCTTTCAGGCCTCTCAGAATAGATATAGTTTCTTCAACAGTCGGTTCGTCTATCTGAACCTGCTGGAATCTTCTTTCCAGAGCCTTGTCTGTTTCAAAATACTTACGGTATTCATTAAATGTAGTTGCCCCGATGCACTTCAGTTCTCCTCTGGCCAGCATAGGCTTCAGCAGATTAGCTGCATCCATTGAACCTTCAGTCTTACCGGCTCCTACCAGATTATGTATTTCATCAATAAAGAGAATAATGTCACCGTTAGCCTGCTTTATTTCTTCCAATACGGCTTTCAGCCTTTCCTCGTATTCTCCTCTGTACTTGGCTCCGGCAATCAAGGCACCCATGTCAAGTTCTATGATGCGCTTGTTCTTTAGATTAAGAGGAACGTCCTTCTTCATGATTCTCCAGGCCAGTCCTTCAACAACTGCGGTTTTACCTACGCCAGGTTCACCAATCAGTACAGGGTTATTCTTGGTCTTTCTTGAAAGGATCTCTATTACTCTTCTTATTTCCTCATCACGTCCGATTACCGGATCTATCTTTCCATTAATTACGTCCTGAACAAGGTCATGGCCATACTTTTCCAGGGCTTCCAGATTCAATTCACTGGTTGGTTCATCCATCTTCTTGCTGCCTCTTCTTTCCAGTTCGGTATTAAGACAGCCATCCATGGTCAGACCAGGATAGTTCTTAAGTATTTCATTGGAAACATTTGATTTATTGAATAACAGGAAAATAAAGCATGTGGCAACAGTCAGATATGTTTCATCATGCTCACGCGCCCAGTTAAGAGCATTTGAAAATGATTCGGTAACTTTTCTGTTGAATATCGGCTGAGGGACATAATCGACTGTAGCAACATTCTTCATGCGGCTCTGACATATGTCCAGGCATTTTTCCTTGTCTATGTCCAGTTTCTTCAGCAATCCGTCAATAGTATTATCGCTGAATATCTGATACAGCAGATGTATAGTCGTAATTTCTGTATTATGACTGGTAGTAGCCATTTCCAGGCTCTTCATGATAATTGTTCTTAAACTTTCAGAGAATGAATTAATATCCATAATTTTCTCCTTTCTGGCACTTCATAATCAAGAGTGCTAACGCAAAATCTTAGAAAAAGTAACTTGAGAGTTACTTAAAAGCATCTTTGAACTTTTCAAAAACAGATTTCTTCTGTCTTTTTTCAAGTTCTTTCAGCTTTGCATAATATTCTTTTTCTTCCCTTGTAATATTACTTGGGATAATGACTTCTATTTCAACATACTGGTCACCCTGAACACCGCCATAAGGATCTTTGACACCCTTTCCCTTCAGTCTAAACTTCTGGTTAGGCTGTGTGCCTGCCGGTATGGTCAGTTCTACATCACCGTAAACAGTCGGTACATCTACCTTGCAACCCAAAGTAGCATCCAGAGCTGATAACGGAACGGTTATGAGTATGTTTTTACCGTCTCTTACAAAATACTTATGATCGCGGACGTTGAACTCAATATAGAGATCGCCATTAGGTCCGCCGTTTGCGCCTCTGTATCCTTTGTCAGGAATTCTTAACTGCTGTCCGCTCTGAATTCCGGCTGGAACATTTACTTCTACTTCAACTTTCTTGTTGAGGTAACCCTGTCCCTTGCATTTGTGACATACATGTTCGATCTTCTTACCGGTTCCGTTACAGTCCGGACATACTGATTCTGATTGGATACGCATGCCCATCATATTCTGCATTCTCATAACGCGGCCGCTGCCCTGACAGGTTGGACATATTTTAATGTCATCCTTGCTTCTGGCACCGCTTCCCAGGCATTCAGGACACTGTTCTTCAACATCAAGCTTAATTGTCTTTGAAGTACCCTTTATTGCTTCCATGAAGTCAATAGTCATGGACATCAGTCGGTCCTGACCTTTACGAGGCCCGTTGGCGTTACCTCTGGAGGATCTTGTTCTGCCTCCAAACATGCTACCAAACAGATCATCTACATTGATGTCGCCAAAACCTGAAAATCCTCCGAAATCAGAGAATCCGCCAAATCCCTGGCCGAAACCCTGCTGAGGATCTACGCCGGCAAATCCATATGCATCATATGCGGCTTTTTTCTGAGGGTCAGAGAGCACTTCATAAGCTTCCTGAACTTCCTTGAACTTATCAGCTGCATCAGGAGCTTTGTTCAAATCAGGATGATATTTTTTAGCTAAT
>JAEEGL011862897.1_pt1 | contig 20430 bp, 18 predicted proteins | sample 9134231 | NCBI WGS metagenome assembly JAEEGL01 (sample SAMN16246548, study PRJNA631951) | gut metagenome | biome: gut microbiome; feature: rumen; material: fiber-attached | host: Bos | place: Iran: Karaj | collected 2018-10 | reverse complement strand
GCTGCGCTTGCGCTCATACGTAGAAAAGTGCTATAATGCATAGTTTGGATGCGCCATCCATTGTGTAGATTGAAATAGAAAGCAAGGAGCATGAAATGAACTGCAAAAGACTGCTAACGATACAGGACGTATCGTGCGTGGGGCAGTGTTCGGCCACTGTGGCTCTGCCTGTGATCTCCGCGTGCGGTGTTGAATGCGCGGTGCTGCCGAGCGCCGTTCTCTCGAACCACACGGGCGGATTCACCGGATGGACTTTCTGCGACCTCACGCCAGAGATGCCGAAGATCGAGGCCGAGTGGGAGCGGCAGAAGCTTTTCTTCGACGCATTCTACACGGGTTACGTGTGCCCTGCGCAGATCGATCCGATCCTCAGCATAATGGAGCATCGCGCGGCTCCTGGAGCGGTGCGCGTTGTGGATCCCGTGATGGCCGACAACGGCAAGCTCTATCCCGGCTTTGCGGACGACTTCCCGCGCGAGATGGCGCGCCTTTGCGCCGGTGCCGACTATGTGCTGCCCAACCTAACGGAGGCGGCGTTCCTTCTTGGCGAGAAGCCGGTTCTCGAAGGATACGACGAAGCGTTCATCGAACGTCTCGCTGCGGGACTCCATTCGCTTGGCGCCCGCCAGGTGGTGCTCACGGGCGTCTCGTTCGATCCAGGGCTTCTGGGCACTGCGGTCTCGGACGGCAAGAGCGTGAAGTATGACTTCAATCCCCGCCTCGCGCGCACGTCGCACGGCACGGGCGACGTGTTCGCCAGCGTCTTCGCCGGCGCCGTGATGCGCGGGCTCTCCGCGTTCGACGCATCGGCGCTTGCGGCCGACGTGGTGTGCGCCTCGATCGAGGCCACTGACGACTCGCATTGGTACGGCGTCGCCTTCGAGAAGGCAATCCCGATGCTCGTGGAACGTCTGGCGCATTGACATCCAGCTTCATTCTGATGTATAATGTGAATCATAACGAACCAGAAAGGTGATTCACTGTGACGACAATGACAATTCATGCGGACGATGAGCTTGCCGCGGCAATCCGCAAGGGCGCGGAGGAGGCCGGGCTGAGCATCAGCAAGTTCATCCAGACCACGATGGGGACTGCGCTTGGTGTCTTCAAGCGCAAGAAGAAGCCGTTGCCGGATTTTCTCCAGATAAAGACAAGATTGTCCGACGAGGGATACAGAGAGCTGATGTCTGTACAGAAGGATTTTGAGGTCATTGACGAGGAGATGTGGAAGTGAGCGCTCTTGTTCTTGACACAAACGTACTCATCCCCTTTCTATATGACGCTTCTAGGTTCATCGCGGATGTCAGGAACTACGACGAAGTGATTTTGCCGGCAACTGTTCTTGGCGAATACCGTGCGGGGCTTTTTGCCACGAAGGCCGGTGAACGTAATCGGAAGGCGCTTGAGGACTATCTAGCCACTCCATCCGTACGCACCGTTCCTATCACCGACCGAACGGCGGAGCTCTATGCGAAGGTCTACCAGGCGCTGCGCAAGCAGGGCACGCCGATTCCGCAGAACGACATGTGGATAGCGGCGAGCGCGCTTGAACATGGAGCGGACATAGCGACGACGGACGAGCATTTTCGGCTCGTTCCCATGCTGACGGTGATTGTACTCCGAGACGCGTGAACAATGGGCAAGCTGACAGACAAAGTCGCGAAGGGTGTCTTCTGGGTGCTGCTTGAGAAGTTCGGCATCCAGGCGGCGCACTTTGTCGTCACGCTCGTCCTTGCCCGCCTCCTCACGCCTGACGACTACGGCACCGTGGCGCTCCTCTCGGTTTTCATCGCCGTATCCAACATCCTCATAGATGCCGGCTTCGGCAATGCGCTGATCCAGAAGAAGAACGCCACGCAGACGGATTTCAACACCGTCTTCTACATCAGCGTCACGACGGCGGTGGTTCTGTACACGGGGCTATTCTTCTCCGCGCCGTTCATTGCGAGGTTCTACAAGCTGCCCGAACTCACGACGATGCTGCGAGTGCTAGCGGTGACGATTGTTTTCTTTTCGATCAACGGCGTTCAGAATGCGGAGCTGGCGCGCAAGATGCTCTTCAAGCTGAGCTTCAGGATAAGCTGGGTGAGGGTGTGCGTGATGTACGCGACGGGCGTTTCGATGGCGTATGCGGGATTTGGCCCGTGGGCGCTTGTGTGGTCGCAGGTTGCGGGAGGGCTTGCGGGGATGTTGGCGCGGCAGCTGGTGATCAGATGGCGGCCCACAATGACGTTCTCGTGGGCGTCGGCAAGGTCACTGTTCTCCTTCGGCTGGAAGATGACGCTCGGCGGCGTCATAAGCAAGCTATACGGCAATCTATACGCAGCAGTCGTTGGCAAATGCTTCACAAAGGCAGACCTTTCCTTTGTGAACAAGGGCAACCATGTGGCGGGGATACTGATGAACTCGATTGATCAGACGATTGGTCGCGTGTCCTTTCCCGCGCTTGCGAAGATGCAGGGCGATCCGGAGCGTCTGCGCGGCGCGATGCGCAGAATGATCCGATCGTCCACATTTCTGGTGTTCCCGCTCATGGCCGTTCTCGCGGTCGTGGCGGACCCCGCCGTGTCGATTCTCTTCGGCGAGAAATGGCTGCCTGCGGCGCCGTATCTGCGGATAGCCTGTTTCACATATGCGGTCAAGCCTTTCAGCAGCGTGAACGTGAGGGCGATCGTTGCGCGCGGGGAGAGCGGCACATTCCTCGCGCTCGTGATCATCAACCGTCTTGTGGGAATCACGGCGATGGCCCTCTCGTGGCGATACGGAGTGTATGCCTTTGTCGCTTCAAGCGCCTATGCGGTTGGAATCGGACGCATCTTCATCAACTCGTATCCAAACTGGCGCATACTCGGATACTCGATATGGATGCAGCTTGCCGACGTGCTGCCGGCGGCGCTTGCTGCCGCCGGAGCCGCTGCTGCCGCATTCGCCGCCGGAATGGCCATTGCCCCGCTCTCGTTCTGGCGCATCGTGGCCGCGCTTCCTGCTGCTGCGGCGACGTATCTCGCGATCGCGTACGTCTTTCGCATGTCGGCGTTCGCCGACATCGCCAAGGCGGTGCGGCCCACATTTGAGAAGAAGATTCCCATAAGCGCAGGATTGTTCGCCGCCGTCGAGAGGAGGTTCGCGAAATGACTTGCTCGGAGACGCTAAAGGCTGGGCTTTGCATCGGCTGCGGCATATGCCGCGCGGCGTGCCCGTGCGGCGCGATCGCCATGAGTGCCGGAAGCGACCTGATGGCGCGACCGAAGATCGACAAGTCGAAGTGCACGAAATGCGGAATGTGCGCGAAGTACTGTCCAAACGCGCCCGGCAAGATTGCCGCGCTGGCGGAACGTGCGTCGGCTTCGCGCGGACGCCAGCCGATTGCCGAGCCGAACGTCGAGGCGCATTGCTTCCTCGCCTGGGACGCATCCGATGCCGTCGGCCGCAGGAAGAGCGCATCTGGCGGCGTTGCGACCGCGCTCGCGCTCAAGCTGCTTACTGAACACAAGATCGACGCAGTCGTCCATGCGAAGCGCGTCTTCGCCGGGCGCGGTGCGCCGCATGGCGCGGCCGTTGTGTCCCGCACCGTTGACGAGGTGAACGCAAGACGCGGCAGCGTTTATGAGCCGATTGACTTCTCGGACGCCCTCCTTTCGCTCAAAGAGGGCGACCGCTGCTTCATGACCGGCACGCCATGCGTCATACGCGGCGTGAAGATGCTATTCGCCGAACATCAGCGATACGCGAAGATGCGGCTCTACACGTGCGCCCTCGTCTGTTCCCACAATGTTACGCCGCAGTTTGCGGATTATTTTGCCGACCGCAAGCACATCGCGAAAGATTCCGGCTACACGGTCGATTTTCGCGACAAGACCGGCATCCCCGATGCCGGCAACTACAATTCGCGCTATCTGCTGGAAGACGGTACGAACCTCCACCTTGCCAACCGCTACAAGAACGGCTGGACGCGTCTTTGGCGCTCATACGCGTTTGCCGTTCCAGCCTGCTGCAAGTGTCCGGACTTCTGGTGCGTGGAGGCTGATGTCAGCGTGAAGGACGCATGGGGACGGCATGAATGGATCTCCGATCCGCTGGGGAAGTCGGTTGCCATTGTGCGCAACGCGGCACTGCTCGAGATGTTCCGCGCATGCGGTTTCGCGTGCGGAAATCTCGACGAAGCGGAAGTCGCGCAGATGCAGCTGCCCCAGCTCGAGTACAAGCTTGATGCGGCAAAGGACAAGCTGACAAGGAGCGTGCTGTCGCCGTGCAATGTGGGAAACGGGCATCTCGGCAAGACGCTGACTGCGTGGTTCTCGCGCTTCGCTTACGCGCATTTCGGCACATTCGCGACGCGCGCGGGTCTGAAGGTCCTTTCGATTCTCAGGCGAGAGGGCAAGGTTGCGAAGAAGAAACGCGCGGGAATGAGGACCAAGACGATTCTCGTCGTTGGTGGACATGGCAACGGCAATGCAGGCGACGAGGCGCAGTGCGCCGAGACGCTGCGTCTTCTTTCGGAGCGGTATCCTGACTTCCAGATACGCGACCTCACGCCGAATCCCGACTATTCATTCGCGGAGCATCCGCGCTTTGCGCATGACTACGCTTCGCGCGTCTTGATTTACAACCAAAGTCGTCGGTTCGACTGGTATGCCTTGAACTCCTTTGTGAGGGAACTGGGGTTTCTGTGGGTTTCCATGCTTGTTCGAATGAACGTCTGGTTCGTGAAGCACGGTCTGCCTGTGTGGTTCATCAATGCGCGCAGGGCGGCGTTTCTGCAGCAGCTTTCGCAGGCGAGGCTTCTCTACTTCAGCGGCGGCGGGTATCTGACAGGGGCGACGAAGTCGCGTCTCTGGGAGGGGATTCTCCTGTGCCGTCTTGCAAAGGCGTTCGGCGTGCCGGTGGCGATGAGCGGGCAGACCATCGGCGTGTGGAACGGCGCCATCGAGCGCATGTTCGCGCGCCGTGGCTTCAGGGACGTGGCGGTTATTGGTCTTCGCGACAACGAGGATTCGGCGAAGGCGCTTGCGGAAATCGGAATCGACGGCGATCAGGTGATGCCCACGCATGACGACGCGCTCTTCTGCGAAAAGGCGGCGGAGCGACAGATCGAGGGGCGTTACATCGCGGTCAACTTCCATTTCTGGGGAATGAGGGACAAGGCAACGCGCGAGGCCGTGCTTGCGAAGGTGCACGACGCCATCGCGAAGTCGCGGCGCGCCACGGGCGTGGAGAGGTGCGTATTTCTCGCGATGCACAAGGGCGACCTGAAGAGCCTTGACGTCTATCGGGGCCTCTACCCCGAAGATTCCGTCGAGGCATTTCCGTCGGTGGGCAGATTCCGTGAGATCCGCCGGGCCATAGCGGACGCGGAGCTGCTCGTGACGATGAAGCACCATCCGATCATCTTCGCGGTCGGCGAGGCGACGCCTGTAGTGAGCCTGGCATATTCGCCCTACTACGTCCACAAAAATGGCGGCGCGCTGCAGCAGTACGGAGTGGAGGCGTGCTCAACGGATCTTGCCGCGGACGACTGGCAGGCGCAGTTTGACGCCGCGCTCGAGAAGGCTCTTGACCGCGATTGGTTCATGCGTTGCGTCACGGGGGGAATGAATGCCGCACGTCGTAGAAAGGACAGGTTCATGAATCGCGTCGATGGCGTGCTGGAACGTAGAATCTGAAAGGAGTCGGCATGGAGGAGAAAGGCAAGAAGATCGGAGTACTCGAGCGTCTACGCCGTGCGGCGGGAAGGAGCCTGTGCCGCCTGTTTGGAATCGAGACGGCGGCCCAGTTCAAGAAGCGCAAGGTTTCGGGCGCAACGGCGACGGAATGGCGCGAGGCGGCTGAAAAACTTGTCGTACTTTCGATGCCTTCGCTGCTTGACGAGTTCGGCGGGAAGGACGTAGACTTCTCCCCGTCCCTCGCCGGGACCGGCGTCTATGGCTACAAATACCAGGCCGTCATGCGCGCGCTGCCGGGCGTGACCTTCGTGGAGAACTCCGAGACGAAGCCCGACTACTGCTTCTTCTGGGGATTCGGACGGTCGTGGAGCAATGTGGTGTCGGCTCTGACTTGCGCAAGGACTGGCGGCATTCCCGTTCTGTGCGAAGACAGCTTCCTGCGCAGCGCCGACACGTGGGCGAACACGAACACGCCGCCGCAGTACAGGCAGGGATGCTCCGTCATCTTCGACACCCGCGGATTCTACTTCGACGCAACGCGCACCAGCACCGTGGAGCTGATGCTGAACGACAGGTCGTTGATCGTCACGCCGGAGCAGCGTGCAGAGGCGCGCCGGCTCATAGACAGGATTGTGGACGCAAAGCTCACCAAGTACAACCACCAGCCGATCTTCACGCCAGAGGTGGGGCGTCCTGGACGGCGCAAGGTTCTCGTTGTTGACCAGTCCTACGGCGACTTCGCCATCCGCAAGGGATGGGGCAGCGACAAGACCTTCGCCGATATGCTCGAAGATGCGAAGCGTGAGAATCCAGACTGCGACATTCTTGTGAAGACCCACCCGGACACCATGACCGGCCGCGTGCTTGGGTACTACGACAACGTCAAGGAGGAGGGGAACGTATTTCGCGTCACGATGCCGATCAACCCGTACTCGTTGCTGGAAGTCGTCGACAAGGTGTACGTATGCTCCACGCAGTTTGGCTTCGAGGCGTTGATGGCGGGCAAGGAAGTGCACGTGTACGGAATGCCGTTCTACGCGGGATGGGGATTGACGCATGATGCTCAGAAGAAGCATGCCCGCACGAACACGCGCACGCTTGAAGAGGTGTTCTACATCTTCTATGTGCTCTATACGCATTGGGTGGATGTCAAAACTGGGTCTCCGTGCGACATAGATCGGGCGATAGACAACCTTATCGCCATACGGGCGGAATATGCGGCACTGAAGGCTCGTGAGGGGAAGGTGTGACCATGTCTTGTGATTCCGGGCACATTACGGTTGGCCTTGTGTTCAACAGTTTCTCGCTAGGGGGCCTTGAAAGAATTGTCGCCAATTTAGCGAAAATGCTCCGGGGTATGGGGTATCACGTTGTCCTGCTGTCGGCGCTTCCTGCAGAGACGGATTTCTATCCACAGCCTGAAGGCTGCGAAAGAGAGTGCATCGGTACCGGCAAGACGCAGGAAAGTGTCGTGCAGCGGCAGACAGCCCTGAGGGCTGCGATAAAACGCCACGGCATCGAGCTGCTGTTTTTCCATTCGTATTTCAGCATGCATCTCGCGGAGGAGCTGGCGATTGCACGCGAGGCCGGCGTAAAGTCGATCGTCCATGTCCACGGTTCGGTGCCGGGATTTTTTGCGAGGAAGAGGTCGCGGCTAGACATAGAGCAACAAGTAGCAGCGTTTCGCGAAGCAGATGCCGTTATTGCGATTTCAAGGGCGGAATGCCTGTTGCTTCGTGTTTTGGGGGTAAAGGCGCGTTACATACCCAACCCTGTATTTGAAGTTCCCGAGGGATTTTGCCATGCCGCGCAGACTGGACATGCGCTGGTGTGGGTGGGGCGGTTTGATTCCGCTGTCAAGCGGCCAATGGATGCTGTAAGGATATTCGAATTGGTTGCCGCGAGATTACCAGACGCGACCTTGACTTTGGTCGGTGATGGCAAGGGCGCAGAAGAAGTGCGTCAGTATTTGGACGAACGCCCGACGCTGGCGGCTTCCGTTCGCCTGACGGGAAAAGTGCGCAACGTATGGGAGGAGCTTGCAAAAGCCGATCTCATGCTTCTGACTTCATCCATGGAAGGTTTTCCTGGATGCGTTGCGGAGGCCTTTGCTGCTGGCGTGCCCGTGGTTGGATATGCGCTGGAGACGGTGGAACTTTGCCGTAATCCGGAGGCGTACCATGCCGTACCTCAAGAATCGGTTTCGGAGGCGGCGCGTGTCGCCGGCGAACTCTTAGGCAATTCGGAGAAGTTGCGCGATGCCTCACGGGCGGCGAGAAGCGAATTCGAAAAATTCAAGGCGTATGACCAGGAAGAAAGCTACCGTGCTTTGGCGGCAGATGTTGAGACTGGGCAATGCGATGTTGAGATCGATGAGGTCGACTGGAGATGCGAGGCAATTATGAAAGTCCTGTTCGGGCAGGCGTGCTGCGGCAGAATTGCGCACATCGCCGAGATCGATGAATTGAAGCGACAACTGTCCAGACGACCGAACAGCATCTATGGATGTATCCGGTTCGTTCTCGCCCGCCTATTCAGGTTACGATGAAGGAACCCGTCTATGAAGTTCTCCGCTTTTTTCTCATTTCGTTCTGCATTTGCGATTGCGTTTCTCGTAGCGCTGGCGCTTTTCGCTCCGTTGCTTGCGAAAAAGGCGCTGCGCACGTCCGTGAGCGCACTTGCGGAGAAGTTCCCGCTCAAGAAATGGTTTGTGGAGATCAACGGCGGCATGCACCGCCTCACTGGGAGAAGACTGTGCAACACAGTCTATCGTGCGCCTGGCGGGATGCTTCTTTCACAATATCGGGGCAAGGACGGAATCGCGAAAGTCGCCTCCAACACGGTCGCATTTTCTGAATGGCTCGCTTCGCACGGAATCCCGTACATTTACGTACAAGTTCCCGGAAAGATCGACATGGGTGTAACGATGCTCCCGCATCCGCTCGTCAACATGGCGAATGCCAGAACGGACGAATTCCTTGCGACTCTGGCGGCGCGGTCGGTACGCACAGTGGATATTCGCCGTAGATTCAGTGCCACGCCGTCGCATGTGGAACGGTATTTCTACAGGACTGATCACCACTGGAACAACGATGCCGTGTTTGAGGCATTTGGAATCGTCGCCCGAGAAATAGCCGGCGCGTGCGGGGATGATCCGGCTGTTGTGGCACGTTTCGTCTCGCCGGACTCTTGGCGTCGCGAGGTTTGGCCGCAGTGCTTCATGGGCTCGAAGGCTCGCCGTACGGGCCGATGTTTTGGCGGTCTTGACGATCTCATCGTCCATACGCCGTTGTTTGAGACGCGTATGTCGCTGGCGATTCCGACAATTGGCGTGGCGCGGGAGGGGTCTTTCCGCGAAACGGTGATGTATCGTGCGCCAACGATAATGCGCAAGCCGGGCGCGTATACGACAATGGCGTACATCAACCTTTATGCTGGCGTTGGAGGCTCCTACGGAGAAGCCCGGCACCGGAATCCGGACGCACCGCTCAAACGGCGCGTAATGTTGATGGGCGACAGTTTCGTGCGTCCGGTAGAATGTATGCTTTCCACGATCGCAAGCGAGATCCTATGTGTCGACCAGCGTCGTCTGGTGCATGGGGAGACGGCGGCTAAGTTTGTCGAGGAGTTCAAACCCGATGTCGTAGTCCAGATGTGCAACGCGGGAGCGTTCTTTTCGGACATGCTCACCGGCCCGAAGACAGGACGTTCCGTTCTGTTCGAATATGGTGAATTGAGGTAGGCCATGCTGTTCACGTCCGTCGAGTTCCTCTTTCTCTTCCTGCCGTTCGTGCTGGCGGTGTACTACGTGCTGCCGTTCAAGTGGAACCTGAAGAACTACTTTCTCCTCGCGGCGAGCCTTGGCTTCTACGCCTGGGGCGAGCCGAAGTTCGTGTTCGCGATGCTCGCCTCCATCGCGTTCAACTACGTGGCGGCGCTCGTGATCGAGCGGTTGCGTGAGCGGCGGTCGCGGGGCGCAAAGGCGGCGCTTGCCGTTGCGGTTGCGGGCAACCTCGCGCTCATCGGCGTGTGGAAATACTGCAACTTCGTCACTGCCACGCTCCGCGACTTGTTCCCGTCCTGGCAGGGCGCGATTCCGCAGACGAGTTTCCTCCTGCCGATCGGCATCTCGTTCTTCACGTTCCAGGCGCTGAGCTACGTCGTGGACGTCTCGCGCGGCGAGAAGGCGCAGCGCAACCCGCTGATCCTCGCGCTCTACATCGCGCTCTTCCCGCAGCTCATCGCAGGCCCGATCGTGCGCTACACCACGGTGCGTGACCAACTGGCGGCGCGCCGCACCACGTGGGACCAGTTCACGGCGGGCGTCTTCCGCTTCGTCGTGGGCTTCAACAAGAAGATGCTGCTCGCGAACCTGATGGCGGAGGTGGCGGACAAGTCGTTCGCCGGCGCGCCGGGTTCCGTCGCGTTCGCGTGGCTCGGCGCCGTCTGCTACACGCTCCAGATCTACTTCGACTTCAGCGGCTACTCCGACATGGCCATCGGTCTCGGCAAGATGTTCGGCTTCAACTTCCTCGAGAACTTCAACTACCCGTACATCTCGAAGACGGTGACGGAGTTCTGGCGGCGCTGGCACATGTCGCTTGGCTCGTGGTTCCGCGACTACGTGTACTTCCCGCTTGGCGGAAGCCGCGTGGGCAAGGGCCGACTCGTCTTCAACCTCGCAGTCGTCTGGTTTCTCACCGGACTCTGGCACGGCGCGAACTGGACGTTCATCCTGTGGGGTTGTCTTTACGGTGTGCTGATCGCTGGCGAGAAACTGTCTGGCTGGGTGCAGAAGGTTGATGGTTCCTTCGTGCTGCGCCTCTTCTACCAACCGTTCACGCTGGTGATGGTGATGCTGGGCTGGGTGCTCTTCCGCGCGCCGTCGATTGGCGCGGCGGGGAGGCATTTCGCGGCGATGTTCGGCGCGGTGCCGCTCGTGGACGGTGCCGCGGTGTTCTGGAGCCGCGAGATGATCGTGCCGCTTGCATGCGCGGTCGTCGGCTCCGCGCCGATCCTCAAGGCGCGGTGCCTCTCCGGCGCGTGGCTTGTGGCGGTCGGCTACGCCGTCCAGTTCGCGCTATTCGTCGTCAGCATCTCATGCCTCGTGATGAACGCCCACAATCCGTTTATTTATTTTAACTTCTAACACAGGCGGCATGTTTGGTATAATGTGCGCCGTCGAAAGGAAGGACAGGCAATGACAACAGTAGGAATAATCGGTTGCGGGTTCGTGGGCAGCGCGCTCAAGACCTGGCTGGAAGAGAACAACAAGGACGTCAAGGTGTTTGTTAGCGACCCGCCGAAGGGGATGAACGCCTTCGCGAAGATGACGGAGGGGGCGCCGCTCGGCACCCTCCTCGCCCCTTTCCACGGGCTGAATGTCGGTTTCCGCGGCTACGAGGAGCACATCTGACGATGCCTAAGGTCTCCGTCATCATCCCGGTCTACAACGTCGAGAAGTACCTCGACGAATGCCTCGATTCTATCCTCGGGCAGACGCTGAAGGACATCGAGGTCCTCTGCGTGGACGACGGATCGACTGACTGTTCGGCGAAGATCCTCGCGGACTACGCCGCGAAGGATGCACGCGTAAGGCTGTTCACGACGACGCATGTTGGTGCGTTTCGCGCCCGCGAAGTTGGCGTTAAGGCCGCAACGGGCGAGTTCTTCTACTTCATGGACGCGGACGACCTGTTGGATGCCACCGCCTTTGACAGGTTGTGCGCGCTGGCAGACAAGGAGCATCTTGACCAAGTCATATTCGCCTCCTCGGTGTTCTGCGAGGACGACGTGTCGCCGAAATTCCGTGCGTGGGCAAAACGCATGACCCGGTACTATTCCATTTCCCGATACTGTTGCGGGAAGGTCATGAGCGGGATGGCGCTCATGCGCGAACTCTTCGACAACGACTGCTTCCACGTCAGTCCGCCGCTCCGCCTCATTCGCGCCACGGCGATTCGTGGGAGAGACTATCCGTTTCCCGACGCGACGACGCGTGCGGACAATTACTTTACGCCCCTGTCGCTGTACTACTCTGAACGGTGCATGGCGGTGTACGATCGCTTCTATCGTCGCCGCGTGCGTAACGAGTCGATTACGACAGGGGAGGCTGCGTCGCGGCGTCATGCCCGGAATTTGCTCGCCGTGTTGCTCGCGCTATACCGGTTCGAGCCGTTTCGCGAGGAGTTGCGGCGTCCCGAAACGGCCCTTGCGCGTTTCGCGGCGCAACTTTCCGTGGCGATGTCCGGCAAGGCGTGGAAACTCGATTCGGAGGAAAGGCTTTCGGCGTTTGCGGCAGTCCTGGCCTCTGCATCGCCAGAGGAAACCGCGTTCCTGTCGCAGGTTCAGATGACGGCCTTGCGCGAACTCATGCGGCGGCCGAAGCCAGAACTGAAGCCGCTGCTGAAACGTGTTGCCAGGTGTGTGTGGAACAGGCTGCGCGGGCGCACGGACCGGCCGAGTTTTATTCATTGAGGGTGAAAGCATGCCAAAGGTATCCGTCATCATCCCCGTCTACAACGTCGAGAAATACCTCGGCGAATGCCTTGACTCCATCCTCGGCCAGACGCTGAAAGACATCGAGGTCCTCTGCGTGGACGACGGATCGACGGACGGTTCGGCGAAGATCCTCGCGGGATATGCGGCGCGGGATTCTCGCCTGAGACAAATCTCTTCTGCGCACGGGGGCGCAGGAGCCGCGCGAAACAAGGGCCTCGACGAAGCGAACGGCGAGTATCTGTTCTTCTGCGACGCCGATGACTGGCTCGACCGCGGCGCGCTTGGCGCGCTGTGCCGAATGGCGAAGTCGTCGTCGTCGGACGTCGTCTTGACGGGCATGCGCTACTTTGACGATGCGACCCACGACGAGTATCGTGTTTGGACGGTCGATCGCAAGGCGCTGGGCTTGCCCCGGACGTTCGCCCCGACGCTTCTCGCGGAAAGGCTCTTCACGGCGTTGCGCGCACAAATGGGAGGTCGGCTCTTCAGGCGCTCCTTCGTGCGGGACCTTGGAGTCAGGTTCCAGGAGCAGCCGAGGGTCAACGATCTTGCTTTCGTCGCGACGGCGCTTGCCGCGGCTGCGAGAATCTCCGTCGACGATTCAGCGCGCTACCATTACCGCAAGAACCAGGGCGGCAACCTCAGTTCGGGAATTGACAGGATGCCCGAGATGTCGGCACGCGCCTGGCTTCGTGTGCGGGAAAACCTGCTCGCCAGCGGCAAGTTCGAGCGGTTCCGCGCCGCCTTTTCACGTGCGGCCTCGCAGTCGCTTTACGAAGTCGTTGTCTCTATGCGTGATCCAGCCGCCATGGAAAGTTTCTTCAGAAAAGCGAAGGACGAGTTGCTGCCCGCGCTAGGGATTGGACGGGATATGGCATCAGAGGTCGCGTATCCTTTCTTTGACGCGGATAGTCCGCTGCCAATCCTCATCAGTTGCCTTGCTGCAACGCGGCAGCGATGTGACAAGTTACGGGCGAAGGCCTTTGCGTTCCATGCGCACCCGTTCCTGGCGATGTTCCGCGTATTACGGAGGCACTTCGCATGACCGTTTCGTTCCGCCAGACTTGCCATGCCGTCATGGCGTCCGACGACATCCGCGCGGAGAGCTCCTCCGGCGGTGCGTTTACGATTCTCGCCAGAAACATCCTCGCGCGCGGCGGTGCGGTCTGCGGCGTGGCGTTCGACGAAAAATTCCGTTGCCATAGCGAAATCGTGCGCGATGAGACATCTCTCGCGCGGCTACGCGGCTCGAAGTACGTGAAGGTGCCGATTGCGCCAGACATCCTCGCCGAGCTGCACGCGACGCTCGAATCGGGTGTCCCCGTTCTCTTCACTGGCACGCCTTGCCAAGTAGCCGCCATCAGAAGGAAGTTTACGGGGTTCGCCGAGGAGCTTATCACCGTTGATCTTATTTGCGCGGGATGCCCTGATCAGAAGCTCTTCGACCGCTATCTCGACGATAACTGGGGGCGCGACAACGTTGCGAAAATCGAGTTCCGAAGCAAGGCGCGCGGCTGGCGCCACCATCACTATCTCTTGCATGTTGTCTTGAAAGACGGGCGTGAGGTCTGGCGTGAGAAGGAAGAGGACGAATACATGACGGCGATGTCGTCCGGACTTGGGCTTCAAGATGGCTGCCTGAATTGTCCATTCTGCTCAATGGAGCGCCCTGGGGATCTAACCATCGGTGATTTCTGGCAAGTGCCGGCGGAGATGGACGACGCCAAGGGGACCTCCGTGATCCTCGTCAACACAGAGAAAGGGAGACGCCTTTTCGAGTCCGTGCGCCCCGCGTTTGCAAAAATTTCCGAGTACCCGCCAGCGAGCATCGCGGAACGGCAGATACGGTTGAGGACTCCGCCATCGCCAGCCCCAGGCCGTGAGCTGTTCCGTGTATGCATCGCTTCTGGGATGTCCGTCAAGGACGCGGTGGCGAAGGCGCTGTCGGAAATCGATCGCAATGTGGCTGTTTTGAACTTCCATTGGGAGACCGTCAATTTCGGCGCGGTCCTGACAGCCTACGCGCTGAACAAAGGCCTGCGCGGCATGGGTTTTGACGTGCGCAACATTGATTTCAGGACCGATCTCCCGCGCGTTCTCGCCAAACCACCGAACGCGAAGTTCGATGAGTTCCGTCGGCGGCACATCCCGTCCACGCAGCGCGTGGGCAGCGCCAAGACGCTCAAGAATCTCAACGCGCGTTACGCTTCATTCGTGGTTGGCTCGGACCAAGTGTGGAACCCGAGTATCGTCGGATGGTATAAGGAAGCCTACTTCCTCCTCTTTGCGAACCCCGACAAGCGCATTGTCTCCGCTGCGGCCAGTTTTGGCGTGGATTCGGTTGCGACGTACGGACGTGGCCTCCTCAAGAGGTTGATGGGTGCATGTGATGCCGTTGGCGTACGGGAAGCATCGGCGGGTGAGATCATTTCAGCGCTCGGTGTCCCGGTGAAGGTCGTTGCAGACCCGGTGTTCCTGCTGCGTCGCGAGGAGTGGTTGTCGCTTTCTATGACCGCAAAGAGGCCGTGTGGGCCGGACGTCGTCGTGTGGTATGCCGTGAATCCGTATGGGAAACGCGGCCTCGGCGAATATTTCATGGCGCACAAGGGCGAACTCGAAGGAAGGCTTTGTCGACTGGACGCGGCTTTGGGCATCGAGGAGTGGCTAGCGTCCGTTTCGCAGGCACCGCTCGTATTAACGGATTCCTTCCACGGCGTCTGTTTCGCGGTGATTTTCAATCGTCCGTTTGCGGTTCTGGTTTCAAGGGGCCCAAAATCTGGTCGGATGCGCGAGCTTCTGGAGCAGCTGGGACTGGAGGAGAGGATGTTCGACGATCCCGCGAAGATGCCGTCCGTCGCCGAGCTGGGGCGTCCACTGGACGACGACGCCATTCAGAAGCGGTTGGACGCGATGCGCAACGGGCTCGCGCAGTTCTTGAAGGAAGCTCTGTCTGCGCCCGTTCCGTCCGGTCCCGCCCGCGCGGTCTCACGTCTTGGAGCAGTCCGCGCGCTGCGCCGCTTTGAGACGAATGCGCTCTTTCGTGTTTGGCTTCGCACGGGACTCGGATTTGCGAAGATGGCCGCCAAGTTCGCGTTGGCCAGGGACGTGACGAAAAACCTCGAGAGATTCCGGAAACGCTGCGTTGAAATCGAAGGGTTGAAGGCGGAACGGCGGCGGCTTCTCGAAATAGAGGCAAGGTTGAAAAAATGGAAGCCATAGATCTCGTATATACATGGTGTGACGCGGCCGATCCGGTCTGGAATGCACGGCGACTCGCCACGATGCGGGGCTTCAACCTCGTGTCGGATCCTTCCGCCAACGGCGATTGCCGCTACTTTGCGAATGACGAACTGCGCTTCTCGTTCCGCTCGGCTGAGATGTACGTCCCCTGGGTGCGCAACGTGTTTCTCGTAATCGCCGATGACGCGACGCCGCCCGCATGGCTCAATGTCGGCCACGCGAAACTGCGGATCGTCCGCCTTGGCGAGATACTGCCCGATCCTTCGAAGCCTTGCTTTTGCGCAGACCTTATCGAAAGCAGACTCGCGTTCATCCCTGGGCTCGCCGAGCGCTTTCTTTTTTCAAATGACGATACCTTCTTTGCCCGGCCGCTCTCGCCGGACTTCTTCTACGCTCGCGACGGATATCCGTTCTTCCGCTTTGGCGGTGATCGTAAACCATCCTGCGAAGCCGCCTATCCAACATATGTGCGTACGCTGGAAAGGTCGGCCAGCCTCGCACGCGAGGCTAATCGTGGCTGCCACGCAGACGATTTCCTTAAGGCTCTTGGTCGTTATCCACACCATAATGTCGACGCCTATCGCAAAAGCGATGTCTTGGAAACGTATCGCGCGTTCATTCGCCACATTGAGCCAATGTACGAATACCCTTTTCGTAGTCCGAATCATGTACATCGCGTTCTCTACGCGTATGACGCGATTGCGCGCGGGCATGGACACTTCCGTCTCGCCCGCTTCCGCGTGAAGGAGAGGCGCGCGTGGTGGAAACGCCTGCTGCGCCCCGGCTACGCGGACTCGCTCCAGTTCTTCGGAGATGGCTGGAAGACGAGTCTTGAGATGCTGCGCAAATGGCGTCCGGGGCTCTTCTGCTTCAACGACACCGAGGCCGCGACGGACGCGGACCACGCCTGGCTGCACGAGGCGTTGGAATCGCTCTTCCCGATTCCGTCTTCCTTCGAGAAAGGAGGGCCGACCGCATGAACCGCTACGGCATGATGGCGTTTTTTAAGCGCTTCGTCAATTCATTCGGCAACGGAACGCTTGCTGAGAAGCTGCGCCGCCGGTTGTGGCGTTCACGTCTGGTCTCGGCCGTTCGTCGTCGTCGTGCGGCGCGACTGCCGGTGGACCCGCACAAGGTCCTCTTCGTCACGTCGTCATGGACGTGCACGTGCAATCCGAAGTACATCGCCAAGGAGCTGTCGCGTCGCCGTGCCGATGTGGACATTGTGTGGCTGCTTTCCGACGCAGCGTACCGTGCATGCGGCGGCAGGCCCGATACCGGGCGCGCCGTGCGGCGCTGGACAGGTGCCGCCTACCGCGAGCTCGCAACTGCGAAGGTGGTTGTGGAGAACTCGCATTTCTTCGTCTCGCGCGGCAATCCTGCCAAGCGCCACGGCCAGTTTGTGATGAACACGTGGCACGGTTCTCTCGGCATCAAGCGGCTCGACGCCGGAAAGAGCGCCACGGACGGGACGGGAGTTGCTAACGCCGCCGTCGTGGACGCTCTCCTCTCCAACAGCGACTTCGACGACACTGTCTTCGCGGCGTGTCCTCTCGCCGCAGCCCCGCGCTTCCGCACTGGTCATCCGCGCAACGACGTGTTCTTCCTCCCCGACGACAAGAGGCAAGAGATGCGTCGTAGGGTGTTCGCGTCGCTCGGCCTCCCGGAGGATGCGAATCTCGCGCTTTTTGCGCCGACGTTCCGCGACGCCGCGCTGGCGGAAGGCTCGGACGCTTATGCGTTTCGCGCGTGGAAGGACGCCCTTGAACGCCGCTTCGGCGGCGCATGGACAATCGCGATGCGCCTGCATCCGCTTGACGCCAAGGCGCTCGCCGAAGGATTGATATCCTTCCCCGCAGGTGTACTGGACGCCACCGGATACGACGACATGCAGGAACTTCTCATTGCGGCCGATGCAGGGATCACCGACTATTCGAGCTGGATCTACGATTATCTGCTGGGCGGGAAACCGGGGTTTCTGTTCGCGCCCGACAAGGCCGCGTACGACGGCATGCACGGATTCTACTATCCGCTCGAGTCGACGCCGTTCCCCGTTGCCGAGACGAACGAGGCGCTTTGCCGCGCGATAGAGGCGTTCGATGCGGAGAAGTTTGCCGCCGATTCCGCCGCGTTCCTGGCGGGGAAGGGATGCATGGAGAACGGCAGGGCGTCCGCGTGCGCCGTGGACATCATCGAGGGATGGATGAACGAGGAGCAGAGATGACGCCCATCGACCTAGTATATCTCTGGTGCGACGATGCGGATCCAAAGTGGCGCGCGAAGCGCATTGCCACTGCGGAAAAGTTCGGCGTGGCGAACGACAGCGTTCACAATGGAGCCTGTCGCTACCGCGGTGGCGACATGCTTCGCTATTCGCTGCGCAGCGCCGCGAAGGGAGTGCCGTGGATACGCTGCATCTTCATTGTCATGGACGACGACCAGTCTGTGCCGCCATGGTCCGAGCTGAAGGATCCGAAGGTGCGGATAGTGCGCCATTCCGAGATAATGCCCCGTGATATACTGCCGTGCTTTTCGTCCGGAGTAATCGAACACCACATAGCCCGCATCCCCGGTCTCGCTGAACGTTATCTCTACTCGAACGATGACACGCTGTTCTGGGGAAGTGTGCCGGAGAGCTTCTTCTTCGCGGGCGATGGATATCCGTACTTCCGCTATGGCATGCGGCGAAGGGCGTCCGCAAACGGCGTGGAGCAGGACTACCGCAACCGTCTCGACACGGCGGACGCTCTTCTGCGCGCGCGTTTCAGGATGCGTCCAGGCCCGTGTTCGATGATCGGCCGGCTTCCTCACCACAATGTGGACGCATACTGCAGGGACGACGTTGTCGCGTGCTACGAGTTCTTCCGCGCCGAGATCGAGTCTCAGCTCGCGTTTCCGTTCCGCAACCCGAAGCTCGTGCAGCGCTCGATCTACGCCGGCTACGCGATCGCGAAGGGCCACGGCCATTTCCGCCGCGCCACGTTCAACACGAACCGCGCGTCGGCCTGGTGGCGGCGGTTGATTCCCAGCTGGGCTGACTCGCTGCAGATCGTGCCGGGCAGGTGGCGCGAGGGACCCGAGATGATACGCACGTTCGAGCCAAGGCTCGTGTGCTTCAACGACGGTCCCGACACGGCGGAGGATGATTTCGTGTGGCTGCGCGGGTATCTGGAGTCGGTCTTCCCGCCGCCTGAAATTCAAGGAGGAGACATGCGATGAACATAGCGGTCGTATTCGCAGGAGGTGTTGGCACGCGGATGGGCGCTGACGTTCCGAAGCAGTTTCTTGAGCTGGACGGCAAGCCTGTTCTGGCCCATACGCTAGCGCTGTTCCAGGAGCATCCGCTTGTGGATGGCATCGTGCTGGTGGTGTCGCCAGAGTATTTCGACGACTGCCGCGCGCTTGCGGCGAAGTACGGCATCGCGAAGCCGCTTGATCTCGCGGAAAGCGGGACCACGGCGCAGGACTCGATTTACAGCGGGCTCAGGGCCGCCGCCGCGAAGTATCCTGCAGATGCAGTGGTGCTTCTCCATGACGGCGTGCGTCCGTACGTTTTTCCCGAGGTCATCACCGCCAATATCGAGGCGGTGGAGAAGTTCGGTAACGCCGTCACGTACACGCCGTGCTTCGAGACGATCGTGCTGTCGAAGGACGGCTCCACGATAGACGCGCTGCCGTATCGGAGAGAGTCCTACACCGCGCAGGCGCCGCAGAGCTTCCGTCTTGGAGACATCCTGGCCGCCCACGAACGGATACGCGCGCGCCCGGAGGGATACACCGACATGATCGACCAGGCCACGATATGCTGGACTCTTGGCATCCCGATTCATCTTGTTCCTGGGAACCGCGGGAACGTGAAGATAACGACGCCGGAGGACATCATATTCCTAGACGCGCTGCTCAAGGCCCGGGCGGCAAAGGAGGCGCAGAGGTGAAGTGTCTTGTGACAGGTTCCACCGGACTGGTGGGCGCGGCGCTTGTCAAGGCGATTGCGGCGAACGGAGGTTCCGTAGTGGCGGCGGCGAGGAACATGGAAAAGGCGAGGCGTCTCCTAGACGGAGTCGAAGGCGTGGAGATCTTGGAATGGGATGTGACGCGTCCGCTTGATCGCGGACGGCTGGCGTCGCCAGTGGACTTCATCGTCCACGCGGCGGCCGAGACCACCTCGCGCAACATGGTGGAGCGTCCGGTCGAGACGATGGCCGTGACGCTCGACGGCACCCGGAATGCGCTTGAGCTTGCCCGTGCGCTGAAGGTGAAGGGGATGGTGTATCTCTCGAGCATGGAGGTGTACGGATCGCCGCAGGGGGATTCGCCGATCGACGAGTCCGCGCTGGGTCCGCTGGACCATCTTGCGCCGCGCAGCTCCTATCCGGCCTCAAAGCGGATGGCGGAGGGACTGTGCGCGGCGTATGCGCGGGAGTACGACGTTCCGGTGAGGATCGCGCGTCTTGCACAGATTGTGGGCGAGAAGGCCATGGAGGGCGACAACCGCGTGATCGCGCAGTTCGCGCGGGCGATCGCACGAGGAGAGGATCTGGTGCTTCACACAGACGGATCCAGCGCCAGATGCTACTGCGCGCTTGCAGATGCGGTGGACGCGATACAGCTGCTGCTGGAAAGAGGCGAGGCGGGCGAGGCGTACAATGTGTGCAACTCCGCGTCCTACTGCTCCATACGCGAACTGGCGGAGATGCTTTGCGCGGCCCATCCGCCTTCGCGCGTGGTGATAAGGCCGACGGAGGGCATGGGGTACGCGCCGATAAGCAGGCTGCGCCTCTCCGCGGCGAAGCTGGAGGCTCTTGGCTGGAGGCCGCGCGTTGGGCTCATGGAGGCGTACGAGCGGCTGATCGCCTCGTGGCGGGAGGGATGCTGAATGGGACTTTCCACGTTCGACGCATACAAGCATCTTGAAGCCGAAGGGGCGATTCCGCTGGAAGGGGAGCGCCTTGCCGCGCTGCAGAGGTGCCTTGCCGCGATTCTGGACGACATCCTCGCCGTCGTCTCCGAGACGGGCGCGAGGCTC
>JAEEGL016483416.1_pt1 | contig 20431 bp, 22 predicted proteins | sample 9134231 | NCBI WGS metagenome assembly JAEEGL01 (sample SAMN16246548, study PRJNA631951) | gut metagenome | biome: gut microbiome; feature: rumen; material: fiber-attached | host: Bos | place: Iran: Karaj | collected 2018-10 | reverse complement strand
TTTATTGTATATCTCTTTATCGAAAGTTCCATCAACATAAGCATCAACAATTCTGTTTTTCTTATTCTCTAAAATTCGCAAATCTTTATCATAATCTTTTTCTTTGTAACCTAGTTTACTTTTAATTAATGGAAAATAATACTCATGAACTATTCCATCATATTCAAATATATTATTTAAATCTCTCATTAATTGTTCTTCTATTTTTGATTCTTCGATATTAATTTTGCAATTTATACAATGATAGTAGTAATAATTTTTACCACTTTCTTTGCGAGTACCTTTTCCTCCAAGTAATCTTCCACAAGTAGGACAACATAGTTTTTTTGCAAATATATAGATTTTATTTCTCTGATAATGTTTTTGATTTTTAGGTGCTTGTTCTTGACAATAATCCCATAAATCTTTATCAATTATTGCTGGACAAACATCTTCATAAATCTTTTCATTTTTTTCTCCTTTATGGCTAATATAATCTCCTTTATAAACAGGATTTTGTAAAATTCTTCTAATTGTGCAGTCTCTCCAAGATTGATTTAAAGCATTTTCTTCATTCAAGGCATCTGCAATTTTATAATGAGAATAACCTCGTGAATACATCTTAAAAATCTTCTCAATAACTAAACTTGCTACCGGATCTACTACTAACTTTTTATCTTCTCTGTAATAACCTTTTGGAGTAACTCCAGGAATATGACCACTTTTAATAGCTCCTTCCATACCAATTTTTGTTCTTTCACTAGTCCTATCAATTTCATTTTGAGCAACACTTGTCATTATTCTTTGAATCATTCTTCCATTAGCAGTAGAAGTATCATATTGATCGTACATGCAAATAAGTGATAGTCCATTTTCTTCGAAGTATCTATTTATTTTTTCCATATCATAAACACTTCTTGAAATTCTATCTAGTTTTAATGCAAGTACTGTATCAAATTTTTTCTGCTTACCATCTTCAAGCATTCTTTCAAATTCAGGTCTATGATTTCCTGTTTTAGCACTTATACCTGCATCTTCATAATAGCCATAAATATCAAATCCCATTGCTTCACAATAATCAGTTAATCTTTTCTTTTGTTCACCTAAACTAAAACCTTCACGAGCTTGATCTTCTGTACTAACTCTTGTATAGATAGCACAAACTCTTTTTTCTAATCCATCAATCACATTCTCACTCCTTTCACGAAAAAAGGAGACAAAGTCCTAAAGATTAGAACTTCATCTCCTTGATAAACTCGATAAATTGTATTAACTTTTTCTTTTTGTGAATAAATTGACTCATGGTATACCTCCTATTTATGAGATATCTCCGTTGCTTGGTTATTTATTCTATACGTTTTTAATAAAAAGTCAATAGCAGAAGGTTCTAATCTAAATTATGAATAAAAGAATTAAAGTCTTTAAGTTCTATTTTGTTTCTTAAAGTTTGATAATATATTTCTTTTTTGAAGTTGAAGAATAAAAATAAATGATTCCCAATCACTAACTTATGGGGTTCAACATAATGTAAGTTAGTTCTATTAATAGAGACTACATATCCATTAAAAAATCTTGCATCTCTATTTGCATACTTACATATGAACTCCAATCTGTCTTTTACCTCGTAATCAAAGGGAATTTCATTCTTCTTGATTTCAAGCATAATAAAAATTCCACCGTCCTTTCGAACCAGTGGAATTTATTACTTAAATTAGGCTTACTGCCTTTGTTTATATATGTTAACCGAGCTTTTATATTTCAAAAAGTTCGAGTGAATTACAAAATGGCAGAGGTAGCAGGAGTTGAACCCACATCAGCGGTTTTGGAGACCGTTATTCTACCATTGAACTATACCTCTAATTCATTTGCGACAAACTAATTATATCATATCTTATTCATAATTCAAGTTTTAATAGAAAAAAGGGATTTTTACATCCCTTTTCCAATTACAGCCGAATCTTGAAATAACTTATTATCACAAGCTACAGATATTAATGTGAAATAAATTTCTTCTGCTCTACTTTTCATAATACTATATTCCATCAAACTTATCTCATTATTAGTAAATTCTTTATATATACAAGTAGAAAAACGTTTTAATTCATCCTTTAATTCTTCTACTGTTTTCATCTGTCTTACTAATTGGCCTTCTATAATTAAATTTTTATATAGAGATACTCTACCAATTCTTTTCTCAATAAATTCATAATTATCTCTATTTGTTCTTTCGATTGCTCTTTCTTGATAAGAACTCAAAGTGTCTCGCAAGATATTATTAGTCATCTCAACAGCACCTGCTAATATACCTGATTTATTATTATGTTCTCTAAACTGTTGTAAAGCTTGTTTATAATTAATAAAATCTTGGGCCCTTTCAGTTAATAATTCATTAACAACATCATCATAAGAAGTTACTGCTTTTTCTATTTGTGTTTCTGACACTTCTTCAAGTCTATTATTAGCTCTTATACAATAAGCATCTCTTTCCTTAATATCCATAGAAGGAGCAACAGATTTTATCTTATCAAATATTAATTTGTGATTAATTATTATATCTTCTAAACCATTAAACATAAACAATACTGATTGTTCATCTATCTTCTTTGTAATATCATAATCCCAAACTATATCAAAATATCTTTCTCCTTCATTAGTAGGAACCTTCAATATTTCATAATCTCTACTTGGTATTCTAAATGTACCATAAGTAGAACTTAAAAATTCTAATCTTGGTAATACATTTATGTCATAAGATTCTATACCAGCTACTTTAAGCATAAATTGAAAGAATTTAGCCATAGTAGGTATACTAGCTTCTCTATATCTAAATACATTAACAATACCATCATTTAATTCATTATCTCTATCAGAAGACATTTTAATATTTTTTATTATCCAAGCATAAATAATAGCTATTCTCATATTATCACTATCTTTATCTTGTATAATAGAATCTACTATCTCTTTAGCATATCTATATGCTGAGCTCATTTCTTCAGTAGAATAATTCTTATCTCTTTGATCAACAAAACCTATTCTTTCATGCCATACATAACTATCTTCTACTTCCTTATTTTCTTCTACAAAATCAGGATAATAAAGAGCATCTATCTTAACTTTTTTTAACTTAGGTGATTTTTTTAATAAAGCAACTATATCTTCTCTTCCTTCAAAATTGTTATTATCATAAAATTCAAAAGAGTTTAAATTAGCAATCATTTCTTCAGTCAAACCATCTATGCTTTCTAAATATTCATTAGATACAATAGATAAATTTTCTAAATTATTAAAATTAGTTAAATCCATAGTTTTTAACCTAGGTTGATTCTTAACAATCAAATTAACAACATTAGGACAATATCTAGCAACATAGTAAAAGTTTTCTATATCAGGAAAACTATCAATAACAACCGTTTTAAGATTATTGAAATATTGCAAATACATAACATCAAAATCTTTAAGATTAATTTCATGTATTGTATCTAATTGTTCTTGATATACACCTTTATCATTAACATCTATATCACTAACCAAAGTACTCAAACGTTCTATTAATGGTTTAGGCAAATAAATAAAGTTAGATGACATAAGCAACACTTCCTATCCTAATATATACCATTATAACACGTTTACTCTTATAAACAAAATAAAAAAAATTAATATTCATTAATTTTTTCTATTTCTCCATACAAGTCATATTCACTAGAATCAGTTATTAAAACATTATGATACTCATTAATTAGTATATCTTTATCATACTTTATATATACTACTCCATCTTCAGATGGAACATCCATCATAGTTCTTCCAATATAATAATTGCCGTCATCAGTTATATTTTCTATAATGCATTCATATGTATTACCAACTTTTTCTTTTAATTTATCTAATGATATTTTTTGTTGTATTTCCATTATCTTTTTTCTTCTTTGTTCTTTAATTTTATCATCTACTTGTAAAGGGAACTTACTTGCTGCTGTTCCTTCTTCTTTAGAATAAGAAAAAGCCCCCAATCTATCGAATTTAACATCTTTTATAAAATCTACTAATTCATTAAAATCTTCTTCTGTCTCCCCAGGAAAACCTACTATCAAAGTTGTTCTTATTATTGCTTCCGGTATTTCTTTTTTTATTTTACTAATTAATTGTCTAATACTCTTTCCATCGCTTTTTCTATTCATTCTAGCTAATAAAGAATCTGATATATGTTGTATAGGTATATCAAAATATTTACAGATCTTATCATTCTTCTTTACTACTTCTATTAATCTATCACTAATAGTTTCTGGATAAGAATATAAAAATCTTATCCATTTAACTCCCTCTATCTTGGATATATCTTCTAATAATTTAGGTAATCTTTCTTCTTCATATAAATCATAACCATACTTAGTTGTATCTTGAGCTATAATTACTATTTCACTAATACCTTTTTCTACTAACTCTTTTACTTCTAATAATATATCTTCATATTCTCTAGATACATATCTACCTTGTATATATGGAATAGCACAAAAAGTACAGAAATTACTACATCCTTCAGCAATCTTTACATATGCCATAGTATCCCCAGTACTAATTACTCTATTATGAAAATTTAAATAATCAACATTATGTTGCTTATTGATTAAATTATCAATACTTTCCCATAACTTATCATAATCTTTAATAGATATAAATAGATCTACTTCAGGTATTTCTTTTACTAATTCTTCTTTATATCTTTCTACTAGACATCCAGTTACTATTAAATATTTACACTTATCTTTTTTATAATCTGCCATCTCTAGTATAGTATCTATACCTTCTTCTTTAGCACTATTTATAAATCCACAAGTATTAATTAGTATAATCTCTGCATCTTCTTCATTATTTACAATTTTATATCCATGTTTTTTAAATAAACCTATAATTTCTTCTGTTACTACTAAATTCTTTGAACAACCAAGTGATACAAATGCTACATTCATATATACTCCTCCAAAACAATCGTATTATATCACATATATTATACAAAATAAAAAACTAGTTCTATCTTTCAGAACTAGCTCTTTCTGCTAATGTTACTTTAGTAGTATATGTCTTATTACTTCTAACATAGGTAATCTCTATTTTGTCTCCTACACTATGTTTATACAATTTATATCTTAATGTAGCTACGTCCTTAGTAGCTTCACCATCTAATGCAATAATTGTATCCCCAGCGATTAAACCAGCTTTCTCAGCAGGAGAATTTTTAGATATTTCTGAAATACCTACTCCATCAGTAAGATTAGTAGAAGAATTTCTATAAGCATAAGCATAATATGTATTAGATACATCATACATTGAAATACCTAAGAATGGTCTTGAAACATCTTCTCCATTAATTAATTTATCTGCATAAGATACGGCATCTTCAATAGGAATAGCAAATCCCATACCTTCTACACCACTAGTAATTAATTTCATATTAGTAATACCTATTACTTCTCCATTACTATTACATAATGGTCCACCAGAGTTACCACTATTAATAGCAGCATCAGTCTGTAATACTTGCATTATCCAATCAGATGTTTGACTATTACCAATACTTACAGATACTTCTCTATTTTTACCAGATAATACTCCTCTAGTAACAGACCATGAATATACACTACTATCAAGTGGAGCTCCTATAGCAAATACTGTATCTCCTACTCTTGAATCTTCACTACTTCCAATACTAGCTACTTTTAATTCTTTTTCGGTTTCATAAGACAATACAGCTATATCTGCAAATTCATCTCCACCAACTACATCAACTTTTACTTCATCTCCAGAAGAGAAGACTACTCTAATTTCATCACCTTCATCAATAACATGATGGTTAGTTAAAATATAATATTTATTATTGTTCTTTTTATAAATAAATCCTGTTCCAGTAGCATAAGCTTTTCCTCTAGAAAAAGTTTCAACTATAACAACTGAATCATATACCTTTTCTACAGAATCAGCTATACCTGTATCTGTTACTGTTACTTCCTTTTCTGTTTTCGTAATATTAGTAACTAACTTCTTACCCAAATCTGGTACATATTTAAACGCTAGGAACATACATAACGCTCCTATTAAAAAAGCAATTACCATACTTACTATATATAAAGTATAATTATTTTCTCTACTTACATTTTTAGTTTCCATGTTTATCCAACCTCGCAATCTCTTTATAATTTGATGGGAATCCAATTCTATCTAGTATCTTATCTACACCAATAGTACTTAATTTACCATCAAGAATATCTATTTCATAAGACAATTCATTTATTAAAGATACAAAATCTTCATCTCTAAGTAATTGTTTTAATATAATTATTAAAGCAAACAAATCATCTTTACCATATATGTATTCTCCATCCATTTTAGGTATCATTAATGTTGAATGAAATGGTGTATCATCAATCTGTCTTTGTGTCTTATGATCATATAATATATCTTCATGAGCACATAAATTTCTTGAATTAGCTAATATTGGAAAATAATTTGATAACTGTTCAACATCAATATCATATACTTCAGCAATCTCTTTTTTATCTTCATATTTCAATATTGTAAATAATTCACTAATTAAACCAAATGATAATACTTTAACAACTACCCAAAATGGAACATATCCATAATTTTGAATATAATGGATTGTCGCTGAATGCTGTCCCCCATTAATTCTTATTTGTCTTTTTATCTTTTTAATTAAATCATTTACCTGTCTAGCTTTATCTCCACTTCTATCAAAGTTAGAAGGATTCAAATAACTTTTCTCTTTAATACCATATTTCTTAGATAATTGATAAGAAAATATACTCTTAGCATTGTTTTCTACTATTAATAAGTTCTTAAATATAATATTTCTTACTTGTCTATCAAAATTAAATAACGCATACAATTCTCTAAAATTAGTACCAGGTAAAAACATTCTATCCTTAGGTGATTTTAAGAACACATGTCTATATCCACTAAGAAAAAAATAATTTTCTCTTAATAGTACATCTTTAGCATAATGATAATCTGTAATTTCCAATCCTTTGCTCTTTAAAATGTCTATCTGTTCATCGATTGTCTTAAATGTTTTTATCATCTTATCATCACCTTAAATCTAATACATTATACCACATCTCCTAAGCTAATTAAATATTATATTTTTATTATGGATATTATGTTATAATAGTGTGAAAAGTAGGTGAAAAAATGCCATCACTAATTACCCATGACATATTTGCTAAAGAAGTATATACCAATCTACCAGATAAGATTAAAAATAGTTTCAATAACGAATTACTAATATATCAAACATTCGCTCAAAGTCATGATTACTTATTTTACTTCAAATCACCTAATATCAAATTAACAAAAGTAGTTAATAAACTAGGCAAAATAGGACATAGAAGAAAAACACAAGAATACCTTTTAAATATAATAAGAATTATTAAAGAATATCATCTACAACTATACCAACCAGATATTGCTTATTTATTTGGTTCTATTACTCATTATGTTTTAGATTCAACATGTCATCCTTTTATCTTCTATAAAACAGGTGTTTATGACCCAGTTAAAAAACTGAAAGAACATAAAAAGTATAAAGGATTACACGCTTTAATGGAAAGATCAATCGATGCTTACTATTATAAGAAGTATTACAAGAAAGATTATAAGTTTTGTAACGTATCTAAAGAAATAATAGGAAAACCTAAACTATCTATAGATTTAATAACATTAATTAATATGTCTTACAAAAAAACATATAATGTAGATAAAACAGGTATCTATTATTATAAAGGTATTAAAAATGCTAAAAGAATCTATTCATTATTTATAAATGATAAGCATAAAATAAAATATAATCTTTATAATTTCATAGATAAAATAACCAAAAATCACTATGGTTACTTACATGCTTTTTCAACCAATATTAATATAGATAAAGATTATTTAAATACTAATCATAAAAAATGGAATCATCCTTGTATAAAAGAAGAAATACATACAGAATCCTTTGAAGACTTATATGCTATTGCCTTAAAAAAATGTATAACTATCTTTAAAGCAGTATATAAAGTTTTATATGAAGACAAGGATATAGAATCTCTAAAAGAAGTAATTCCTAATGTTTCCTATTCCACTAATTTAGATCTAGATCATAATAAACCATTACAATATTTTGAATTTTAAAAGAAGCCTATTTATCGGCTTCTTTGTTTATATGATAAACTAAATCATTTTTTACTTCTGTTTTAATATTAATTACTATTTTATCAAATACATCAGGATATTTATCTATATACTCTATTAATACATCGTATAAACTAGTAATATCCTTGATATCAAAATCCCATCTAATAATTAGAGACTTTATCATATTCACTCTACAACATTCCAAAGTATTAATAATACTCTTCTTTAAATCATCAACATAATTTACATGTACAACATAATCTGCAAATATACCATATGATCTACTAATTAAAACTTCATCAGGAGCTAACTTTTCTCCATCCATTATATTAATTATCTTTTTTCTTAGTCTAATCCCATTCAAATAATATATTTCATCTAGTTCTTTACTATTATTATTTCCAATATCAAAAGAAGCAGGTACTGCAATAGCATCTACAACTATATTTGTAATATCATTATCCCAAACTATTATCTTATCTGAATACTTTACTTTTTCACTAAAAACATCATCATTTTCAATATCATATATACTAAATACCTTTTTATTAATTAATTGACTCTTTATATATTGACTTTCTAATGATATGACTTCATCGTTCCATTTTAAGGCTTTTTTTAGTACAAAAGCTTTCTTCCATAATTCTTCTCTATCAGAATCATTAGTTAATTTAATAGCTTCTTTATTATTAATTAATTCAACTAATCTTTTTAATATATCTTCTTTCTTCATATAATACTCCTACCTGAAAAAAGGTTTATATCTTTTTTACTTTTCTACTACTGTTGTAGACGAATATTTGTAATCACTATTATTAAACAATTTAAATACATGCTTAAATGTTACATTATCTGAGCTCTTCAATTCATAATAATAACTATTACTATCAGCAGTATGTAAATAATAATTATCATGACCATCTTCACTATTTACAATATTACTTCTAGTATCTATCAAATAACCTTTATCATATATTTCAATTGTATCTTTAGTTTTAATTACTTTTACAATTTCAAATCTTGTATCTAAAGAGCCAGTTACTCCACTACCATTATTGACATTACCACAATAATAATAATCTTCATCTAATATACAAGATTTATTTGCTAATGGTTTAAAATCTCCTGTTTCTATATTTGTATCATCAAATATACTATTATAAGAATTTATAAAAGATTCTTTAGATATTTTATATACAGTACATTTAGAACCATTACTAAGTACCCCATTATCCCCAACTACCACATCTAAATTAAAATTATTTCTACAAGTTAATGCTCCAAAATATACAGGAGAAAAATCCTCTTCCTCATATAATTTATTATTAATCATATATTTGTACATAACTCTTAACTTATCTACATTACTAAATGTCTCAAAAGTAAGACCAGTAGAGTTATAAAAAACATTATCTTTACCTAAAAAAGAATATAATCTATTAATTAAATCATTATAATCAGGATTCTTAGTAATATCTTCATCTTTAGCTTCTTTAGTATCTTTAACTTTAGCCACATTCTTCTTTACTGTATTATCACTTTTAACACCTAATGTTTTATATGTTCCAAATCCTCCAAGTAACATTCCTATTGAAAAAAATAATAGAAATGAAAATATATATCTTTTTTTTATTCTTAACTTTTTATCTTTCATTATCATAACACTCCAGTATCTTATATTAATTATAAAAAAAAAGAGAGAATATATCAACGAAAAACAAAAAATAAGTAATATTTTTTTATAATATTACTCATTCATAATACTTACATACTAATTGGTCCATCTTGAATAGTATCACTATTGCTACCACTTGTAAGATTTTCACTACTTAAAAAACCTGATAGTCTTCTCAACACAACATCTTCAAACCATTTTTTATTGTTTAAATCTTCTTCTCTAAAAAACACTCTATCGGACAATTCCTTCATCTTTTCTATTACCATATCCTTATCAACATCAAATATATCTCTTAAATAATTAGAATAATTAGTTAATAAGTAAACATATAAACTATTTCTATCTATTAAATAATTATTTAATTGTACATATCTATCGTCTATATTAGGATAACTTATTGTAGAATTATCAAATAAAGGAGCAAAAGAAAAATCATTTCCATGTTTTATTAATCCATAATTGCCAAATACTCTATCTTTATTACCGGTTAAAATATCTAAGAAAAGCATTCTAATAAATCCTCTAATTATTTCTTCTTTATTATTAATATTCATCTTATTAATAATTCTTATAAAGAAAGTAACAGCATAATCTATTTCTTCTGGTGTTTGAGCGACATATTTCTTTTTTCCATTAACCTCAATAGTAGTTAAGGAACTATCAAAATTTCTTTTTTCAGCTACTTCTTGATCACTAATATCTACATACTTTAGTAAATCTTCACCAGTTAAGAATTCTTCTCCTTCCTCGTAAACAGACCTACTAAAAATAGAACCATCATCAAATAAAAAAGTATCAGCAACATTTATTCCAAGCATCTTACCCAATTGAGCAATCAAATATTCAAACTTATCAAACGTAGGACAATTGATACTTTTCTTTCTAAAACCTACAACTCCATTTACTCTTACTTTTCTAGGTGCATTATAACCAGTTCCAGCTGCACCAATATCTTCTATTTGAGCGTCCGTTACTTGATTACTAGAATAATCTATTATTTTCAATACAATTCATCCATTCTATTTATATTTTTTTGATTTTAGTATTCATTCTAGAATGATAGCCTAATTTATCATAAAACTTATTACCTATTTCATTATATGCAAAAACATCAACCAAAATATATTCACAATCGACAGATTTGAAATAGCTTTCTAATCTATTCATTAAAGCTTGTCCTAATCCTTTACTCCTTACATTTTGTGTTACTATTAATTCAGTAATTATTCCTTCTTTAGGACATTTATAATCTAAATAATCATATTCATCATATTGTCTTATAATTCCCATTATCAAACCAATAACTTTATCTTCTTCTATAGCTAAATAACATTTACCTTCATAATTTTTAACTTTATCTAAATCTAAAGAAGTCATTTTATCTCGATAATCTTCATGAATTTGTTCAAGATTATCTTTATCAATAGAGACGATATACTCTCCTAATTCTACAAGCAGATCCTTAACAGATTCTAAATATTTATCTTCATATTCAACTATATCCATGCTAATCTCCTTACAATTTTAATTATATCATATATTAACACACCAAAAAAAGCCCGTATAATCGGACTTTTGTAAACATATTATCTCTTTGAGAATTGTGGTGCACGACGTGCTTTCTTTAATCCTGGTTTTTTACGTTCTTTAATTCTAGAATCACGAGTAATTAACCCTCTAACTTTAAGAACTTTTCTATAAGCATCTTCTCTTGTTTGATCAGCATCAGCATCAAATGCAAGTAATGCTCTAGTTATACCTAATCTTATAGCACCTGTTTGACCAGAGAATCCTCCACCTCTAACAGTAACATCAACATCAAATTTATCAGCATTACCAGTAGCTTCTAATGGTTGTTTTAAATCCATTACTAATACAGCAAAAGGCATATATTCATTAACATCTTTTCCATTAACTGTTATTTTACCTTTTCCAGCAGTAAGTCTAACTTGTGCAACTGAACGTTTTCTTCTACCTGTAGCAGTCCATACATCTTTTTTAGCCATAATCTAAAACCTCCTTAGTCTACCTTTAATTCGATTGGTTTTTGAGCTTGATGTTTATGATCAGGTCCAGCATATACAAATAATTTTGTATACATCTTAGAACCCAAACTTCCTTTTGGAAGCATTCCTTTAACAGCTCTCTCAATCATTTCTTCTGGATATTTTTCAATCATAGTCTTAGCATTTCTTTCTCTTAATCCACCAACATATCCACTATGATTATAATACATCTTGTCATTTAACTTATTACCAGTTAAATTTACTTTTTCAGCATTAATTACTATTACATAATCTCCACAATCAACATGAGGAGTAAAAGTTGGTTTATGTTTACCTTTTAATATAGTAGCAACTTTAGTAGCTAATCTTCCTAAAGTAGCTCCTTCAGCGTCAATAACATACCATTTACGATCAACGCTTTCACTCTTTTCCATAAATGTTTTCATATTTTTTCCCTTTCAAATTTTCTCCTCTGCTTCGCTTTCCCAGGGCTAACAAATTCGAATAAATAAAATGTACCGATTTAAATTATATTTTAATACCTAACTTTTGTCAAACAAAACTTATTCTTTTTCTCATTTTTTAATCTGTTTTACGTTAATATTCTATTTTTTCTAAATATAATCCACAAGCTGGAGCCGTATAAGAAACTATCTCTTCATCAGTATCTAACATATTCCCTATATCTACTACTTTCTTCTTACCTCTTCCAACTTCTATCATAGAACCTACTAAATTTCTTACCATATACCTATAAAAACTCTTACCATAGAATTCTATCACTAATATATTATCTTTTATTTCAAAACTAATATCATATATTATACATTCATAATTATCTCTTTCTCCTGAAACAAAATTTCTAAAATCATGAACTCCTTTATATATATCAGCTACTTCCCTCATCTTATCTATATCCAACTTATAAGGTATTTGAAGAACGTAATCAGCAAGCATTGGATCATATTCACCTAGATTTATCTTATATATATATCTTTTACTTAAAACACTAAATCTAGCATGAAAATCTTTATCTACTTCCTTTACTTCTTTGACATATATATAAGGCATTACAAAAGTATTCATTGCTTTTTTTAATCCATCACAATTAATATCTATATCCAAATGAAAAGAAATACATTGATCTATTGCATGTACCCCTCTATCTGTTCTTCCTGCTCCCTTAATTTCTACTTTAGCTTTATTTATAGTAGTTAGAGCTTCTTCTATTTTCTTTTGTACTGATTCTTCTTCATTTAATCTTTGAAATCCATAGAACTTACTTCCATCGTAAGATATTCTTGCTAAATAATCCATCTATCTCACCTTAATAATATAATAAACATAAATTAAAATAAAGAAAAGAATTAATATATAATCAAAGACATTTAATTTACTTCTATATCTGTATTTACTATAGTAACTATCATTATATAACATACTATCTTTACTTTTATTAATACTATCAACTCTTATCTTACTACCAACTACATAATTCTTTAAATTATTAGCATAGATAAATCCTCTAGTAATAAATCCTTTAAATACTCTATCTTCTCCCTTTATAGAGTTAATCTCATCATCTTCATTTATCTCTTCTACAAAGTAATAAACAAAACAATATAAATTATCAAATATTTTAGCTACTTTTTTCTTGTTAAAACAAAAACCAAATATCTCACTTAAACAATTAACAAAATCTTTTCTAGTAGTAGTAAATAATATTAAATAAAAATATAACAAACAAAAAACTATTTTAAAAAATATAACATTTACTAACATCATTTCTTCTATACTACTTCTTAAAATGAAATATATTAACAATAATATATATTTATAATTCCAAATTACTTTTAAATACTTCTTTATTGATATATTACTCAACATAATAAGAAAAAATATCCACACTAATGACGAAATAAAAATCAATAAATCAAACTTAAAGAAACAAGATACAACAAAAAATATAAATGTTATTATCTTTACCATTGGATTTAAATTATGTATTATTGATTCTTCATAATTATATGAAACCATATACTTATCTAACATTTCTATATAACTCCTTTATTAATTCTTTTATATCTAAACACTTTTTTATATCGTGTCCTTCACTTTCAGCATATCTAGTAAATTCAATTATTTTAGGCATATTTATAAACCTATATAGATTACTATTATAAAATATCTCTTTTCCTTCACTTAATATTATATTACCTTTGTTAATAACTGTTACATTATCAACAATATCAAATAAAAAAGATACATCTTTAGTAATAATAATAAATGTTTTATCATACTTATTTTTTAATCTTAAAAACAATCTTTTAAAATAATCTTTATCTCTATTAGACAATCCTCTATCAAAATTATCTAATACTATTAATTCAGGGTTGTAACTAAATACTGAAGCTAATTCTATTTTTTTCTTTTCAATAGTAGATAACTCATTAGGATCTCTATCTAAATAGGACTCATCTAATCCTACTATTTTTAATGCTTGAACTATATGTTTAACTATATTCTCTGTACTAAAATGATAATTATTCATAATAGTACTAATTTCTTTTAATACAGTATCTTCTAAGAATAGTTTATTATAGTCATTATATATAAAACCTATTCTTTTTCTTAATATATTAATATTATCTATATGACTATTCCTCTTTATCTTTAAATTATCTATTCTAATTTCTCCACTACTAGGTCTTTTAATAACCATTAGTAGCTTTCCTAATATATCTAATCTATCTCCTATAAAACCATGTATACTGCCCTTATTAATAACCAAATTAACATTATCTAAATATTTAATTTCTCGAGCGGAATTTTTATTCTCTACGTAAGTTAATTTATTAAAAATTACTTCCATATCCTCTTCACCAACTCTTCCTTATTTAAACATATCTTATTAATAAGACCATATAACTTTAATTGTATAGATAGATCTACATAAAAAGGTAGTGACAATCCTAATCTTTTTAATATCTTTTCTTCTTTTAAAACATCTAATGACTTACCTTCTATAGCTATTATTTTCTTATATAAACAAACTGTATAATCTGTATATAGAACATCTTCTAAATTAGAAGTAACATTTATTAAACGAATATCTTTATAATTCAAATAATTAAGTAAAAGTATCTTAGTTCTATCATCTAGATAATAAAGTATATTATCTAATCCAAGATATTCAGGACAATACATAGCATAAGATAAAATCTTAACTAATGCTTTATCTCTCATAGATAGTATTTCTATTGGTTTATTAATAATACTTTTTAAATCAAAAAACATATATAATTCATTAATTCTTTCTGTAATCTCTTTAGGACTCTTATTTATATTTTCTAAAGAATATCTTAATTCATCTATAACTTTCTCATTTACAAAGTTATCTACTTCATATATAACAGCTATTTTTTCTCTAAGTCTTATTCTATTTTCTTTAGTAATATCAACACCAGAAACACTAATACTTCCTTCAAAATCTAACTCTCCATTTAAGATTTTTAATAGAGTTGTCTTTCCACTACCACTAGGGCCAATAATACTTAAATTCTTATTTTTTCTTAGATAATAATTTAGGCAATCAAAAACACAGTTATTATCGTAAGAAAACTTTAGTTCGTTAATACGAATTGTACTCATATTATCGCCCCACTTGGGTACTTATTATACAGAAAAATAAAAAAAAGAAAAGTCTTAATTAAACTTTTCTTCCAATATAACTTTATTTTTTTTCAAACTCTCAGGAACATTAATAATTCTTTGGTTACTAGAGCCTCTAAACTTAACTGCAAAGCTCTTTAAACTATTAACAAAAGGTCCATCTACTAATATATCTATTTCTTTTAATACATCCAAGTATTTCTTATCTTTTTTACCTAATTTTATTAATTCTTCATAAGTAAAACCAGTATATACCCAAACATCCATATTACATTCATGAACACATTTAGCTAAATCAATAAGTGCTTCTACTTGATATAGTGGATCTCCTCCTGAAAATGTCACTCCTTGTTGATACTCCAACTCTCTTATTTTCTTTTTCATTTCTTCAGTATCCATCTCTACACCATCATCAAAATCCCAAGTCTCTGGATTTTGACAATTAAAACACTTATGATCACATCCCTGAAACCATATTACACTTCTAACACCATCTCCATCTACGATACTATCCATCTGTATCTCAGGAGTAGCAAACCTCGCTTTCATATTTCTCATCTACCTCTTACCATATTTTTTATTCTTTTTTATCCTCATCAGATTCAATTATTCTAAGAATAATCTCCCCATCTTTAGAAAACATAAATTTTTCTCTAGCATATCTTGCTATATAATCCGAATCTTGCATCTTTGATACCTCCACATTCAAAGCTGCTTCTTCTTCTTTTAATAATTCATATTTATCTCCTAAATCCTTTATTTCTTTTTTATTTTTAACAACTTGATTAAAATCATTATATACAACTGCTACTAAAGCTAATAACAATAAAAAGATAACTAATAAAGATAAAATGAAACTTCTGCCTTTTTTCTTTTTCTTTACCATTCGATACCTCCCTATTTAAATAGATTATACCACAATTCATAAAAATAATTTAGTGCAAAAAAAAACTCAAGTAAAACTTGAGTAAACTTTAAAATTCCATTCTTACTAATTCTTCACCAGTTTTTTTCATTTCTTCATAAGCAGCAAAGATAGCGTCTTCGAACATCTTACGAGTTTCTTGATTTACAGGGTGAGCTATATCATCATATACACCCTCACTAATCTTTCTACTAGGCATAGCTATGAACATTTTGTCATCACCTTGAATAAGCCTAATACCCGTAACAACAAAAGCCTCATCTAACGTAATAGTTGCAATAGCTTTCATACGAGAATCTTCTTTTTCTTTATTACGAAGTACAACTTTTGTAATTTTCATAATAACACTCCCTCCAGTTTATCAACTAATATAATTTTAAACCAATTATTTAATAAAAGCAACCAAATTTTATTACATAGATTCACTAATATCAATAAAACATTCCAAAGGGACTTCTTCTGCTCTATTTTGCAAAGTTAAATTATAATTATTTAATACTTTTTCTATTACTTCTAAATTATAATTCTTCAAATTATTCTTTAAATTCTTTCTTTTCATTAAAAACGCACTTTTAATTAACTTATTAAATGTATTAATATCTATATCTTTTTTATTATCTTTTCTAACTAATTTAATAATAGCACTATCTACATTAGGTACTGGATTAAATAATTTTCTATCTACTTTAAATAACTTAGTTACATCAAAATAATAACTTAAATATACTGTAATATATCCATAATCCTTACTACCTTCTTTAGCTGACAATCTATCAGCTACTTCTTTTTGAACCATGAACAAACATTCTTTAACATCTATCTTAGAGTCAATAATCTTTTCTATTATAGGAGTAGTAATATAATATGGTAAATTAGCTACGATATAAAGATTCTTATATTCTATTCCTTTAATATCTTTTTCTATATCTGCTTTCAAAAAGTCTTCAAATATTATTTTAGTTTTATCATCCTCTAATAAAGAAAGATACTTCTTTAAATCAGTATCTATCTCATAACATACTATATTAGCATTAAATAGTTTTAGATATTTAGTTAAAGCTCCTTGTCCAGGGCCAATTTCTATAATTAAATCATCACTATCTACTTCTATACTATCTATAATATTAACTAAAACATTTTTACTTTTTAGAAAGTTTTGACCATACTTTTTCTTATGTCTAAACTTATCCATTTTACCAACCACTTCTAAGTACTGAATAAGAAGCACTTCTTCTACCAATATTTTTGTAAGCTTCTGCTTCAGAAGCAACTAATAAATCTAAGTTATTTCCTCCTACACCTCTATCAAGTACAATAGCAAGCATTGGTTCATTAGTTAAACTACTATTAATAGCTATAATAGAACCACAAGGTAACTTTTTAGAAGATGCTACTATTCTTACATCTCCATAAGAAGCATCAGGATAAGTAACTACGCCATTTCTATATACATCATAATTACTACAAGCTAAATGACCACCACATAAAGGACAATCAGCTGCATATCCAGTCATAGAACCATATATTAAACCATCATCAATAGTACTAATACCACTATTAGTTTCATATGATTGAGGAGTAACAACAGTAGATTTCTTTGTTTCTTCTTTCTTCTCTACTGGTTTTTCTTCTTCATTCTTAACAGCATTAGCTACAACTCCTACTTCTTTATTAAAACTATCAAAATCTATAGAATAACTTAAAAATAATGTAGAATCTGTTAAATTTAATAATAATATCAATAATAACATTAATTTAATAACTCTTTTAACTGATTTCTTCAGTTTAAATTTCATATAATTCACCTCGAACTACATATAAATGATACCATTACTACAACTAAATGTCAAAACACCCTTTAATATTTGTTTCTGTAATAATTGATAATTCATCACTATTTATTCCCTTAATACTTACTATATATTCAGCTATTTCTTTAACATGAGAAGGATCGTTTTTCTTGCCTCTAAATGGTTCTGGAGTAAGATATGGAGAATCTGTTTCTAATATAATATTCTTTAAATCTATCTCTTTTATGACCTCTTTTAAATTACAATTCTTAAAAGTTATTACCCCATTAATACCAAGTAAAAAGCCCATTTTTATATATATTTTAGCTGTTTCTAAACTTCCACTAAAACTATGTATTACACCTTTTACTTTATACTTCTTTAAACACTCTATAGTATCTAAAGTAGCTTCCCTACTATGTACTATTACTGGAATATTATATTCTTCTGCTATCTTTAACTGTCTTTCAAATAATTCTATCTGTTTATCCTTATTATCTTTTGTATAATGATAATCTAATCCTATCTCTCCAATAGCAACTATATTTTTATCATTTAGATGCTCTCTTATAAAATCTAGATCTTTATCAGTATAATTATCTACTTCTTCAGGATGTATTCCTATTGCTCCATACATAAATTCTGGATATTTATTAATTAATTCTATTACTTCCTTATTAGATTCATCTTCACATCCATTATTAATAACTCTATGAATATCTGATTCCTTACATTTATTAACTACTTCATCTATATCTTCATAGTACTCTTTATAAATATGACAATGTGTATCAGTAAACATAATTATCACCAAAAACTATTATAACACGAAAAAAGAAGATAATTATTTATCTTCTTTAATTTCTATTCTATCAAATAAATGAACAGGTTCAGCTAAAGTAGTACCTACTTCTAACTTACCAAATTCATTAGTAGATTCAAAACTATCTACCTTAGTATTTAATTGTTCTAATATTTTCTTACTAGTATCCGGTAAGAAAGGACTAAGTAATATAGCACATATCCTTATACTTTCTAATAAATTATATAAAACAGTACCTAATCTTTCTTTCTTACTTTCATCTTTAGCTAAAGCCCAAGGCATAGTATCATCAATATATTTATTACACTTTCTAAGTACTTCAAATATTTCTTGAATAGCTTCTCCTACTTTTAATTCGTTCATCTTCTCAGTTACTTTATCTTGTAACTCTGTAACATTGCTAATTAATTCATCATCTAATTCTTCTTTAGTATCACCATTTTGAATAATATTTTCAAAGTACTTTTTATTCATACTAACAGTACGATTAACTAAATTACCCAAGATATTTACTAAATCTCCATTAATTCTATCAATTAACAAATCTCTACTAAACACACCATCTGATGCAAAAGGTATTTCATGTAAGAAATAATATCTAATAGCATCTACGCCAAATTCTTCAACTAAATCATCAGCATAAACTACATTACCTACAGATTTACTCATTTTCCCATCAGCCATAATTAACCAAGGATGACCAAATACTTTTTCTGGTAATGGAATATCCAAACTCATTAAGAAACATGGCCAATAAATTGTATGAAATCTAATAATATCTTTACCAATTAAATGTAGATCACATGGCCACCATTTTTTAAATTCCTCTGATTCTCTTCCATCAGTATCATACCCAATATTAGTTATATAATTAGTAAGAGCATCTAACCATACATAAACTACATGTTTGGGATCAAAATCAACAGGTATACCCCAACTAAAAGCAGTACGAGAAACACATAAATCTTGTAAACCAGGTTTAATAAAATTATTTAACATTTCGTTTTTTCTGGATTCAGGTTGAATAAAATCAGGATGCGTTTCAATATGTTTAACCAATCTATCTTGATATTTACTTAATTTAAAGAAGTAAGATTCTTCTGATTTTTTTTCTACTTCTCTACCACAATCTGGACATACTACTACTCCATCTTCATTCTTAACTACTTGTGACTCAGTCCAAAAAGATTCATCAGGAGTACAATACCATCCTTCATATTTTCCTAAGTAAATATCTCCTTGGTCATACATTTTCTTAAATATATGTTGAACAACTTCTTCATGATGTTTATCGGTAGTTCTAACAAATCTATCATAAGAAGTATTCATTAAATCCCATATTCTTTTAATTTCTCCTGCTTTTTC
>JAEEGL012101794.1_pt1 | contig 20431 bp, 11 predicted proteins | sample 9134231 | NCBI WGS metagenome assembly JAEEGL01 (sample SAMN16246548, study PRJNA631951) | gut metagenome | biome: gut microbiome; feature: rumen; material: fiber-attached | host: Bos | place: Iran: Karaj | collected 2018-10 | reverse complement strand
CCTTGAGGCCGATCTTACGAAGACGCCGATAGTCAAGATATGCTACGAATACGTGGGCGCGGAACCGGACGGAACGTTCCCCGGCTACGTGTCGGACAGACACAACGGTAAGTATACTTACGCGACCTGCGACGTGACCTTCGAGCAGGGCGAGGACGACGGCGGCTGGAAGACCGCCATCTGCGACACCACGGAGGCCGTCGGCGCTCTGTCGCTGAACTTCGACCCCTCCGTGTCGGCGTGCAACGTCCACGTGATGATCCGTCCCCTCGACGGAGCTCCGCCGGAGGCGGGTTTCCACGTGCGCTATATCGGGCTGTTCCCGGACAAAGAGAGCGCCAACGCCTTCCGCTGCGGCGACGATCCCATGATCGCGGACTATCTGACAAACTACCGTCCCGACGAGTACGCCGAAGTCGAGCGTGTGGGCGACGACGTGGTGGAAGATTACCTCGCCATGGTGCGCGACAGGATAAAGGAGATCAAGGAGAGCCCCTCGGCGATAACGCCGGAGGACGCCGAGGCGGCGGGAGCCACGGTGTGGTACGTGTCGTCCCTGAACGGCGACGATAAGAACGACGGCCACTCCCCCGAAACGGCGCTCGCCACGCCGGCGGGACTGTACAACTACAAGCCGGGTCCGGACCTCTATATTGCGAAAGTTAAAGAGGGCGACTACGTCTTCTTCGAGAGAGGGAGCGTGTTCTACCCCTGGAGATACTACACCGGGATCGGCGGAACGCTGTTCACGACGTCCGGCGCCGCTTACGGCGCCTACGGCGATCCGTCGAAGCCGAAGCCGGTGTTCACGGGATCCTTTGACTTCGGCGGCGGCTGCGGCGACTGGCAGCCCACCGAGTGGGAGGATATTTACGTGCTCGATCTGCTCCCGCTGGTGCCCGAGGGCAAGGAGAACTTCGCCAAGGGAGACGGCGACGTGGGCAAGATCATCTTCAACGACGGCGAGTTCATGGGCGTGCGCGTGATCCCGGACCTCAAGAGGCCGCCCGAGGGTGAAGAATGGGAAAGCCCCTTCGGCGAGGGGAAGACCACCCTGAATATGTACCAGCAGGGCAACTGCGACGAGTACTTCATGTCCGGCGGAACGACGGCGCTTGATCCCGCAGACGCGCTGCAGAACAATCTGGAGTTCCTCCACGACATGAGAGAGGGCAAACTGTACCTCCGCTGCAAGTGGGGCAATCCAGCGACGTATTTCAGGAACGTGAACGTGTGCCGGAATATGCAGCCCGGCTGGATCGACAACAACGTGCGGCTCGACAATCTGTGCTTCCTCTACTCCTCCTACGTCTGCGCTGAGATCGGAAGCGGCACCGTGGTGACCAACTGCGAGGCGGGCTACGGCGGCGGATGCACGGGTTCCGTGGGCACGGGCATCGGCGGCTACGGAAGGTGCGAGTCCCTGACCGTCGACAATTGCTACATCCACGACATCGAGGACGGCCCCATGGGGACGCAGTATACCGGATACACCCCGGGTATCGAGCTGAAGAACGTGACGCTGACGAACAACGTGGTCACCACCTCCCAGAACCTGGTGGAGATGTTCAACGACAACAGGGAGGAGGGGCCGGACGGCCTCGGCTCCAACAAGATAATCGGCGCCCGCGTTCACGGCAACATCGGCGCGTATATCGGCTACGGCTATCCGCGCACGGTGGAAAACACCGCGGAGGGACTGGCGCTGCACAACTGGTACTTCGGCGAGATGGTGGACTGCATCTTCACCGACAACAAGCTGATCTGCTGCGAGGGCTCCGTCATCGGCGCGTACGTGGCGTCGGACCACAACCCCCGGGGCTGGATCATGCACGGTAACGAGTACCTGCTCAATCCGCAGGTGTGCTTCATCCTGCGGGGCGGCGACGCGACCCTGTCCACCAATCTGACGAGATCGTTCGCGGCGGGGTACAAGATGCCCTACACCGAGCGGTATCTCAGCCACCTCAACTCGATCGGGATCGAGTACGGAACGAAGTTCATGTCCTTCGACACACTGACGCCCGGCGAGGCCGGACGGTACTTCGTGACCAACGGATATCACATCGAGCGCGGCGACAAACCGTCGTAATAATACCGGGGGCTTCTTTGAAAAGGAGCCCCTCGCGTTACCCCAAGAAAATTCTTTGACAGGCTCGGCGCGGTCCGCGCCTGTTTTTACGAAAAGGATCCGTACCGACCAAAGAAAAAATCCCGCAGGTACTCCCTGCGGGATTTGTCGTATCTACGCTGTTTTTACCGCGCGGTACCGGTCACCTCTTCGCCGAGTTTGGCGAAGTAGGCGTCATGCTCCGTCTGATACATCTCGTTGTACCACTCGTCGGTGCCCTGATGGAGCGTCGAGATGTACATATGCGCCTGGCGGGCCAGCTGCGGAGTGACTCGCGATACCACCGCCACGCCCACGTTGGAGCACGCGTCGGAAATATATTCCATGTTGTTCATCACGTCGAGGAAGCACGTTCCGGCGTCCATGGTGCACTTGCCCTCGCGAAGACGGGCAAGGTGGTTGTCGTGAAGGGCGTTCACCATATCGTCCATGACTTCCTCGTAGGGCTCGATGTGACGCGCGGCGTCGATGTCCATCTTCTCGTATGACTGCGCGGTGAAGTCGAGTATTTTCGACAGCAGATCCATCACCACGCCGAGCTCCCGGCGCGCCTCGCCTGAGAAGCGCGAACCCGAGGCGTCGAGGACCTTCGCCGTGTCTGAAATATCCTTGGCGTAGTCGCCGAGTTTCTCAAATTCGTTCACCAGCTTATAGTACTGGTCCATTATCAGGATGTGATCCTTCTCCGTGATATGCCCGGACAAACGCACCAGGTAATCGCTGACCCGGTCTGCGAGCATGTCGATGTTGTCCTCCTCCTCGGCGATCTCGGCGTAGACCTTCTCGTCGAACTTATAAAGGAGCGACACCGCCTTTTCGATGCTCCGCCTGGACGATTCGAACATGGTGTGGAGCCCGTCGAAGCAGCTGCCGAACGCCAGCGCGGGCGTGCTGAAGAACACGGGGCTCAGGGCGTTGAGCTGCGTGGCGTATTTGCTTTCCTGCTCCGGCTTGTCTTTGATTATCTTCTTGCTGATCTTCACGTATACGCCGACCAGCGGCAGCAGCAGGATCGCGCAGGCGAGGTTGAATATGGTGTTGGTATTGGCGATACCGCCGGAGTTCAGATTTGAACTCCACAGATTGTTCAGCCACCCGAAATTGTGCGCCAGTCCCACGCCGACCAGCACCAGGGCCGTTTTGCTGAGGTTGTACAGAATGTTGATCAGACCGACCCGCCGCGAATCCGGCTTGGCTCCGATGGAACAGACGATGGCCGTGGTCACGCAGTCGCCGAGATAAACGCCCACCAGCACGATATAGATCGTGGAAAACGGCAGAGGGATATGCATCGAAAACGCCTGCAGTATACCGATGGTAGCGGACGAGCTCTGGAGCACGAACGCCACGCCCGCTCCGGAGGCGTAGCCGAGGAACGGGTTGTTTCCTATGTTGGCGAATACTCCCCCAAGCACTCCCTTAAGTCCTTCGACCGCGGCCGTCATGTTGAGCAGTCCCGTAAACAGGATGCCGAATCCGAGAGCGATGTGGCCGACTACATCGGATTTCTTGAAATGAATGAACATTATCAGCACGATGCCGATGATGAGCGCGATCGGAGCCAGCGTCGACGGCTGGAAAAAGCGCAGCACCGAGTTCTCCGACTGGACGTCAAGCAGACGGATTATCTGGCCTGTTACGGTAGTGCCGACGTTGGCGCCGATGATGATGCCGAGGGACTGTCGGAGCGTGATGATTTCCGCCGCGACAAGGCCCGACGTGATGACGATACACGCAGTGGAGGACTGGATCACCGCCGTCACGGCGACGCCGAGCAGGAACGCCTTTACGGGGTTGTTGGTCATGCGTTCCATGACTTTTTTGAGCGTACCGGACGAGCTCTCCTTCAGGCTGCCGCTCATGAGCCGCATGCCGTAGAGGAAGAGAGCCAGACCCCCCAGCAGCCCGATCACTGTCAACGTAATTTCCATCTTATCCTGATTTCCCCGGTTGAGATTTTTTTTAAAATAACATCCGGATTTATTATACGCGATGCGACGGGAAAAGTCAAGGCGCGACGTAATTTTTGCCCCGCCGCCGGAACGCTGATCTCGACCGATTTTGGTAATAATTATATTTTTCTCCTATTTTTTAGCAGTATTGCGGAAAACCGACCGGATCGGCTCAAAAAAACTCTTTTTCAACGGCGCGTTGCGCCACGTTTTTCGGAAGCTGAGCTGTATCATTTTTCCGAGAAGGGAAAAGAGGAGAAAAACATGGAAAACACAAAAAACGAAGAGATACGTTACATATCGGTGGACCTGATCGGGCCCAACCCGGCTCAACCGCGCAAATCTTTCCCGCGGGAGACACTGAACGCTCTGTCGGACAGTATCAGACGAAACGGGGTCCTCCAGCCGCTCATCGTGCGGCGGCGTGGAGAAAAATACGAACTTATCGCCGGCGAAAGGAGATTCCGCGCCGCCTCACTGGCGGGACTCGCCCGTGTCCCCTGCGTCGTTCGCGACGCGGACGACGCCTCTTCGGCGGAGCTTGCGTTGATCGAGAACGTCCAGCGGGAAGATCTGAATTTCTTTGAGGAGGCGGAGGCGATCCGGGCCCTGGTCGACAGGTGCGGTCTGACGCAGGAGAAAGCGGCAGCGAGACTGTCGTGCAGTCAGTCGTACGTCGCGAACAAGTTGCGGCTGCTCAAACTGTCGAAAGAGGAAAGAAACGTCATCCTTGAGAATTCCCTCACGGAACGTCACGCCAGAGCAGCGCTCCGCGTAACGGACGCGGAAACAAGGAAAAACGTACTTAAAAGGATCACCGACGAGGGGATGAACGTCTCCGCAGCCGAGGAACTGGTGGAATCGGTCGTCTGCGCCGAAGAACGGAAGAAAAACGGATTCCCGGATCCCGCGACGGACTTTCGCCGTCGTCTTCTTCTTCGGGACCTGCGTCTTTTCTTCAATTCCATAGATCACGCCGTCGAATCGGTGCGTTCCTGCGGCTTTTCCGTCGAAACAGACCGGAAACAGACGGAAGAAGGCGCGATCGTCACGATCCTCGTCAAAAACACCGCTCCGCGTGGGTGACGAGGGAAATCACGTTCTCTAAATGTTTCACGTGAAACAATTTCACTGCCTCGGGCGGCTGAAAAAGTTTCACGTGAAACATTTTTGTAAACGACGGCACAAAAATCGACAAAACAGTTGATTGAAAGACCTTTTCGTGGTAAAATGAAAAAAAGACTACGAAAGGGACTTTTGCAGAAGTGAAACCGTACGTTATCGCGTTTGCGAACCAGAAAGGCGGCGTGGGTAAAACGACGTCCGCGGTGAATATCGCCTCGGTTGTTGCCGAAATGGGCAAAAAAGTCGTCATCCTTGACTGCGACCCCCAGGGAAACACCACCAGCGGTCTCGGCCAGAACAAGAAAAAACTGCGCGAATCCATGTACGAGGCGCTGACTGACGGCGTCGGGCCGGAAAAATGCGTGATCGAAACCAGATTCGAGAATCTGTGGCTTGTTCCGGCGACCATGGCGCTGGCGGGGGCAGAGATCGAACTTGCTGACGCCGAACGCCGCGAAAGACGGCTCAAGGATTTCATTGAGAAGCTGGACGGATTCGACGTGGCGTTCATAGACTGTCCTCCGTCTCTCGGCATGCTGACGGTGAACGCTCTCACCGCCGCGGACGGAGTCGTGATACCCATGCAGTGCGAATACTACGCGCTGGAGGGGCTGACTCAGCTTATGATTTCCATCAAGAAGGTAAAACAGCTTTACAACCCGGATCTGACCATCACCGGGATACTCATTACGATGCACAACGGACGGCTCAATCTGTCGTCGCAGGTGTTGTCGGAGATCAAAAAATACTACAGTGACAAACTTTTCTCAACGGTGATCCCGCGTAACGTCACTCTGTCGGAGGCGCCCGGGTACGGCGAGCCGATCAACTACTACGACAAGCACAGCAAGGGCGCCAGAGCGTACTACGACGTCGCGGAGGAATTGCTGGGCAGATGTCCCGTTTGAACGGGATATATTAATGGAAGGAAGTGCGTAAAATGGCAAGAGGAAAAGGACTCGGGCGGGGACTTGACGCGATTTTTTCCGACAATTCGATTGACGCGTCGGCGGCAAGCGGCGTAACACAGCTCAGGATCTCGGACGTGGAGCCGAAGAAAGATCAGCCCAGAAAAGCGTTCGATCAGAGCTCTCTCAGCGAACTTGCCGATTCCATCGCGGCAAACGGAGTGATCCAGCCGATCCTTGTCCGGGAGTCTGAAGGCGGCATGTACACCATCGTGGCGGGCGAGAGACGGTGGCGTGCTTCCAAAATGGCGGGGCTCGATGAGATCCCGGCGATCGTGATGGACATCGACGATATGACCGCGTCGAAGATTGCGATGATCGAGAACCTCCAGAGAGAGGATCTCAATCCCTGCGAGGAAGCGATGGGATATGCCGAACTGATGAGGAAATACTCGCTGACTCAGGAGGAGATCGCCGCACAGATCGGCAAATCCAGGGCGGCGGTAGCAAACCGGCTGAGACTGCTGGAACTTCCGGATGAGGTCCGGGGAATGCTGATCCGGCGGGAGATCACCGCGGGACACGGCATCGCGCTGCTGATGCTGAAGAACCCCGGTGACGTAATCCCCATGGCAAAGAGGATCTCCCTGAGGAATATGTCGGTCCGCGACGCCGAGGCGGCGGTGAAACGCAAAAACGCCGCTCCGCGGGACGACTCCGGCGAAGGGACAGGAGACGAAACGAAGGTGGATTACATCGGCGATCTGGAGCGAAAGGTGACGGAGATCATCGGAAGACGGTGCCGCATCTCCCGGCGGCCGGGGAAACACGTCATAACCATCGATTACACCGACCTTGACGATCTTGAGGCCGCGCTGACGCGGATCTGCGGCAGATCGCCCATCGTCGACTGAAGAAAAGGAAAGAAATGGGATTTTTAGAAATAATTGGTAAAATGTCTTTCACGACGATAGTGATACGCGTGATCGGGGCGGGGCTCATAATAGGATCGCTTCTTGCGGTCTTGTCGGTGCGCAGGCGGTCGAAGATCGTGAGAGGATTCCTCTCCGCGGGCGCGTTTTCACGCGACGGCGCAAAAACTATGTCCGAGGCGGGACTGAAGGATACTTTCCTGATGCGCCTCGCCGTCCGCGAGGGTACCGTGCTGTCCCGTTACGTAGTCAGAACGGAGCTGGCAGACCCGGACGAAGACGGGAAAGAGCCCGCAGTACCGGACGAAAAACAAAGAAAAAAAGAGAAAAAAAGGTCTGAAAAAGACGAACCGCCGTCCAGATACTATATACCGGAAGACAAAAAGGACGAAGCGGAGATCCGACTGGTGAAAAAAGCGCCGGTCTACATATGGGCCGTCGGCGCGGTGATCCTTGCGGCGGCGACGGAGGCGGCGGTGCGCATCGTGCCGATGATATCGTCACGGTTCTGACCGGCGACAGACGAAAGATAGGAGACGGTAGAACAATGAACAGAAGAAGATACTACAAGCCGAGGCCGAGCTTCGGGAAGATCATGTTGAGGATCGTCCTCGGCGCCGTGCTCTGTCTCATCCTCTGTGTCCTGATCGCATATTTCGCCTTCGGCGTGCGTTATATGTCGACCAAAACGGAAGACGGAAGCAGCGTCCGGTTTTTCGGATTGACGGAAAAAGGGAAGATCAAAAACGGATGGATCAGGTACAGCAATGGCGTTAAAGTGCAGATCGATCTGTCGGGAGAGACTCCGAAGCTGACGTACTCCACCGGCGACGTATACGTGGGCGAGCTGAACGGAGCCATTAAGGAAGGCCGCGGCACGATGACCTATAAAAACGGAGACGTGTACGAAGGCGGATTCCTGGGCGACGTTTACGACGGCGAGGGAGTATTGCGGTACTCCGACGGCTCCGTCTACGAGGGCGCCTTCAAATCGGGGGAGAAAAACGGAAAAGCCAGAGTGACCTACCCTGACGGCTCCACGTTCGAGGGGTACTTCAAAGACGGAAAAATGGACAGCGAATACTGCCCCGCCGGCGAGACATGCGTGTTCACTCACTCAAACGGAGACGTCTACACCGGAGATTTCAAAGAGGGAATGATGGACGGCAAGGGCGTATACGAATGGGCCAACGGAGACCGTTATACCGGCGATTTCAAAAACGACGTCCGTGAGGGCAACGGCGTGTACGAGTGGGCCAACGGTGAAAAGTACGAGGGACAGTTCGCCGGAAACCTGATGAACGGGGAGGGCGTCTATACATTCGTCGGAGGAAGGACATACGAAGGCCATTTCGAAAACGGCATAGTTGTGAGAACGGATAAAACCGGGGAATAAACGGCGGGGGGAACTTCTTTGAAAAGAAGTTCCCCCCGGACCTCCTTCAAGAAACTTTTTATAAAATGAGCCGCGAATTACTTCGCGGCTTGGTTCTTTCTCGGGACACAGAAAAAAAGTCAGGCGCGGAGTATTCCGCGCCTTTTATAAAAGTTTTGGGGAGAGCCTTCCCTCTTTCCCGCCATATTGATTTTACAATCATCGCGGGAAGTAGGTTCAAAGCGTTTGAGCAGGAACTGCGAGAGGAAAACGCATTCCCCCTCTCCCGCATGCTCGATTATTTCATCATCGGGATTTCGTTATCGGAGATCGTTTGTTATTGCAAAAAAGTCAGGCGCGGAGTATTCCGCGCCTTTTATAAAAGTTTTGGGGGGTGCAGGGGGGCTTTTTTCAAAAGTCCCCCTGCGTTTTTCATTCTTCGTTTTCCTCCGGCTCTTCATCTTCTTCCTCGGCCTTTTCGGTCACGGTGAAGTTGACGATAGAAGCGTCGCCGGTGCGCATCACGATGACGCCGGAGGCGGTCCTGCCGTAAGCCGGGATCCCGTCAGCGGGTGTTCTGATGATGGTCCCGTCATCGGTGATGAGCATTAGATCCTCGTTCTCGGTCACGGTTGCTATACCCACAAGCTCTCCGGTCTTCTCAGACAGCTTATGCGCGCACATACCCTTGATGCCGCGGCCCTTGTTCTCGAACAGAGCCGGCGACATGCGCTTGCCGAAGCCCTTTTCCGTCAGCGTGATAAGCCGGTGATGCTCCACCCACTCCGGATCGCGGCTCAGTATCGCCGCGCCGGCGATGGTATCGCCCTCCGCGAGCTTCATGCCGCGGACGCCGCGGGCCGTCCTGCCCACGGTACTGACTCTCTTCTCGGAGAACCGCGCCGCCAAGCCGCACCGCGCCGCCATCATAACGTCGGAGGTGCCGTCGGTCAACGCCACGAAGGTCAGCTCGTCTCCCTCGTCCAGATTTATGGCGATCTTGCCGCCCCGTCTGTTGATGGCGTATTCCCTCAGCGGCGTCTTCTTGATGACGCCCCGCTTCGTTATCATAATGAGATATTTCTCTCCCTCGGGAGTCAGCGTATCCGTGGAGAGCATGGCCGTGATCTTCTCTCCCTCCTGGGCCTCGATCAGATTCACGATATTTGTCCCGCGGGCGTGATAGGACGCCTCGGGGATCATGTACGCCTTCTTGGTGTAAACGCGCCCCAGATTGGTGAACAGAAGCAGATAGTCGTGGGAGCCCATGGCCGCCACGCGCTCCACGTAGTCCTCCTCCTTGGTGGAGATGCCGCGCCGTCCCTTGCCGCCTCTGGACTGGGCGTTGTAGGAGTCCGCCGGCTGGCGCTTGATGTATCCGGTGTGCGTCAGGGTGACGACGCAGCGGTGGCGCTCGATCAGATCCTCCAGCATGATGTCGTCGTGGTACTCCACGATCTCCGTCAGCCGGTCGTCGCCGTACTTGTCGCGCACCGCGATGAGCTCTTCCTTGATTATGTTGTCGATCTTCACGGGATCCGCGAGGATCGCCCTCTTTTCGTCCATGATGGCGTACAGTTCAAGGAGTCGGTCCTCGATCTTCTGCCGCTCGAGTCCCGACAGAGGGCCCAGTGTCATTGAGGCGATGGCCTGCGCCTGCTCGTCGGAGAGCGAGAACCTCTCGCTCAGCGCCACTTTCGCCGCCGGCGTGTCAACAGATCCTCTGATGATGGAGATCACCTCGTCGATGTTGTCGATGGCGATCTTGTATCCCTCGTTGATGTGCGCCTCGTGGAGCGCCCGGTCCAGCTCGAACTGGGTGCGTCTGCGGGTCACGTCCTGGCGGAACAGTATGTAGTTCTGCAGGATCTGCCGCAGGGACAGCACTCTCGGCTCGCCGTCCACCAGCGCCAGCATATTGATGGCACAGGTGTCCTGAAGCTGTGTGTATTTGTAAAACTGATTCAGTATCACCTGACCGTTGGCGTCCCGGCGATAGTCCACCGTGATGCGAAGTCCCGCCTTGCCGGACTCGTCGCGGATGTCGGTGACGCCGTCGATCTTCTTGTCCCTCACCTGCTGGGCCATGGCCTTCACGAGCTCGGATTTGTTCACCATATAAGGGATCTCGGTGATGACGATCTGTCTCTTTTCCTCGTCCACCTCGGCTCTGGCGCGCACCATGACTCTGCCGCGGCCGGTGGTGTACGCCTCAAGGATCCCGGCCTGACCGAGAATGGTCGCCTTTGTCGGAAAATCCGGGCCCTTGACGTACTGCATCAGCTCAGACGCGCCGGCGTCGGGATTCTCCATCAGGTGGATGGTGCCGTCGATGACTTCCCGCAGATTGTGAGTCGGGATGTTGGTCGCCATACCGACAGCGATACCTACGGAGCCGTTCACCAGCAAATTCGGGAACTTGGTAGGCAGGACGGTGGGCTCCTTCCGGCTGTTGTCGAAGTTGGGAGTCCAGTCCACGACCTCCTTGTTTATATCCGCCATCAGCTCCTCGGAGATCTTCGCCATGCGCGCCTCGGTGTACCTGTACGCCGCCGCGCCGTCTCCGTCGATGGAGCCGAAGTTGCCGTGGCCCTCCACCAGCGGATAGCGGTAGGAGAAGTCCTGCGCCATTCTGACCATGGTGCCGTAGACCGCCGCGTCTCCGTGGGGATGATAGCGGCCCAGCACGTTACCGACGGTGGTCGCCGACTTGCGGAAGGGCTTGTCGTGGGTGAGGCCGTCCTCGTACATGGCGTACATGATGCGGCGCTGGCCGGGCTTCATGCCGTCCCGGGCGTCGGGCAGCGCGCGCGACACGATGACGGACATGGAGTACTCGAGGAACGCCCGTCTGACCCGGTGGTCCAGGTCGATGGGAACTATTTTCTGATCCGGAAATTCTATCGGTGTGTCGTCCCTTGCGTGTTTGTTAAGTGCCATTCTTTATCTCCCGGTATCTCGCTTATATGTCGAGGTTTTCCACGTATTTCGCGTTTTCCTTGATGAAGTCGCGGCGCGGCTCCACCTTCTCGCCCATCAGGAGGGAGAAGGCCTCGTCGCAGAGGACCGCGTCCTCGATCTCCACCCTCAGGATGGTCCTTGTCTCCGGGTCCATGGTGGTCTCCCAGAGCTGTTCCGGGTCCATCTCGCCGAGACCTTTGTACCGCTCGGCGGTGATGTTGCCGCCCATCTCCTCGATGATGGAGTCCCGCTCCGCGTCGGAGAAGGCGTATTTTTCCTTGCCGCCCCGTCCTTTTATCTTATAAAGCGGCGGCTGAGCCAGATAAACGTGGCCTTCCTCGATGAGTCTCCTCATGTGGCGGAAGAAGAACGTCAGCAGCAGCACCTGGATGTGGGCTCCGTCCACGTCCGCATCGGCCATGATGATGATCTTGCCGTAGCGGAGCTTTTCGGGATCGAAGTCCTCGCCTATGCCGCACCCAAGCGCCTGGATAATGGGTATCAGAGACTCGTTTGAATAAACTTTGTCGAGACGGGATTTCTCCACGTTCAGCACCTTGCCCCGGAGCGGCAGGATCGCCTGATACCGGCTGTCCCGTCCGCTGGTGGCGGAGCCGCCTGCGGAGTCTCCCTCCACAAGAAAGACCTCGCACAGCTCGGAACGCCTGTCCTGGCAGTCCCGGAGCTTGCCCGGCAGGGCGGAGTTTTCAAGCACGCCCTTGCGGCGGGTCAGCTCACGCGCCTTTCTCGCCGCCTCCCGGGCTCTTGACGCCGCGATGGATTTTTCTACTATAGCGCGGCCGGCCGCGGGGTTTTCCTCAAAGAATTCCGACAGTTTTTCGGTGACGATACCCTCAACGATGCCGCGGACCTCGGAGTTTCCGAGCTTCGCCTTGGTCTGACTCTCGAACTGAGCGTCCGTCAGCTTCACGGACACCACGGCGCAGAGTCCCTCGCGGACGTCCTCGCCGCTGAGGTTCTTGTCGCCGTCCTTCAGGACGCCGATCTTACGGGCGTAGTCGTTCATCACCTTGGTGATGGCGGCCTTGAAGCCCGTCTCGTGAGTACCGCCGTCGATGGTCGCCATGTTGTTGGCGAAGGTGACGATGGTCTCGTTGTAGCTGTCGTTGTACTGCATGGCGATCTCGGCGATAACGTCGCCCTTCATCGCCTTCATGTAAATGACGTTCGGGTGGATCTTGCCCTTGGTGGAGTTGAGCTGCTCAACGAAGGACTTGATGCCGCCCTTGTACATCAGATCCCAGACGCGGTATCCGTCCTCCACGTAGGAGGTCTTTCCGTCCTCCTCCTTGTCCGCGAGATCGAGTTTTCTCTTCTCGCCGATATCGTCCACGCCTTCTCCGAGGTCTTCCTCGTCCTCGTCGTAGTCTCCGGGAAGCGTCTCGTGCTTTATCTCCTCCGGCTCGGCGCCGAGGGGATCCTCCTTGACCTTCTTTCTCTTGTCGCGGATGATGATCCTGATGCCGGCGTTGAGGAACGCCTGCTCGCGCAGCCGGGTGAGAAGTGTATCTATGCTGAATTCCGTAGTTTCGGTGAACACGTCCGGGTCCGGCTTGAACCGCACCGTCAAACCGTGCTTTCCGTCGGAGCTTCCGACGCATTCGAAAGGCTTCGAGATCTCGCCCTTCTTGAATTCGATGGTATATCTCTGTCCCTCGTAGCAGTTGTCCACCTTGAACCACTCGGAAAGGGCGTTTACCACGGACGCGCCGACGCCGTGAAGCCCTCCGGCGATCTTATATCCCTTTCCGCCGAATTTACCTCCGGCGTGGAGAACGGAGAAAACTACCTCGAGGGTCGGTTTGTTGACCTTGTGATGCATCTGGGACGGCACTCCGCGTCCGTTGTCGCACACTTCCACGGAACCGTCCGGCAGCAGCGATATTTCTATCCTGTCGCAGTGACCGGCCATCGCCTCGTCGATGGAGTTGTCCACAATCTCATACACGAGATGATGGAGTCCTCCGGCAGACGTGGTGCCGATGTACATTCCGGGTCTTTTTCTCACCGCTTCGAGCCCTTCGAGGACCTGGATCTGGTTTTCGTCGTATACCTCGTCCTCGCCGGCGGTGACCGACACCGCCTCGTCGAGACTCATCACTTCCTCGCCGAGCTCTTCAAAGTCTTTTTCCATCTTTACTTTGCCTTTCGTAAAATACAATACCCTTTTCTCTAAAAAGTATCAGCCGTAACGTTATCGAGCCGCTTTGTCAGGGCGGAGGGGGAAAGGCGCGACAGTATCACGGATTCCCTACCGTTTTTTTCTTTTGTGAGAACGAAGGATCTCGGAATATCGTCTCCCGAAAACTCCGTTTTCCCCTCCCGGTCGGCCTCTTTCAGAAAATCCGACGTGATCTGCGTCGTTACCTGGCCGTCGAGATCGAATATGCCTATCACGTCCCCCGACGTGATGAGCTTACCCGCGCCGATATGACATATCATTTTATTTTATACCCTGTTGATAAGTCTTCTCGGCATGACGTAGTGGAGATAATCGAATTTTTCGCCGTCCTTTTTCTCTTTCGGCTGCTCTCCCTCGAAAGTCATGAATCTGCTTCCTTCGCTCGACTCGATGAACATTCCCTGTTCGTCGCTTATCATGCGGAGTCTGATTCTCTCCTCTTTTTCGGGGATCGCCTTCAGCGCGTCGAGAAGGAGTCTTCCGGTAAATCCTATGGTAAGACCGGCGCCTCCGATGGCAGCCGTCACCTTTTCTCTGTTGGATCCGCGGGAGGACACGCAGGAGATACCGATCTCTTTCCCCTCGAATTTCATCTGGACGATGGATCTGTTGTTTCCACCGAGTTTATCCTCGGAAATGATCGCAGTTCTCTCAAGGGAATCTCTCAGTTCCGCCGGGACGACGTACGCCTCCGTATTGAAGGATTTGTTCTGCAGGATTTTTTCATAGGCGAGATACTGGCTCTCAATTACCCTTGTGAAGAAGTAAATGGCGCCTATTTTGAAGATTATATGCTTTCTGCCTATGATGACCGTCACTTCATCTTCCGAGTCCCGGAGCAGCCTTGAAAGCTCCGAGAGAAACTTTCCGGGGATTATGATCTCCGCGTCGTCCGCTTTTTCTTCAAGATCCCAGGAGGCCAGCGACAGTCTGTTGCCGTCGCATCCGACAAGAGTGATCTTTCCGTCATTTACTTTCATCAGAGCTCCGTTGAGGAACGGTCTCTGATCGTTCTGAGCCACCGCGAATATTACTCCGTTTATGAGGTTTTTCAGAACGTACTGGGGAAAAGTGTAACGCCAGTCGCCGATGAACATGGGCATCGCCGGAAATTCGTCCCCTTCAGACACCGATATTTCAAACGAAGACTGTCCGCCGGAGATCACCGCTCTCATCTTGTCGTCGATATCGAGAGTGATCTCTCCGTCGGGCATGGCTCTCACTATCTGAAGGATGCTGGACGCGTTGATGACGTAACTTCCCTCTTCGAACACTTTGCACTCGACAGTAGTACGGAGACCTTTCTCCAGGTCGTAGGCGGAAATACGGGTGAGTCCCGTTTCTTCCTCCTCAACTTTTCCTCTCTTTTCGTCGGCCGGGCATTCGAAAAGAAGTCCCTCCACGGAAGTGAGAGTATTTTTCACCTGAGAGATGGAAGCGGCGGGACCTATCGCCGCAAGAAGTTTTTCCTTGTCAAACGTAACTTTCATTTTTTTACGCTCCTTTCCGGCGAAAGCCGAAACGTGTATAAAAAATAAATAAATAGAAAAACAAGTAAATAATTCAGTAGAAGAATAAGTAGTATGGTGTGTTGATTCTTTTGAAAAGCGGGATTTTCTCCCATACCGTCGGAAAAATTTTTCAACAAGAAAAATTAAGTTAAAAGAGATTTTTTATTGGAAAGCGGTTTGGTTCGTTTTGGAAAACATTTTTCCTGACTTTTCAGGATCTCCGTTCCCTCTTTTTTCTTCTCTTTTTTTCTCTCTTTTATATGATTCAACAAGGGAAGAAAAAGGCGTTTTCAACGGTTTTCTTGAAAAACCGGAAATTCTGAGATAAAGGATCGTCGAAAATCAGGTTTTCAAAAGATTTACCCGGAAACTTTTTCCAAAAGAAGAAATCATAAGGAATGGTAGGTGATAAAATTTTTCAAAAGGTCACTGACGGTGAATCAAACAGACTTTTCAACAAGAAAACCGGAAACTGCAAAAGAGAGAAATATCTTCCCGAAAGTCTGTTGAATGGGATTTGAATGCACGTTTTTTTCCGGATCTTCCCGAAAAATTCTCTTTTTCAAAGAAGTCAGTTTCTCTTCATCTCGCGGATGATGTCCTGGATCTCCGACTCGAAAAGAGGATCGATGGTCATCTGCTTTTCGACAGTCGAAAGATTGGAGTGGACGGTGCTGTAGTCTCTCTCGAAGAGAGAACCGATCTTCGGCAGCGACAGAGAAGTGAGTTTTCTTATCACGTACATCGCTATATTGCGCGCGTTCTTTATCTCTTTCGTTCTCTTTTTGCCGTAGATATCCTCCGCTTCCACGTGGCATCTTCTTGCGACGCATTCGACGATGGAATCGACGTAGTCGTTGATCGAGCCGGTATCCCGGATAAATTCGGGAACCGTCGTCTTTACCATATCGAGCGTCACGGGCATTCCTGTAAGAAGGTTTGTCGCCGCAAGCTTTTTGACGATGCCCTCAATGGTACGCACGTTCGAGTGGAGACGTTCCGCCAGGAAGGAAAGCACCTCCGGGGGAATTTCGAGATTCAGATATTCCGCCTTAGTTTTGAGGATGGCGAGCCTCAGCTCGAGATCCGGCGGATGGATGTCCGCAAGAAGGCCCTGTTCGAAACGGGATCTGATACGCTCGTCAAGGATCGTGAGCTCCTGCGGAGGTCTGTCGGAGGTTATGATTATCTGTTTGTGATTTTCGTAAAGAGCGTCGAAAGTGTGGAAAAATTCCGTCTGCGTGGAGTCGCTTGACGCAATGTACTGGATATCGTCGATTAGGAGCATATCGGCGCCCCGGAATTTGTTGCGGAATTCCTCGGTGGTGCCGGTTTTAATGGCGACGATGAGCTGATTCATGAAGTCCTCGCCTTTAACGTAGATCACGTTCATCGTGTGATCGCGCTCGAGGACGCGGTTGGCCACGGCGTACATCAGATGAGTCTTGCCGAGACCCGAGGGACCGTAAATGAAAAGAGGATTTATGAGACGGCCGGGATTCTCCGCGACGGACAGCGCGTTGGCATGAGCCATTGCGTTGGTCCTTCCGACGACGAAAGTGTCGAAAGTATAGTCCAGATTGGTCACGAGCTTTTTTTCACCCTCTTCATCTTTTTCACCGGAAATTTTATCCGGGGATTCGGGCCGCGACACATAGGGGGAAGTTCCCCTGATCCTTCTTATTTCTTCTTCTTCGGATTCGAGAAGACCGGCGCGCCGCGCCTCCTGTCTCAGCTCGATAATTTCCTGCATTCTTTTTCTTGTGGGGCTTTCCTCTGGGATAAACTCGTCCGCAAGGGAGGGATCGGTGACGAAATCGAGATTTTTCGGCACGAATCCGATGATCCTTTTCAGATGGTCGCCGAGAAAGTCGGTATAGCGTTTTTTGAGAGTGTTCTTCGTCAAATCCGTGGGGCAGGCGAAAACCGCGCTCTCCACCGACAGCGAGTCGAGGCGGCACTTGTCGAACCACAGCTCGATCACCGTTGTGGGAAGTTCGCGATCCTCCCGGATGGTGTTCAGCATCATCTCCCAGATGGCGGAGACGTCTTCAATTGATTTCATAAATTCAGGGTAAACCTTTCGTGTTATTTTGCACGGAGGAGAGGGGCAATAACGGCCCTTGCGCGCCTCTCCTGCGGTCTGTTTTTTACATTATAATAAAATGGGCGCCTATTCGGGATAAATTATACCACCGATTTAGACTGTTGTCAAGAAGTTTGGAAAAGGTCGGAAAAAAGACGGGAGAAAACAGGGAAAAACAAGAGAAATGCGGCGGAAGATGGGACAGGTGTGCTTGTAATTAGGAGGATAGGAGACTTAGTGAAACAAACGCTCTGCACCTTCTTCCCGCGATGATGACGGAAGCGGCGCATAACAACTGACGCTCACGTATTCGAACGAATCGCGGGGGAGCGAGCCGACCGCTGCCGGTGGCAGGGGGAGGGAGGCGAGCGAGTGGCAGCGGTCGAAAAACGCAAGCGAGCTCCGTCGAGCGTTAGCGTTTTTCGGGCACCGCAACAGGGGAGAAGTGGACAAACACCCACTTTAGACTCTCCGTAGAGGTCGTCTTCGAAGCGGAGCCCCGGCTCGTCCGAGCGGAAAGAGCGGGCTCGTCGCCCCCTTCCGACTTTTCTTTTAGTGCAGGTTTTCTTTTCATAGAAAAGAAAAAGTGTGAAAACCGGAGGATGATGAGATAAATAGTTTTGTAATACAAAAATAGCAGATGTAGTAGTAATAACCTTGTAATTTCTCCGCCGCGGCAGCAAAAAGTTCTTGACAAAGCGGGCGGCGTATGATAAAATTACTCTCCGGAAAAATGAAAAAGAATGGGGTGAGAGAGGATGACCGCAGTCAAGAGAAAAATACCCGGAGCTCCTCTCCGTTTTCCTTTTTCGAAGAAGAAGGACTTCTCCGAATCTTTCAAAAATCACAATAATATCGGCATTTTCATCCGTATCGGCTGAAAGTGCCGTTTTTTTGAGCAAAGTCATCTACGGGAAAAATTAAATTAACATAAGACGGAACAGAAAGGGAGAAAGGATAAAAAATGGCAAAGAGAGAAGATATCAAAAAGATCCTTATCATCGGCTCCGGACCCATCGTCATCGGCCAGGCGGCGGAGTTCGACTACGCCGGCACACAGGCGTGCCTGGCGCTGAAGGAGGAGGGGTACGAGGTGGTCCTCGTCAACTCCAACCCCGCCACCATCATGACGGATACTACCATCGCCGACAAGGTATACATGGAGCCTCTGACTCTTGAATATATAGCGAAGATCCTCCGCTACGAGCGCCCCGACGCCATAGTTCCCGGCATCGGAGGACAGACGGGCCTCAATCTCGCCATCCAGCTTGAGAAAAAGGGCGTTCTCGCCGAGTGCGGCGTGGAGCTTCTCGGCACCCCCAGCCGTTCCATCGAGCGCGCAGAGGACCGGGAGCTCTTCAAGGAGCTGTGCCTTTCCATCGGCGAGCCGGTGATCCCCTCTGAGATCACCTACAGCGTGGAGGAGGCCGCGGCCGCGGCCGAGCGGATCGGATATCCCGTGGTGTTGAGGCCGGCGTTCACCCTGGGCGGCACCGGAGGCGGATTCGCCGACAACAAACAGCAGCTTGAGGAGATCGCTACCATCGGCTTCTCCCTGTCCCCCGTGGGGCAGGTGCTGGTGGAAAAGAGCGTCCGCGGCTATAAAGAGATCGAATTCGAGGTCATGCGGGACGGCGAGGACAACGTGGTCACCGTCTGCGGCATGGAGAACGTGGACCCCGTGGGCGTCCACACCGGCGACTCAGTGGTGGTGGCGCCCATCATGACCCTGACGCCGGACGAGATGAAAATGCTGAACGACAGCGCCGTGAAAATTATAAGGGAATTGCAGATCGCGGGCGGCTGCAACGTCCAGTTCGCGCTCCATCCCACCTCGGGCGAGTACTTCCTCATCGAGGTGAACCCCCGGGTGTCCCGCTCGTCGGCGCTGGCGTCCAAGGCAAGCGGCTACCCCATCGCAAGGGTGACTGCGAAGGTCGCCGTGGGCATGAAGCTCTGCGAGATCCCCGTGGCGGGCGCCACGGCGGCGAAGGATCCATCGCTGGACTACGTTGTGGCGAAGTTCCCGCGGTTCCCCTTCGACAAGTTCTCCGACGCCAGCAACGCCCTGGGCACCCAGATGAAGGCCACCGGCGAGGTCATGGGCATCGGCGCGTCGCTTGAGGAGTGCATGCTCAAATCGGTGAGATCGCTGGAGACGGGGGTCTGCCACCTGCATATGGCGAAATTCGACAACAAGACCGACGCCGAGCTTAAAGAATACGTTTCGGAGTTCCGGGACGACACCATCTTCGCCGTGACGGAGCTGATCCGCCGGGGCGGGGATATAAATGAAATATACGAGCTCACGAAGATCACGCCGTACTTCCTTGAGGCCATAAAGCGTATCACCGAGACGGAGAAGGCGGTCAAGGCCTCTCCCATGGACGCGGAGACGCTGAAGCTGGCGAAGAAAACCGGATTTTCCGATAAATTTATCGCTGAGCTGTGGGGCGTGCGGGAGATCGAGGTGTTCGGGATGCGCCGCCGCGAGAACATTTTCCCGAGGTACAGCATGGTGGACACCGCCCACGTTGGCGCGTACACGCCGTATTTCTATTCCACTTACGACGAGAACTCCTCCGCGGACTCCGTCCGCGAGGACAGAAAAAAGATAATCGTGCTCGGCGCGGGGCCCATCCGCATCGGGCAGGGCGTGGAGTTCGACTACTCCACGGTCCACGCGGTGAAGACCATCAAGAAGGCGGGCTTCGAGGCGATAATCATCAACAACAACCCGGAGACGGTGTCCACGGACTACACCACCGGCGACAAGCTATATTTCGAGCCGCTTACAACGGAGGACGTGATGAACGTCATCGAGCTGGAACGGCCGGACGGAGTCATCGCGTCGCTCGGCGGCCAGACGGCGATAAATCTCGCCGCTCCGTTGACGGAGAGAGGCGTGAAGATCATCGGCACGGACTGCGAGGCCATCGACCGGGCTGAGGACCGGGACGCCTTCGAAAAGATACTGGAAAAGCTGGAGATCCCCCAGCCCAAGGGCCGCGCCGTGACGAAGATCGAGGACGGCGTGCGCGCCGCGGCGGAGATCGGCTATCCTGTGCTGGTGAGACCGTCCTTCGTGCTGGGCGGACGCGCCATGCAGCTTGTGGCCAACGAGGAGCAGCTCCGCCACTACCTGAAGACGGCGGTGGAGATCGACGAGGAGAAGCCGGTGCTTGTGGACAAGTATATCATCGGCAAGGAAGTGGAGGTTGACGCGGTCTGCGACGGGCGGAACGTG
>JAEEGL011451681.1_pt1 | contig 20431 bp, 19 predicted proteins | sample 9134231 | NCBI WGS metagenome assembly JAEEGL01 (sample SAMN16246548, study PRJNA631951) | gut metagenome | biome: gut microbiome; feature: rumen; material: fiber-attached | host: Bos | place: Iran: Karaj | collected 2018-10 | reverse complement strand
CCACGTTCCTGTTCCTGAGCCATCCAGTCCATTGTTGCCTGACCGTCGTCAATTTCGCCGATTTTGTGAATTTTACCTGTATAATATAGAATACGTTCAGTTGTTGTAGTTTTTCCAGCATCAATATGCGCCATAATTCCAATGTTGCGCATTTTTTCCAAACTGTTAGCAGCCATTTTAAGCTCCGTCTGATAAGATAAAATGAGAATATTCGGTTATTATAGTGATTTTCGCATAGTTTGAAAAGTTATCTTGTTTTTAGGCGACTTTATGATTTTTCAAGCACAAAAGAAATTCGATCTATAGCTTCTTTTAACAAAGGCTGCGGCGTTGCTATATTAATTCTTTGATAATTTCCCCCTTCTGTGCCAAACATCGTCCCCCGATCTAACCAAACTTTTGCTTTGTTTACAATAATATCATCAAGTTCGCTGTCCAAAATTCCATAAGCAGAAAAATCTATCCATAAAAGAAAAGTTCCTTCCGGCTCAATCAAACGAGCTTTCGGAAGTTTTTCTGCCATATACTCACGCAAAAAAGTGATATTTTCGCTCAAATGCTTTTTCAAGGCTTCTAACCAGTTTTTTCCATTTTGATAAGCTGCCCGAGCTGCAACAAGCCCCATAAGACTTGGTTCATCATAGCCGGTTTTATCTTTTTCTTTGCGAAACAGATTTCTTAAAACCGGATTTTTTATAAAATTTGTTGAAAACTGAAGCCCTGCAAGATTAAAGGTTTTACTTGGCGACATTGAAACAATTGTGTTTTGCGCTACTTCTGGCGAAATTGTAGAAAAAACAGTATGAACATTAGGCGCATAAACAAAATCATTATGAATTTCATCTGCAAAAACAAGCACATTATTTCTAAGACAGATTTCACTTAGCCGCAAAAGTTCTTCTTTTGTCCAAACCCGCGAAACCGGATTATGCGGGCTACACAAAATAAAAAGTTTTACGTTGTTTTGTTTAATCTTATTTTCAAAATCATCAAAATCAATCTGCCACTTTCCATTTTTTTCAAAAAGCGACGAGGTTACTGTTTTGCGATTATTTGCTTCAATCATATTTTTAAAAGGATAATAAACCGGCGTTTGAATAATTATGCTGTCGCCCTCTTTTGTAAACGCTTTGATTGCCGTTGCCAAAGCAAAAACTACGCCAGGAGTTGTAACCACTTCGCGCCGGTCAAACATAAAATTATGTTCGTTTTTCTGCCATTCAGAAAGCGCCTGAAAAAAAGAATCATCTAAGCACGAATATCCGAAAATTCCATGATTTACTTTATTATGCAGCGCTTCAAGAATTTCAGGAGCAGTTGGAAAATCCATATCTGCAACCCAAAGCGAAAGCACATCAGCCGGTTTTCCGCGAACCACAGCTAAATCAGTTTTTATGCAGTTTGTTCCGTGCCGGTCTGTTATTTTATTAAAGTTATATTCCATAATTCATAATTCCAAATTTTTCTAAAAATATTTTTATTCCCTATTGACTTACTAGGTTAGTTATAGTATAAGTGTAATTGCCTACTAAGTCAATAGGTATTAAATTACAAAATATTTTATAGGAGAAATGGCGATTATGGCAAAAATTCTGGATCAGCCGCGATATAAATGCGCACTTGCTGCAATGCAGACAGTTCATGCAATTCCTGGTGCAATTCCCGTTTTGCATTCTGGACCTGGTTGCGCAGCAAAATTAAATGATAACAATGGAACAAGCGGACGTTACAGCCCGAACATCTTTCCTTGTACGTCTATAAGTGAAAAAGAAGTTGTTTTTGGTGGCTCAAACAAACTGCGTTCTACTATAGAAAACGCTCTCAAAGTTATTGATGCTGATTTGTTTGTTGTTCTTTCGGGTTGTACCGGCGAAATTATTGGTGATGATATTGAAGAAGTTGCCGGAAATTTTGCTGATTCAGAAAAGCCGGTTCTCTGGGCAAAAACTCCGGGTTTTAAGGGCAACAACTACGTTGGCCACGACTGGATTTTAAAATCAATTTTCCAGCAGTATTTTGAGCGCGACGAAGTTGTTGCAGCTTATTCAGATTCTAATGGCGAAGTAAAAAAAGAAAAAGGTCTTGTAAATCTTTTTGTTGCTCCACCACAGCAGGATCCTTACTGGCTTGGAAACTTGCGCGAAATAGAAAGCCTTCTTAGCGCAATTGGCCTTAAACCAAACACAATTTTTGGCTTTGGACGCGGGCTCGATAATCTCAAAAAAATTCCGCAGGCAGAATACACAATTCTCGTTTCCCCTTGGGCTGGAACAGAAAGTGCAAAATATCTTGAACGCCGTTTTGGCATTCCACTTTTGCAGTATCCGGTTTTGCCTATTGGCGCAACAGAAACTACAAAATTTCTTCGTGCAGTTCAGGAATTTACAGGAATTGATAAAGTTGCAGTTGAAAAGGTTATCGAAGAAAAAGAAGCTGAATTCTACTATTACATAGAACGCTTTGCAGATACTTTGCTGGAAACCCGAATTCTTGGAAAACGCTTTGCCGTTGCAAGCGACAGCGAATATGCAATTGCAGTTACAAAATTTCTTGTAAATGACATGGGGCTTTTCCCTGAAAAAGTTTTTATTACAGATGATGCACCAAAGGCTTTCCAGCAAAAAATCACAGATGAACTGAATAATCTGAATTACGGAATTACAACTCCAGTTCAGTTTACAACAGACGGCCATGAAATTCATGAGCAGATTAAAGCAGCTGATTTTGCAGGCACACCTTTAATTCTTGGTTCAAACTGGGAAAAGAAACTTGCCGCCGATATTGGCGCGCACTTTGTAAATGTAAGCTATCCAATGCTTGAAAAACTCGTAATCAACGACCACATTGCAGGCTATTCTGGTGGACTTCATCTTCTTGAACAGATTTTCACCGCAGCAATGAGTAAGCTTAAGTTATAGGCATAAACGCCTATTAGGGATTTTATTGTGTCCTAAAAAGTGGGACGCAGATGAAAAATAAGGGGGCCCCCGTGAGGTGAGATTCCTTGATTTTTCATCGTCGCTGGGGCCCGCTTTTTAGGGCACGAGTGTAAAAGAAATTTAGAGAGGTATTTATGCCATTTAATTTTAAGAATGCAAATATAGCAATACGAGAAAACCGACTTGGTTCAATTACAGGTTTCGTTGGAGACCTTGAAACTCTGGTAAAAAAATCTGAAGACGGAACCTTGCGCAACCGTGAGCGCTGCTTTAGCCAGTCGAGTTCTTGTCTTTCGGGCTGTGCTTTGAATGCACTTGCAGCAATTCGCAATGTTGCAGTTGTTTATCATGCGCCAGCTGGTTGTACAGCAATGGCCAGCAACGACGCTATAAAATTTGGTCAGATTGCAGCCCGCGTAAACAAAACTACTAATTCCGTTTTTGTCTGCACAGACTTAAACGAAAAAGACACAGTTTTTGGCGCAACAAATGATTTAAGAAAAATCATTCATCATACATATCAAACTTATAAACCAGACGCAATTTTTGTTTCTACAAGTTGTGTTTCAGGCGTAACTGGTGAAGATGTAGACGGCGTTGCAAGCGACTTAGACGCAGAACTTCCAATTCCAGTAATTCCAGTTCATTGCGAAGGCTTTAAAAGTCGTATTTGGGCCAGCGGTTTTGATATTTCTGACCACGCAGTTTTGCAGGGAATTGTTCAGCCGCCAAAAACAAAGCGCCGCACAATCAACATCAAAAACTTTTACGAAAGCGCGCGCCCGCAGATTACAAAAATTTTTAATGAAGTTTTTGATGCAGAGCCACAATTTCTTTACTGTAACGCAACTATCGAAGAACTCAGCCATTTGAGCGAAGCTCTTGCAACTGTTTGTATTTGCGGAACTTTGGGAACCTATCTTGGCAACGCTTTGGAAGAAACTTACGGCGTTCCTTATGTGCGCACGTTGAACCATTCGGGAATTACAGGTTTTGAAACCTGGCTTCGCGCAATTGGTGATACAATTGGAAAGCGCGCAGAAGTAGAAGCCTACATCGAAAAGCAGCGGGCAATTTATATTCCGCAAATAGAAGAAATTACAAAGCAGCTCAAAGGTTTGCGCGCTGTAATTGGAATGGGTCCAGGTTTTACTTACGAAATTGCCCGCGTTCTTCAGGAATTCGGAATGACAGTAGATTACGCTCTTGCCTGGCACTACGACTACAAATACGACAACGGAAAAGTTCCGCCAGCCCTTGAGCATCTTTTAAAAACTTCTCCAAAAGATATGAAAGTTGCCGTTGCAGACCAGCAAAACTACGAAGTTTTGAACATTTTGAATCATTACAAACCTGATGTTTACTTTAGCCGCCACCCGGGAACAACCGTTTGGGCAATCAAACAGGGCTTTGCCGCAGTTTTTGTTGCAGATGAATACACAGTATTCGGCTACGAAGGAACTCTAAGCTTTGCAAAACTCATTCGCGACACAGTTACAAACCGTAGCTTTGAAAAGAATCTTGCGGCACGTATAAAACTGCCATATACAAAATGGTGGTACGAGCAGAATGCAGATAAGTTTATCAAGGATGAGAAAGACCGCCCGGTAGGCGGTCGTTGATAAATAGCAAAGCGTTAAAAAAATTGCGAAAGCAATTTTTAGCTTTACCACATTGGAGGAAAAAAAATAGCAGGCGTTGCGGGCGGCGCTTGAGCCCGCAGAGGGGGTAGCGGAAAATACGGTGGTTGAGCTTGTCGAAACTACCGTATTTGTAGCGAGGGGGAGACTTCCCCCACCTCTAAGGAGATATTTATGGCAAAAAATATACACGAATCATTAACAGAACTCGTTGGAAATACACCTTTAGTTCGTCTTCACGGATATGAAAAAAAATTGGGACTTAAAGCTCATCTGCTCGCGAAGGTTGAGTATTTTAATCCGATTGGAAGCATAAAAGACCGAATTGTTCTGCGCATTATTGAAGATGCAGAAAAAGCCGGAAAAATCAAGCCTGGTAAAACAACGCTTATTGAATACACAAGCGGAAACACAGGAATTGCCGTAAGCGCAATTGGAGCGATGAAAGGCTATGATGTTACGATTTTTCTTCAGGACGGAACAAGCCAGGAACGCTTTGACATTATGAAGGCGTTTGGCGCAAATGTTACCCACATAAGTAATGTTCCAGAGATTCAAGAAGCTCTAAAGACAACAAACGGAGACTTTGTAGCAGCAACAAATATCTTAAAGCAGCATATTCGCGACAGACAGGCAGCTGGCGAAGATATTTACTTTGTAGATCAAATGCTCAATCCAAAAAATCCGCTTGCACACCACGACACAACAGGTGTTGAAATTTGGGAACAAACCGGCGGTGACTTGGCCGCTGTTGTAAGCGCGGTTGGAACTGGCGGAACTATTCGCGGAATCAGCGATTACATTAAAGCTCAGAACAACGCTGTAAAAGTTGTTGCTGTTGAACCTGCGCTTGATGCAACTGCGCTAACTGGCATTCACAATTTTACCGAAGTGCCAGAAGAACGCGTGCCAGTTTCTGTAAAAGGAAAACTTGGTATTTATGATGAAGTTTTGATTGCAAAAGTTACACCGTCTTTTGAAGCAGCGCGCACAGTTGCAAAGTCAGACGGAGTTCTTGTAGGAAACTCAAGCGGAGCCGCGCTTTGGGGAGCAACAGAACTTGCAAAGCGCCCTGAATATGAAGGAAAGAACATTGTTGTTGTATTCCCGGATACCGGCTTGCGCTATTTGTCTACCGATTTATTCAAAGAGTAAGTTTGGAGCATTGCGTTTTAGAGTTACGAAAGCAAAGCCCGCGTAAAAAGCGTAGCGAAAAACGTAGCGCGGGCTTTCCCTTCTTTTTATTATATAAATGACAATAAATCAAATAAAATACGTTCTTGGAGTTGCAGATTGCGGCTCTTTGAACAAAGCATCGGAAAAACTTTATATTTCGCAACCGTCGCTTACCAGCGCTGTACACGAACTGGAATATGAAATTGGATTTCAGATTTTTTCCAGAAGCGCGCGCGGCGTAACTGTAACTGAACTCGGAAAGCCATTTATAGAAGACGCGCGCGCTTTATACGAAAATTATGAATCTTTTGTAAAAAAATACACCGGAAAAGAGAAAAAAACTTTTGGAGTTTCTACACTATATTACGCTTTTGCGCGAACGGCTTTTGTAGAACTTGTAAAACGCTTTTCTCCAGACGGTTATGATTTTTCGTTTCGCGAAATGAAAGGCAAACAAATTATTGATGATGTTGCAGACGGCTGCAGCGAACTTGGAATTATGTATTTGAGCGCCGGAAACCGAACGGAAACTCAAAAACTTCTTGAAGCACGCCAGTTGATTTTTCATCATCTTACGGAATGCAACGCTTTTGTTTATCTTTATAAAAATCATCCGCTTGCAGAAAAATCTTGTATTTCGCTGGACGAGCTTTCTGATTTTCAATTTGTAACTTATGATAAAAGTGAACTTGCCGCATTTTTTTCAAAAGAAGTTTTGGAACGCAGAGAACTCACGCAGGCAATTACGGTTGCAGACCGCTCAACTGTTTTGAGCCTTTTAAAATCGCTAAACGGATACACGTTTCTTTCTGGCATCATTGGCGAAGAAAACGATGGCGAATATATTCCAATTCCGCTTAAAAATATTGATGAAGATTTTACACGCACTTTTGAACTTGGCTACATCACAAAAAAAGCTGTTCATATGAATAATATTGCGCTTACTTATATAGATAATATTCGCCGCATTCTGCACATTGCAGGTTTTACCTGCTAAGCTGCGCGTTGCCCTTCAATTTTAGCATTACTCTTTGAACAAATCCGTCATATGAAATTGAGTCAAATCCTTTACAACTTCGGCGGCAATTATCATTCCAGCAGTTGACGGAACAAAAGCATTGCTGCCTGGCGTTTGCTTTTTTGGAGAGCCTTTTCTGTCTGCGCCCGAAGTATCTTCAAACTCTAAAATCTCGTCATCAATTTTGGGAACAATTGCCGTTTCTGTAGAAAATACGACTTTAAGGCGCTTAATGCGGCGTTTTTTTAATTCGTTTCGCATAACGCGGGCAAGCGGGCAAACCGAAGTTCGTGTAATATCTGCAACTTTGAGTTTTGTCGGGTCAACTTTGTTTCCCGCGCCCATACAGCTGATTACAGGCTTTTTTAGAGCTTTTGCGCGGCTTATAATTTCAAGTTTTCCAGTTACAGTATCTATGCAGTCAACAATATAATCATACTGCGAAAAATCAAACTGACCGGCAGTTTCCGGCATATAAAAAGTTTTCCATTTTGTAACTTTACATTGCGGATTTATATCGTGAATTCGTTCTTCTGCAACATCAACTTTATATTTTCCAATTGTAGAATAAAGCGCATAAAGCTGGCGATTCAAATTTGAAAGGCAGATTTTGTCATCATCAACAATATCAATTGCACCAATTCCCGAGCGCACAAGCGCTTCTACAACATAACTTCCAACGCCGCCAATTCCAAAAACAATTACTCGGGCGTTGTAGAGTTTTTCCATATTTTCTTTTCCAAAAGTTAATCTTGTTCTTGCAAACTGATTTATATTCATCTAAAATCCTTTTTTATTTTCCCTATATAGATAGTATGCAATTATAAACAGAAGTAAAGTGATTTACAAGGAAAACTAAAAATCATAAAATCAAAAATATGAAGAAAGCTATGACAATAATTTATCCCGAATACAACGGGCTTTATATTAATCTTACAAACCGCTGCCCTTGCGCGTGCACTTTTTGCATAAGACAAAAAAAAGACGGCGCCGAATTTGACAATGTTGATTCTCTTTGGCTGGAACACGAACCAACCGCAGCCGAAGTAATAGACGCAATAAAAAAAGAAGCTCAAACATCAAGATTTGCAACTTACAAAGAATTTGTTTTTTGCGGTTATGGCGAACCAACAGAAGCGCTGGACGTTCTGCTAAAAGTTGCAACCTTTCTAAAAGCAAATTACAAACTTCCAGTAAGAATAAACACAAACGGACTTGGCGACCTTATAAATCAAAAATCAATAGTTCCACTTTTGGCCGGCAAAATTGACGCGCTTTCAATAAGCCTTAATTCCAGCAATCCAGAAATTTACGAAAAAACAGTACGCCCAAAGTTTGGAAAAGCAGCATTTCCGGCAATGCTGAACTTTGCAGAACAAGCCGCAAAAGTAATTCCAAAAGTAGTTCTTTCTACAGTTGAAACAACAATCACAAAACAAGACGAACAGGAATGCGCACGCCTTTGCAAAAAAATCGGCGTAACACACAGAATCAGAAAATTCATAGAAATAAACTAACAACGATTTTTCAACCCAAAATGATAAATTAACAAAATGCCGCGCACAAAAAACTGTTTGCAACAAACGCCCTTGCAAACAGCCGCTTTCAAATTCAAAAAAAGTTTTCAAAAACAGTTTTCAAAACACTTATAGCAAAATTCTATAACAACAATAGAAAAGATGTATTATTCAAACATTCGAAAATCTATTATAACATACTAAGTTAGTAGGTTATTCAAAAAGGAGATGCGAATGCCAAAAATCACTTTGTCAAAAACTTCAGAAAAGTCAAAAACCACAAAAGCTGCCAAAGCTGCAAAAAGTTCAAAATCTTCAAAAACATCAAAAACCGCAGCTTCTGCAAAAAGCATAATAAAAAGGCTCTTTCCAGCGCTCGGAGTTTTACTTGCCCTTTTTGTGCAGATTGCCTTGCCAAATGATACACAACACCCGGCAGCAAAACAAAATTATTACGAACATTTTCTGTTTATACTTTTTGGAGCAGCCCTTTTATTTTTTGTACTTTCAATTTTTATAAAAAAACTTCGCGAGCCACTTAATCAAAAAGGCCCGTTTTTACTTGGCGCTTCGGGCATTTTAATAGCAATAAATCTTGCAACAGCAAAGTTTGCGCTGCTTCCAGTAATCTTTTTTCCAAGTTACGACAATATTCTTGCAGTTTTTGCAGAACAAACCGCACTCCTACTAAAATGCGTCTGGTATTCGTTCCGACTTTTGATTTTAGGCGTTTTTTGGGGCGTTATTACAGGTTTTATTACCGGCATTTTTCTAGGCTTTTCAAAAAAAGTTTATTATTGGATAAATCCGTACATCAAATTAATTGGCCCAATACCAGCAACAGCCTGGATTCCGCTTGTACTAACAACCTTTTCAACACCCTTTGGAGCAAGCGTTTTTATAATCGCGTTGGCCGTTTGGTTTCCCGTTCAGCTGATGACAAGTTCAGGCATACAAAACACAAGCCGCGTTTATTTTGAAGTTGGCCGCACTTTAGGAGCCGGCACATTTTTTCAGATTTTCAAAATTGCAGTTCCGGCAGCGCTTCCAAATATATTTCAGGGCATTTTCAACGGAATTTGTGCAGCTTTTATTGCACTTATGACCGCCGAAATGTTTGGCGCAAAATACGGAATCGGCTGGTACATCAGTTATCAAAAAGCAATGATGATGTATTCAGGCGTTTACGCGGGCCTTATTCTAATTGCCGTGTTCTGTACATTGATTATCACTTCGCTGTTCAAAGTTCGTAAACGAATGCTTGGCTGGCAAAAAGGGTTAATCAAATGGTAGAAAAATAAATTGGAGCTTACCCGCCGCGCTTCGCGCGGCGGGTCGGGCTTTGCGCACTTCCGCTAACGCTCCATACCGCTTACGCGGTACGCCTGCGGCGGTGCTCCAATCCCTAAGCCGTAAAAGCTCGCAAGGAGGAAAAATGTCTGGAGAAATTAAATTATCAAACATAACAAAAATCTTTAATAAGGGAGAATCAAAAGAGGTTACCGCTCTCAACGGAGTAGACTTTACAATTCCGGCCGGCAGTTTTGTTTCTCTTATTGGCCCATCTGGTTGCGGAAAAACTACCCTACTCCGCTGCATTGCCGGTCTTGAAACACCAACCAGCGGCGCTGTTTTAGTAGACGGCTCAAAAATCACAAAACCCGGCAGCGATCGCGGATTTGCCTTTCAGCAGGCAAATCTTTTTCCGTGGCTTACAATCCGCGACAATATAGCCTTTGGGCTTCGCGCGCGCCACATTTACAAAGAACGCAAAGCCGATGTAGACAAGTTCATAAAACTGGTTGGTCTTCAGGGCTTTGAAAAAGCCTTTCCGCATCAGCTTTCTGGCGGAATGAACCAGCGTGCAAGCCTTGCGCGAGCTCTTGTTGGCAAACCAAAAATTCTTCTTTTGGACGAGCCGCTTGGAGCGCTCGATGCTTTTACCCGAATGACAATGCAAGACGAAATTCTTCGTCTTTGGAAAGAAAATAATACAACAATGGTAATGGTAACTCACGACGTAGACGAAGCTGTTTACCTCAGCGATTACGTTGTTGTAATGTCGCCGCGTCCTGCAAAGGTCGAAAAAATCATTCCTATTGAAATCAGTCACCCGCGCGCTCGCGGCCAGGACATCTTCCTAAAATACCGCACCCAGATTCTCGAGATTCTCGATTACGCTGGTAAAGTTCAGGAAGTTGAATACGCAATTTAATTTTTTGGAGGATAGATTTATGAAATCTAAAATCATCATACTTACCGCAGGAATGATTCTTGCAGCAGCACTTACTTCTTGCAGTAAAAAAACGGAAGGCGCAACAAACGGTAAACAGGTACAAAAAGTTGTTCGCATTAATTTTCAAACTGGCAGTTTATGCGGTGCGCCTGTTCACGTTGCCTGGAAAATGGGCTTTTTTGATGAAGAACTTGAAAAAATCGGACAAAAAGCCGAGTACGTTCAGGTTGTAGAAGGTGGTGCAACTTTAGGCGAAATGATTGCTTCTGGCAAAGTTGACGCTGGCTACGGTCTTTATGCAACTCAGCTTCAGGCAATGGAAAACGGTCTGCCGATTTCGTTTACTTCGGGAATCCACATTGGCTGTACAAAATATTATGTTCGTGCCGACAGCGACATTTATTCAGCTGCAGATTTGCGCGGAAAAAAAATTGGCGTTCCAGGCCTTGCAGACAGTTCTGTTATGAATCTAAAACGCAAACTTATGGACGAAGGAATTGGTGTTACTGCAGAAAACAACGAAGTTGAATTTTTAGCTTACGCTTCGAGCGACCTTGCAATTGCCTTAAACAACGGCGCAGTTGATGTAATTGGAGCACATGACCCAATCGCAACAAAAGGCGAACTGGCTTACAACTTTAGAAAGATTCTCGATACAGGAATTGATGAAAAGTTCGTAAAAGAATATTGCTGCCAGCAGTTTGTAACACACAAGCTTTTGCGTGAAAACCCAGAAGGAGCCGCAGCTGTTACACGAGCCTTGCAAAAAGCCTCTGCCTTTGTAGAAGCCGAACCAAGAATTGTTGCCCAGCTTCAAATTGAAAACGATCTGGTAGCCGGCGAACTTGATTTTAATGCTGCTTTGCTTGATGAATTAAACTACAGACCAAGCCGCTCTCTTGGCAAAAAAACTTTTGATTCGGCAGCGCGCCAGCTTCAAACAGCAGGAATTCTAAAATCTTCTACAGATATAGAAAAGTTTATTGAACAAGGTTATATCGAATTGCCTGGTGTTCCAGACGGCTATATCTACGACAAAGAAACAAAAACTTATACAGAAATAAACGGCTAAAAGCCGAATGGAGCTTCAAATGAAAAACATAAACATCATTCTTTCAAGTATTACAGCATTGCTCGGACTTTTGGTTGGCATTGCACCTTACACTTTTGCAAAAGTTTGCAAAATGGCAACAATGCATTGTCATAAAGTTACCGCGCCAACAGTTTTGGTTTTTGGAATTGTAATTTTTGTTATTTCTGTAATTCAGACAATTATTTTATGGAAAAAGCGATAACTGTAAAAACCCTTGCGTTTGCTAACATCAAAAAAAAGCCGTACCGCACGGTAGCTCTCACAATTCTGGTAGCTTTAGCTGCCGGAGCGCTGTTTGGTACGCTTTTTTTAGCGGCAAGTATAAAAGGCGGGCTTGGCGGAATTAAAACGAGAATTGGCGCAGACTTAATGATTGTTCCACAAGGTTATGAATCTCAAGCAGAAAGCGTTTTACTTTCCGGCGAACCTAATTATTTTTATATGTCCAAAGAGATTGAAAAGAAAGTGCAAAAAATTAAAGGCGTTGGCGCTGTTACAAGTCAGTTTTATCTTACAAGTCTTAGCGAAAGCTGCTGCGACTTTCCAATTCAAATAATTGGCTTTGAGCCTTCAACTGATTTTATTGTAAAATCCTGGTCGAAAAAAAGCGTAAAAGCATACGATTCGCAAAACCAAAAAGAAATCATTTTTAGCGGAAGTAATATTTCAAATGAAAAGAACTCTATAAAATTTTTTGGAACAACGCATAACGTTACAGCGCGCCTTGCAAAAAGCGGAACTGGAATGGACAACGTTGTTTATGTAGATTTAGCTACTTTGCAAAAAATGTTTGAAGATGCAGTTTCAAAAGGTTTTGGTTTTATTTCTGACGGAGATACAAAATCAAAAACAAGCGTAATTTTTGTAAAACTCCAAGAAGGCGCAAAACCAGACAGCACAGCCGCCAGAATCAAAGGAACAATTCCTGGCGTTCAAGTAATTCAAAGCGGCAAGTTTATTTCCGGCATTCTAAAAAGCGTTTCGTCTTTTTTAATTTTTTTATATGCAGTAAGTATAATTGTGATTTTGATTACGGTGCTCACACTTTCGGTTGTATTTGCACTTACAATAAACGAACGCCTGCGCGAATTTTCGATTTTGCGCGTGCTCGGCGCCGATTTTAAAAAGCTCAGAGCCATTGTTTTTTTTGAAGCAGCGTTTCTTGGAAGTTTGGGAGCCTTTTCAGGAATTGCACTTAGCGCGCTTATTTTGCTGCCGTTCAATTTTGTAATTTCGCAAAAAATCAGTATGCCTTTTATAATGCCAGGCGCAGTCCACATAATTTTTTTTGCAATTATTACCTTTGTGATTTTAGTTGCAGCGTGTCTTTTTTCTGCAATTTTTGGAGCGGTAAAAGTTTCAAAGCACGAAGTTTATGAGGGAATTAAATGATTCAAGCAAAAAATTTATCAAAATCTTTTTTAACTCCGCGCGGGAAAATTGATGTTCTTAAAGAACTAAACTTTGAAATTCCAAAGGGCTCGTTTGTTGGAATTACCGGAAAATCAGGTGCAGGAAAAAGCACTTTGCTTTCTATTATTGCAGGGCTTCAAAAACCAGATTCCGGCAGCCTTTTTGTAAACGAAACCGACCTTTTTTTATTAAATGATAAAAAACTTTGTGCGTTCAGAAATCAAAACATCGGCTTTATTTCGCAGGAACAAAGTTTTTTGGAAAATCTTTCGGTTTTAGATAATGTAAGGCTTCCTTTTTTTATTGGCAAAAAAAAGCCTTCGCCAGAAGAATCAAAAAAAATCACAGAAAGAGCTTTGCAACTTTTGGACTCTTTGGAAATTGCACAACTTGCGCAAAATAATCCGGCAACACTTTCGGGTGGCGAAAATCACCGTGTTTTGATTGCTCGCGCCTTAATAAACAATCCACAGATTTTGCTTGCAGATGAGCCAACAGATTCTGTAGACCAAAAGCAAACTCAATCAATCATAAAAATATTTCGCCAGTTAGCAGACAAAGGAAAAACAATTTTGATTGCAAGCCACGACAGCGAAGCGCTCAAACTCTGCGATACAAAAATTCAAATCAATTAAACAATGGCGTAAACACAATTTTTTGATTGGCGCATTTTTGCTTTGCAAAAACTGCTCAAAATAAAAAAAACTTCTCCGGCGTGACAATACGGAGAAGTTTTCGCATAAGCTAAATTACAAAATTAAAGTTTCTTTTCAAATTCTCCAATCTTGTTTGCTTTCAAAGAAGCGTCCCACATATCAGCGTTTGCAAATTCAATAGGATAATTTCCTGTTCCCTTATCTGCAACACGCATAAATACTTCGTAAGAGCCTTTTGGCAAATCAAGTTTAGAAATTGTGTAAGATTCCAATTCTTCTTCAGGATAAACTGAATCAGATTCAGCAGATTCTGCGCTTATAAAATCTCTGATTTCACCAGAAGAAACGATTTCGCCAGTTTCCTTATTTCTAATAAGGAATGTCACAGCCTTAGTTCTGTGATATGGAAGATTTGCAAAACCATTATTCTGATAAACAATCAAAACTGACATTTTTGAAACATCATCTGGATACTGCAAGAAACACTTTTGAACTTCGTAGCGGTAACCCATATTTTTTGCAATATGTTCAAAAACAGTTTCCTCTTCGTTGTATTTTTGATTATAGATTTTTGTAAGAGGTTCTGTTCGGTTTTCAATATCAAGGTAAGAAAGATGTGTTTTGTACATTTCTTCTGATATTGTGTTTGACTCAATATTATAAGTTCCGCGAAGCTTTCCGCCAAAAGGAGTGTGATTTGTAAACGGAATCAAGAAATTTACTTCCTTGTCGCGATATTCGCCTTCGTTCAAATATCTATATCCGTTATAAGAACCCATTTTGTAAGTTCCGTAATCAGAAATTCCTTCGAGATAATCATCATTAAAGATTCCAAGTCTGTAATAATCATCTTTTTCATCTGGCTTATAAGAAGTATATGAAAGATAAAGCAGTCTTGTTCTATACCATTTTTCAAGGTCAGTTGATTTTTCGTTTGAAATGCAGCGGTAAATATAATCTGGATATCTTACAAGAAGTGGAACAGAAGTTCCTCTAAGGCCAGCGCAGTAATCATTAATAATCGCAGTTACAATGTAAGGCATTTCGGTCCAACCACCAAACATATCGCACTCAATTGCTGTAATTACATCTGTATTAGGCTTAAGAGTTTTACAAATAACATCAATCTGTGAGCGCATAATATCATAAAATACTGGATCAGCATCATGGAATTTGTAGCTTCCAATCAGTTTGTAGAAAGGATTATATTTAAATCTTACAATTGCTGATTTTTCTGACTGTCTTAAATAATCAAAAACTTCATTCAAGAAAGAAAGTTTTGATTCTTCAAATGAATCAGTAAAAGCACTAATATCAACAACCAGCTGAATCAAATTGATTTTTAAATTTTCTGCATAACGATAATTGCTTTCAAAAGTTACATCGTTATCAAATCTTTTTAAATCACTTATGATTTTATCAGTATTTAAAACTCCGTCGCTTGGAACTTTTATCGTGTAACTGCGATAAAATCCCATATCCGGATTGTTAATAATTCGATTATCATCAGCCTTTATTTTCTGATCATATAAAGTACCTTCCTCCCCTTTATCAGATACTCTACTTACAGCTCTGGCTGAGATTTCATCAGAGTTTGATTCATTAACAAGGCCCATTTGACAGCTTATTAAAGATAAGCTCAAAACAACAGCAGGTAAAATTTTCTTAATCATAGAATAATCCCCTTTTAGTTTAAGTTTTTTTTGTCACGCTTACTTTTTATTGCAGCCATAAAGTTCAGTAAAACTTAAGATATAAATCATTTTAAGAGGAAAATGTTACAAACAAAAGAAAGACTTTTTTTATTTTATTTGATTCATTTGATTTTGCCTAAAAGCTATTTTAAAGCCTGCTCGAGATCCGCGATTAAATCACCGGCGTTTTCTATTCCAACTGAAAGGCGAAGCGTTGCCGGTGTAATTCCATTTTTTAAGCGAAGTTCTTCTGGAACATCTGCGTGTGTCTGAGTTGTTGGATAGGTAATTAAGGTTTCAACGCCGCCAAGACTTTCGGCATATTTTATTAGATTTACTTTTTCCAAAACAGACAAGGCTTTTTGTGTTGTATTTGTGCGAAATGTTACCATTGCGCCAAATCCGCGAGACTGTTTTTTCATTATATTGTAGCCTTGATGTTCTTTTAAGCCCGGATAAATCACAGAAGTAACAGCATCTTGAGTTTTAAGCCAGTTTGCAATTTTTAAAGCTGATTCTTGAGCTTTTTGCATTCTAAGGGCAAGCGTTTTTATTCCGCGAAGAACAAGCCAGCTGTCAAAAGCTGAAAGACCGGCTCCAGTTGTTTTGATTAAAAAGCGCAGCTTTTCTTGAAGTTCGGAACTCTTTACAACAATAAAACCCGCAAGCGTATCATTGTGGCCGGCAAGAAATTTTGTTCCGCTGTGAACAACAATGTCGGCGCCAAGTTCCAGCGGATTTTGAAAGTACGGCGACATAAATGTATTATCAACTATTAAAAGAATTTTGTGCTGTTTTGCAATTTTTGCAACCAAAGCTATGTCGGTTACGTTCATCATTGGGTTAGTTGGAGTTTCAATATAAATGGCTTTTGTTTCCGGCTGAATTAATTTTTCAATATCTTCGGTTGAACAATTTGCGCGGGTAAATCTGATTCCATTTTTAGCTGAAACATTATCAAACAGTCTGATTGTTCCACCGTACAAATCTGAATCAACTATAAGATGTTCTCCCGGCTTAAAAAGTTCCATTAAAAGTGTAATTGCGGCCATTCCAGAAGAAAGTGCAAAAGCGTCTACTCCATGCTCAAGCTGGCACACAACTTTTTCCAGCTGCTCGCGGGTTGGATTTTGCAGGCGCGAATAATCAAAGCCGGTACTTTGGCCAACTGCCGGGTGCGCATAAGTTGCAGTTTGATAAATTGGAAAACTTAACGAACCGTAGTGATTACACGCAGGTTTTGTGCCGCCAGCAGCTGTTTCTTCCTGAGATTTTTCGAGGTGAACACATTTTGTTTCTACTGATAAAGCCATTTTTTACTCTCCAAATTTTGTGTAATAGGCTGCAAGTTTTGTAAGAGCTTGTGAAATTGGAAGTTCTATGTCAAAAACGCTTACGGCGTTTTTTTCGAATTGGCGGCGGACGTTTTGACCAACTTGAGCCGCTACAATGGCCCGACAATCTAAAAGAAGTTCTACCGCAGGTAAAATCGGGCCGGAACCGCCGCCGCACCCACTACCGCACAAAGTTCCACAACCGCCGCAAGCGCTTTCGTTGCCGGTAAAATGGTCGCGGTATTCGCCGCTAAAGTCGCTGCCGCAAGCGACAAGGGAGCCGCCTTTATCACCACTAAAATTTCTACTGTCACCGGCGTGGGCGCCGCCTCGGCCAGTTTGGTGGGGGGCGGGGGTTTGGGCGGATTTCGGAGCATTGCGTGCTTCCAGGAATTCAAAGTGGTCGCCACGCAACTCGTAGATTTGGAACTGTGCGGCCTGACCGAAATGTAAGTCGATGTTTGATTTATCTGATGTTGCAATTGCTACTTTGATTGACATAAGATCTCCTGGGGGCGTTACGGGGGCAAAATAGCGAAGCTATTTATCCCCCGTTAGAAGGGGTAGGCCGCTACGACGTGCGGCCGAGGGGGAGCCTTCCCCCACCTTCCTAGATTTTATAATCGTCTGCCATATCCATAAGACCGTACTCAAGAAGAATTTCTTCAAGGCGTTCCTGTGTCATTGGAGTTGGAATTGTAAAGTTTGTATTATTGATTACTGCTTCTGCAAGGTTTCGGTATTCCTGCGCCTGTGCTGAATCCGGCTTGTATTCAATTACTGTTTTGCGATTAATTTCTGCGCGCTGTACGATATTATCGCGCGGAACAAAATACAAAAGCTGTGTTCCAAGTTCCTTTGAGAATGCACGAAGCAAATCAAGCTCGCGGTCTACGTTTCGGCTGTTACAAATAATTCCACCAAGACGAACACCACCGGCCTTTGCATATCGGCTAATTCCCTTTGCAATATTATTTGCAGCGTACAAAGCCATCATTTCACCAGAAGCAACAATGTAAATTTCTTTAGCCTTTCCTTCGCGAATCGGCATAGCAAAACCACCACAAACTACGTCACCAAGTACATCGTAAAAAACAAAATCCAAATCGTCTGTGTACGCACCAAGATTTTCAAGCATACTGATTGAGGTGATGATTCCGCGTCCAGCGCAACCGACTCCAGGCTCTGGTCCACCAGATTCAACACAGCGGGTTCCACCAAAACCGGTTCTCATAATGCGGTCGAGTTCAACGTTTTCACCCTCGTCGCGAATTGTATCCAAAACTGTTTTCTGTGCAAGTCCGCCAAGCAAAAGTCGTGTTGAGTCAGCCTTTGGGTCACAACCTACAACCATTACTTTTTTTCCATGTTCAACAAGTCCTGCTGTCAAATTCTGCGTAGTCGTAGATTTTCCGATTCCGCCTTTTCCATAAATTGCAATTTGTCTGATTTCGCCCATTTTTCTGCTCCTGGTATATTTTCTAATTTATTTTATTGAACAATCCTTGAATTCTGTTGTATTTCCAGATTTTCAGAATTGCGTCATCTATGCTGCCGGGAAGTTCCATTGCTGTAATTCCCAAAGCGGCAATAGAGCTAATTGCTCCTGCTCCAATTCGAGAGGCAACTACATAACGGCAATCAGAAATTTTACTAACGCTGTTTTCCATTTCTGATTTATTATGTTTGCCACCCAAGCAAACCGGCTGAACTTTTCTTTCTTCAAGAAAATCATAGCCTTCTTCATCATCTACTGTGTAGATATAAAATTTTTCAGCCCGCCCGTAATGCTGATCAACACTCTCTCCTTTTGTGCTGGCAACAGCAATTTTATATTTTGAAATATATTTATCAGCCATGCGAAAAATTCTCCGTAAAGCCTTCTGCACCGGCTCTAAGATAAAGCATTCTCGAAATATCAGTTTTTCCAGGTATTCCAGCTGCATCTGCCCGGCAATGATTGCAATGCAAAAACAATTCTATAAACTCGCCGGCCGCTCTTCTTGCAGCTTCTATCTCTGCACAGTTCGGAGCCGGCTCATTACTCAATTTTGCACTTGGAATCAAAGGAATTATGTTGTACTTATCTGCGCCGGCTTCTGCTACTGATTCTGCAATTTTTGCAATATGATTTCCATTGATTCGCGGAACAAGTACTGTGTTCACCTTAACTGTTATTCCAGCCTCAGCAATTTTCCTAATTCCTTCAAGCTGATTTTTTATAAGAATTTTTGCAGCTTCAACACCTTCAATTTTTTTTCCATGATAGATGATGTATTCATTTAGCTGCGCTTCAATTTCAGGATCCACAGCATTTACGGTTACTGTAAGACTGTCGATTCCAGCGGAAATTATTTCATCTGCACGCTCAGAAAGCAGCAGCCCGTTTGTACTCATACATTTTATGATGTTTGGAAACTGCTTTCCTATCAAACTGAATGTCTTAAAAGCATTGTCGCTTGCAAGCGTATCGCCAGGCCCTGCAATGCCCGCAACTTTTATTTCCGGACTAATTTCAAGTGCTTTTCCAACAATTTCAACAGCTTCTTCTGGCTTTAAAACTTTACCTGTAACTCCAGGCCGATTTTCCTTAACATTAATCGAACGTTCGCAAAACTTGCAGGCAATATTGCAGCCCGGACATACTGGAAGATGGATTCGACCAGTTGTTGCCCCATGCGAGCCAAAACAAGGATGTTCTTTTGTAAGTTCTGAAAAAGATTTTGGCATTCAATTTCCCCTGAAGATAAACTGTTATTTCCTATCTATCTAGTAGGTAACTATCTGTATATTATTTTTATTTACCTACTTTGTCAATAGGTTTTATAAAAAAAAGTTCAAATAAAAAACTTCCAGAAATATCATTTTTTGATTAACGCATTTTTGATTCGTAAAAAAGCAAAAAAAAGCCAGCCCAAAAATGAGCTGGCTTTCTGATTTTATCTAATTATGCGTTTACGATATTATTTGCTTTATTTTTCTACTCTAAGATAGCACCGCGATCAGCTGAACTTACAAGTTTTGCATAGCGCGCAAGGTAGCCGCTTTTTACTTTTGGTTCCGGAGCTTTCCATGCAGCACGGCGGCGTTCAAGTTCTTCATCACTTACTTCAAGTGTAATTTTATAATTGTTTATATCGAGCGTAATTAAATCGCCCTCTTTTACAAGAGCAATTGGGCCGCCAACAGCAGCTTCTGGTGAACAATGTCCCAAAGAAGCTCCTCGTGTTGCACCACTAAAGCGGCCGTCTGTAATTAAAGCAACTTCCTTATCAAGCCCCTGCCCTGCAAGAGCTGCTGTAACCGCAAGCATTTCCCGCATACCAGGTCCGCCTTTTGGACCTTCATAGCGAATAACAACAACGTCGCCGCTTTTAATCTTGCGATTCTGAACAGCGTCCATTGCTTCACTTTCATCGTTGAATACACGAGCTGGACCTGTGTGTTTCATAAGTTCTTTTGCACAAGCAGAGCGTTTTACAACAGTTCCGTTTGGCGCAAGATTTCCAAACAAAATTGCAAGTCCACCATTATCGCTAAAAGGATTTTCAATTGGACGCAAAACTTCCGGATTACGGTTCTTTACGCCTGCAATATTTTCTGCAACAGTTTTTCCTGTAACAGTCATCAGGCTAGTATCAATCAGATTCTTTTTTGCAAGTTCTGCAAGAACAGCCTGTACACCACCCGCGTCGTCGAGCTCGCACATAAAGGT
>JAEEGL010102009.1_pt1 | contig 20431 bp, 16 predicted proteins | sample 9134231 | NCBI WGS metagenome assembly JAEEGL01 (sample SAMN16246548, study PRJNA631951) | gut metagenome | biome: gut microbiome; feature: rumen; material: fiber-attached | host: Bos | place: Iran: Karaj | collected 2018-10 | reverse complement strand
GCAATATATCTTATTTCACTGTTTGTCTTCTTTACAAAATCAAGAACACTGCGGGTTCCGATACCATGTCCCACCTCGGTGGTGACCGGATACCCTTCCTCGCTAAGTACTGTCTTCCCATCACAGGAATTGACAATCTCAAGCAGTAACTGCTGCTTAAACTTGGCTATAATCTCAATAAAACGGTCGTTCTCCGGAAGCTTTTCGCAGGCGTGGATGGCATTCTCAAACAGGTTACTGATCGCAATGGCCAGCTGCATCTCATCAACACCCGGTTTATAAGGAATATTGGTAGCTACTTTGACCTTAATGTTATTTTTCTCAGCAACTGTTACATAATGCATGATTGCTGCATTGACGGTTGGATTCTCACAGTATCTCATTCCGGAACGTGGCTCCTGGGACAGCCTTTCCTCAAGACATTTTCTTGCCTCCTCCACTTTTCCATCCTGGATCAGTGATAAAATAAGAGCCTCAAAATGTCTCCTGTCATGTCGCATTGCCCTGTCCTGACTTAGCATTTCCTCTGTTGCACCAAGGCGTTCTTTCATACTGTCTGCCGCCATTTCCAGCATGGCAGCATCAGCCTTTAGTTTATATTCTCTTTGTTTAAGAGCTGTCGTGTCCACTAAAGCATACAGCTTTCCAATGGGTTCGCCATCTGCAAACAGCTCTTTTTCTTCAGGAGAGAAAAATCTCTCACCTATGGTCAGGGTGTCACCTTTTACAATGGCCTCCTTCAGCTTCTCCACTACGGTTTCAGGCTGCGTCGTTATCTCGGGATAAAGCTCTTTTACATGTTCATTGTAGTATTGAAGTCTTCCACTTTCATCCACGGCAATAACACCTTCAGATAACCTGTCTACAATGTACTCTCTGGCCATGTCGATGATTCCCAGAAGGTTATATCTGAATATCGCAATGAACATGGAAATCGTGACTGCTACGTTTCCAAATACTGATATGTCAAAAAAGTAAGTAACAAAGAATAGATGCGCGATCTGGCAGATAAAAAGCACTGCCTCTATCAGAAAGCCCGCAATGATTATCATCGCGCGCTGTTTTGCAATTTTGCCTTTGTAGCTTTTAAGGCTCCTAAATAGCCAGCAGAAAGCAACTATCATAACAGCAGCCTGAGCTTGCATATACACCTGATGCACAATACCGTTTCTATGCAAAAGAACCGGGAACAGGCCATCCTTGTCAAACCAGACCTTAGAATAATAAAGATTGTGATTCTCCAATGTAAATACAAATACATAAACCAGCACGTTAAAAAGCACAAATGCTCTTACCAAAAGCTTTGGTATTTTTTTATGACAGAACTCTACCGTAAACATAAAAAGAGAGAAGATGATCCATACTCTACCGGCATACGAAAATTTCAGCGCAGCAACATATTCATCCTCTGTTTTCGATAAAAGCTCTAAAAGATAACCTGTATTGTTTACCAGCATCACCATGCAGTTCATGAAAAGATATGCATGAAGTTTGTTTTTGAGGTTTTTAAAAACAATGAATCCCTCCAAAAGCATACCGAAAATACTGATAATGATGGCATATAAAAGAAAGTCGTGCATTCGTCATTACTCCAATCTGTAATCCATATACCTGTCAGCCACCTCAGCATATCGGCTCTTGGATACCGGCACTACCTCTTTGCTTCGAAGAGTTATGTCTGTCTTTGTAAGCTTATCAATGGCTGCAAGATTAACACATATGGACTCATGACACCTAATAAACTCCTGCCCGGAATGGTTCTCTTCCATGTATTCCAGAAAGCCGATTCTGAGAGTCGGAGTCGAAACAATCTCCCCATCTGCCATATGATAACTGACTACATGGTTGCGATAATCGATATACATTATGTCATCAAGTCTCAAAGAGCATAAACCACCCTTTACTTTGACCGTCACAGATTTCTTGTCATCTGTCTGAACACGAGTCAGAGCCAGGTCAAGAGTTGAGAAGAGCTTGTCCTTAGCCACCGGCTTTACTATATAATTTATTGGATTTACATCGAAGGATTCCAGCGCATATGAACTCTCAGATGTGGCAAAGATGATCTGCGCATCAGGCTGATTCCAGCGCAGCTCCCTTGCTGCCTGGATACCCGTGACCATTGGCATTACTATGTCAAGAAGATATATCTGTGGTCTGAAGCTCTCGCACTCCTGTATCAGTTTATCCGGATGATCAAATACCTTTACTTCCGCCCGAATTTCCTTCTCCTCAAGATACCCGGATACATACCCCTGAATCCTCTCTCTGTCCGATCTGTCATCATCACATATTGCTATACGAAGCATTACGAATCCCCCTATATTTACATACGGAATATTGTTCACCATTCCCGCGCACATAACTATTTTATCACTTTTTACCACAAGCTTAGCAAGCTATTCACTGATTCAGATCTGTTTTACACTTAATTTTTAGTCAGTCCGACAAATTGTTGTTATAATGATATTACCTTTAGTAATCAGGTCCCTGATCAGGGGCATCAGATGTATGTAATATGATTATTTTTTCGGAGCGAAATAGATTATGGATTTTTCAGAAATAACTGCACAGAGCAGACAGGCTGTAACAGAAATTTTAAAAGATGCGAAACTGAAAGAGGGCTCCATTTTCGTCATAGGGTGTTCATCGAGTGAAATACTCGGAGATCAGATCGGAACCGCCACGAATGTGGAAGTGGCTGACGCTGTCTATGACGGCATCATTCCTGTCCTTAAGGAAAATGGTATTCTTGCTGCAGCGCAGTGCTGCGAACACCTGAACAGAGCTCTCGTAGTTGAGAGGCAGACCATGGAGAAATACGGCTTCGAGCAGGTGAATGCAATCCCTCAGCCAAATCACGCAGGAGGCGCACTTGGTACAGTGTGCTACAAGCGATTCGATGATCCCGTATTGGTGGAAAGTATTGAAGGAAAAGCTGACGCCGGCATAGACATCGGCGGCACCATGATCGGTATGCACATGCATAGCGTCGTCGTACCGATGCGCATATCTCTCAGAAAGATCGGTGCTGCTCCCATAATCTGTGCCCGCCACAGACCCAAATATGTAGGCGGCGAGAGAGCCATCTACGATGAGTCACTGATGTAATGATAACAAAACCTTCCCAAACCTGTAATTGTGTTCCATTAAGGATATGGGAAGGTTTATTAGTTTATAATGAATTTACTTTGAATTCTTCACTGCAATTCTGTAAAAGCCTTTGCCCAGTCCTCTGAAATTCGAACAGTCTCTGATCAGTATTCCGCGCTCAAGGTAACTGCTGTAAAGGTCCTCCTCGCTATAGATAAGAATGAAATTTGTATCGGATGGGTAGACCTTATATCCACAGGAAGAGAGATGTTCCATTAACTTGTGACGCTCAGTTTTGATATATGCGTGTGATTCCTGAAGATAATCTGTTGTCATTAGTATCTCAGCACAGGTTACACCGACATGCTGAGCGAAAACTGACATATTCCACTCGGGTAAAAATCCCGTCATTTCTTTTATATTTTCGCTCCTGGAGATGGCATATCCCACTCTTACCCCCGGGATTGAAAAGAGTTTGGTGTAGGCATTTATGATAAATAGTTTAGGGCATTTAGATAAATATTTGATTGAACTCATCCCGATGTCAGATAAATGTAAGAAGCACTCATCCACTATCAATGCCGTATCGGTATCCGCACATTTATTTACAATCTTCTCAAAAACCTCACCCACTATACATCTGCCAGTTGGATTATTGGGATTGGCAATTATAACAAGATCTGTCCCATCATTTATGCAATTGCAGAAGTCCTCAGATAAAGTGAAGTCGTTCTCCTCTTTTAAGCTATATTCTTCTATGGCAATATCACTAAATGGCAAGAGTGCATGGCGATATCCATAGAAGCTCGGTATCGGCAGGAGCACCTTCTTCGGGTCAAGAAATCTTATGATAGCGGATATAAGTTCTGAAGCACCATTACCACCAATAATATTGTCTGCACTTAAACTGCTAAGACCTGCTATCATATTCTCAGCTTCAGCTACTTTAACTCTGAAATCCGTCTGATATATATCAGGATATTTATCCACATCATCTATTGCTTCTATAAGCGCATGCCTCACCTGCTGCGGACAGGGATATGGATTCAGATTCACTGAATAATCCTGTTCTATTTTCTTGTCGTAAATCTCACCACCATGAATCAAGCTTCAATCCACCTCTATAACCTATTTTTCCAATAGAATCAGTTCTATGAAAAATATATCACTGCCCACAAACCAAGCATGACGAATGCACACAGATATTCCGTAATATACATAAGTCTGCAGGCACGTTTAATGTCGTCGAGTTCAATCTCTCTAATTTGATCACCAATATATGGTTTTTTCACTATCTTTCCAAAATAGCTCGCATCACCTGCAAGCCTGAGTGACAGAGCTCCCGCACATACACTTTCTGTCTGGGCAGAATTGGGACTCTTGTGATTATATCTGTCACGTTTGAATATCCTGTAAGCATTTTTCCCGTCAAAGACATTGCCACCAATATATGCCGCCAGAATCATGAATATGGCACTTATCCTCGCAGGAATGTAATTCACAATATCATCCAGCTTTGCCGGGGCAAAGCCGAAATTCTCATATCTATCGTTGTGATAACCCACCATGGAATCCATTGTGTTTACGGTCTTGTACAGAAATCCCAAAACAGGTCCGCCCAGAAAAGTATATATAAGCGGGGCTATAACGCCATCTGAGGTATTCTCTGCAATGGTCTCCACAACCGCTCTTGTAACGCCTTTCTCATCGAGATTAGAAGTGTCCCTGCCTACAATCATCGATACCGCATACCTGGCCTCCTCAATTGTGCCATCCCTCAGCGCATAATATACCTTCATACTCTCCACCCGCAGACTCTTGGCTGCAAGGATATAACATGTGAGGATGGATTCTACCAGAATTCCGAGATATGGGTTAATAAAATATGCTGCAAAAAGCACCGCTCCTGTTACAACAAACGTTATCAGCAGCATTAGGATGCAAAGTAAGACTCCCATTTTTCGCTCATGATCAGGGGCACGCTTTTTGTCCTGCACATCTCCCAATAAAGTTCTGTCGAAAAAGCTTATCAGATTTCCGATCAGCCTTATGGGATGCGGAAAATTCATGGGATCACCTATTATCTGATCCAGGATGAATCCCAATATAAATGAAAATATATGATATATCATCGCTCTAACTCAAACCTTTTATATATTGATCACACTGAGTACAGCAAGCGTCACCAAAACCACAATTTCACAGGTGACCACAAAGAAACCGGCTGTATCTCCGCTCACTCCTCCAAACTCTTTTATGCACTTCCTTTTATACCAGATACAGTCTATAAAAAGAACGATCATGCACGTAATACCGGCCATAAAATTCATCATGCACATAAAAACCGCACACAGAATAGCCTGCAATGACAGGAAGATCACATCACCTCTTCCGCTCTTACCTGTCTCCATGTTGAGCATTCCATCCTTTTTGGCATTCGGAAAAAAAATACTTGTGATACCGCAGCAAGCTCTGACCATAAAGAATTCTGCAAAATAGATATATATAAGTGAAAAATCCTTATCGTTCAATGCCTTGTACACCAGCTGATACAGGGATGCCGTGAATATCAAAAGTGCCACCCCTGCGCTAATAACTGCGAATGCTCCAATATGCGGATCCTTCATGATTTCAAGCTTCTTCTCTTTTGACTGATATGAATGAATCGCATCCTGCACATCCATAAAACCGTCGACATGAAATCCTCCCGTTATCATAATTGGAACAACAGTAAGGATCAGTACACTCACCATTACAGGAAGTTCGAAAGCCATTCCCAATCTCAGCACTAAAAAGGACAGCGCTCCGATCACAGCTCCAATCCATGGCAGGAAGGATATTGCATGCTTCATATTCTCCTGTTTCCACTCGAATATGGGCATCGGAATTTTCGAATATAAAGAAAATGAAATTATAATGCTTTTAATTATCTCCACTTAAACGCCATTCCCCTTCGCTGAGTTCATACACACTCTCAACTTTATTTTTAAGGCTCTCATTGACCATACTCACAAGCCTTACATATCTTCTCGTATCATCATCATAGTTCTCGTCATCCTCGAAGCTGTTGGTGACAATTACAAGATTAGTAACTTTATCTGCAAGTCGAAGGACATCTTCTGTGATATATTCCGTCAGCTCTTCGTCAGACATCCCGGAATTATTCTCCTCATGCATCTCATTTCCAATCAGGTTGGACATGCATTCCAGCAGGCAGGTTGACTTTAAAATATCGGAAAACATATCTGCCAGTTCATTTACTCTGAGAGGTTTTTCAATGGTCTCAAAACCTTTTCCGTCCCGCCTCTCCAGATGCCTCTTTACGCGCTGTGAACCTTCTTCCCCATAGGGAATCATTGTCGCGATATAATATTTTTTCCCTCCCCCGGCAAGTTCCATGGCCAGGCTTTCAGCCTTCTCAGACTTACCGCTGTCAGGAGTTCCGATTATCAAATATGTCATTCAGGAAAACCTTTCATACTCATCAATTTCATAGTCGCTAAAACGCGCTCCGTTCTTATAATAGTCCATAGCCATATCAATCAGAGGGAAAAGCATTATTGCTCCGGTCCCCTCTCCAAGGGCCATATTTCCGTTAATGAATGGTTCAAGTCCCAAGCTCTTTAGTGCCTGTTCATTTCCTTTCTCTCTCCCACGATGTGAAGGAATCATGTAATCCACGGTTCCCGGCACGAGCTTTTCTGCGACAATGGCAGCCGCAGAACTTATCAGACCGTCTATCACAATTGGCACATGGTATTTGGCACCTCCGATAAAAAGTCCGGTTATTGCTGCAATATCAAGACCTCCAAAGGTTCGGAGTATTTCGAAGACGCGCTCTTTCTCATTCAGCGCACCGCTAAAGTCATATTTATTCAGAGCATCACTGATGATCTTTCGTTTCCTCGTTAGACCATCGTCATCGAGTCCTGCTCCTCTTCCTGTAATCTCATCGCTGTTCGCTCCAATGATTGCAGATAAAACCGCAGCGGAGGTTGTGGTATTTCCTATACCCATTTCACCGGAAGAAATAATTCCTACTCCTTTGCCTGACACTTCACCCACAATACTGATGCCTGCATCTATTGCTGATAGAACCTCTTCCTCCGTCATGGCGGGCTCTTTCATGAAGCTTTTTGTTCCTTTTGTAATTTTCAGATTGCGAACACCACTTATTTCCTCATCAGAATCAATTCCGATATCAACAGGAATGATCTTCACGTCAGCGCTCTTCCCCAGGCAGCATGCTGAGCTGATACCATTTCCAAGGGCCTTGGCTACAGCCAGAGTTATACTCTTATCACTCTGGGATATTCCCTCCTCCACAATGCCATTATCCGAACAGAAAATCACCGCACATCTGTCACTTACATCCGGCCATTCATCTCTTTTTATGGCTGCAATTCTGCAGATGAGATTCTCAAAATCTCCAAGACCATCAATTGGTTTTGATACCTTATCCCAGTTCTCCTTAACCTTCCGGGCAATGTTTTCATCCGGTCTCTCTATTTCGATTTCAAATAAAGACCTTTTATCAAGCATATAAAAACCTCTTTATAAATGATTTGCATGATGGATAATATAAATGCGCAAAGCCCGCAAAAACTTTGTTGATACATCTGTATCCATACCAGTTTCCGTTACCCGAAGCCTTGCTCACCGTACAGATTTCTCCGTTATCCGTCGTGTCATAATAGTGGAACTCATGACCGCGAATCTCCTCTCCCTTCATGATATACGGATTATCGCAATTTTCCCTGAGTATCACATATCCAAAATGAGACAGCTTTCCTGTCATATGAGATTCACCTGAGAGTATTCCGGCCATTTTGAATTTATTTCCTTCAGGATCTTTCAACATATCCTGAAGGTAAAGAAAGCCTCCGCACTCTGCCAGAATTGGCATTCCTTTTCCTGCCGCATCGCGTATACTCTGTAGCATAGTCTCGTTTTCTGACAGTTCCCTGGCATATAACTCGGGATATCCACCACCTATTATGAGCCTTGAAACATCAGGTATTTCCTTGTCATGAAGTGGCGAAAAGAACACCAGCTCTGCTCCCATTTCCTGAAGGAACTCAAGATTATCGTCATAGTAGAAACAAAAGGCTTCATCGCGGGCGATGCCTACTCTGATCTTGCCTGTACCTGCTAAATATGAAAGATTTAAACCAGCTACTTGTGTCGGTGTATTCTCTGTATTTGGCACCAATGACTCAACTTTTCTCTCATCCTGTTCTACGGCTTCCAGATTTTCGGCGCTTTCAGCAATTCTTACAAGCATGTTGAAATCGAGACTCTCTTCAAGTTTGTCTGCTGCCTTATCTATCATCTCAAGAAGTCCCTCTACCTCAGCAGGCATAATGAGACCCAGATGTCTGCTTTCAAACTTCACATCTTTCATCGGTGGCAGGAAGCCGATTACCGGCACTCCCGTCTCCTGCAGAATACTGTCTGATATTTGTTGAGCTATCTTCGCGGATGTGTTGTTCAGGATTATTCCCTTTATCCTCTTCTCATCTCCGTATTCGCAGAAACCCTTCGCCATAGGAATAAGTGAATTGCTCATCCCGCGTCCATTTATTACCAGTATGGCCGGAGTTCCGGTTTTGCAGCAGATATCATAGGATGAGTATTCGGAAGATGTGACAAATGCACCATCATAAAAACCCATCACTCCTTCCAGTACACCGAAATCTCTGCCCTGAGCACCTTTAATTAGTGACCTACTAACCCCGTCACCCTGGGCCAAAAACAGGTCGAGGTTTCTGGAAGGGATACCCAGAACCGATCTGTGGAACATTGGGTCTATGTAGTCAGGGCCACATTTATATGACACAGGATTAAATCTATGTCTCTCAAGTATTCTAAGAAGTGCACAGGTAATAAGCGTCTTTCCGCTTCCACTGGAAGGAGCACATACCATAAACCGTTTAAAGGATACTTCCTTACCCATGCTGCACCTCCCTCTGTAAGGAGATGATGTATACAGGATTCAGCGCGTCAGCCATGTGATATTGTCCGACCTTTTTAAATCTAGTTACTCCAACCTGAATAATATCCGGTTCTATATCATCATGATCCCCGATATATCCCATCACCTCAGCGAAAGTCTCAGCAGTGACACAATTTATCACTATACGTGCCTCATTATTCATTTCAAAAATCAGATTCAATATATCAGCCATGTTTCCGCCGCTGCCACCAATGAAAACATGACTTGGAATCGGAAGTTCACCGAGAGCTTCGGGTGCGGTTCCCTTGGTGATCTCCATATTAGCGATTCCGAATTTCTCTTTGTTCTGTTTCAACAGAGAAACAGCTTCTTCATTCTTCTCAATGGCATATACCTTAATATCCGGTGATAGAAGCGCAGCCTCAACAGACACCGATCCTGTTCCTGCACCGATGTCATATAACACCGCATTTCTTGTAAGCTTCAGCTTCCTGATGGAAAGAGCCCGGATCTCCTCCTTGGTCATCGGAGTCTTCCCACGGATGAAATCATCATCAGTCATTCCGCTCAAAGTCTTACCGCACTTAGCATTCTGATTGTGCACATATATAATGTATTTCCCCTGAAGCTTCTCTAATTCACTATTCTCTGAATCGAACTCCATCACTTTTTCATCATCAGTTCCAAGTTCATATCCAATAACGATTCTGTCTACGAACCTGTTCAGTTCCTTACATATTGAGGCTGCATGAGATGGGCCGGATGGCAGGATTATCAGGTTTTCGTTTTCAAAGGCGTAACCGGCCACATTACACTCCCTTCCATGGGCACTGACAATCGTTGTATCCTCAAGTGCGATTCCAAGAGCTCTTGCAAAAAGTGTTACCGATGAGATCCCTGAAATTGTATCTACTCTGTATCCTTTCTTGCGGAATAGCTCAGCAGCCTTCTTAGCTCCGCTGCAAAGGCTAATATCTCCGGAAAACAGAACTACAGGATTTGCAAAATTCGAATTTCCCTCAAGATATGAGGATATTTCATCCCCCTGATACATAGGTATTTTGGCCACACCGTGCTTACTCACTCTTGAAACAACTGTCTCAGCACCGAATAAAACATCTGCTTTTTCCAAAGCACTTATGAGCTCATTTGTATAATAGCGTTCATCTCCGGGACCGATTCCCGCCAGGACTATACTTTTGTCCTTTCGTTGAGATAAATTCTTATCAGATACACTGTTTATTTCAAAAGTATCCTCAAGATACTTAATTACATCTTCAAGGCTATTAGCTTCACCGGTACTATTTTGCTTTTCAGGATTTCTTATAACAACAGCACGCACCCGGCACTCCGATGCCGCTTCTAGCTTTTCATCAAAGCCTCCGGTCTCCCCGCTCTCCTTTGTAAGAATCACTGCAGCCCCCACCTCTTTTATGAGCGCCACATTCATCTGCTTTGAAAACGGCCCCTGCATAGCAATTATCTGTTTCCCTCTTAAGCCTGCTGCCGTACATTTATGTAAGCTCTCTTCATTTGGAAGAACCCTTGCATAAACACGGCCTATATCAGAAAGTCGTCCTGTAATCCTGTCCAGATCACGGCTTCCTGTGAGCAGCAGAATTACGCCCTCAGTGTTATTTAGTTCATCTACTGCATCCTCGATACTATTCACATATACGGCCATATCTTTTGCCGAATATGTAGTATCTGTATTCCTCGCAAGGCGCAGATATTTAGTGTCTGTCATCTCACAGGCATTCTTTATCTGCGAAGACGCAGCTGTAGCAAAGGGATGAGTTGAATCGATCACCACTGAAAACTCACCCTTACTAAGAACATCTGCAATCTCATCCGCATTTTTCCTGCCCACAAGCAGATCGCTCTCTCCATTCTCCTTAAGGATTTCTTCGCCATATTCAGTTGCCACACTCACCATGTGCGGAATCCCTGATTTTCTTAGATAATCGCTAAGTTCTCTCCCCTCAGTGGTTCCACCGAAAACAAGTACTTTACCGCTCACTTTCATAGCCTCTTTTCGTCACCATCATGTCTTCTATTCTCTCGGTTGATGAGTTACCAATAAAAACCGTGGAGAACATATCCGCCTGCGCTGTCTTCAGTTCAGATAATGTCATTACCTCCCTGGTCTCTGCGTCTCTACCTATATTTCGTGCTATACCGCACACCCTGTCCTCAGGTAATATCTCAAGTAAAACCTCACATGCATGAGATAAATATCCGCTCCTGCTCTTACTCTCGGGGTTATATAGAACTATTACCATATCAGCATTCGCTGCAGCACGTAGTCTCTTATCAATAAGTTCCATCGGTGTGAGTCTGTCACTCAGGCTTATCAGACAAAAATCATGTATGAGCGGCGCTCCCAAAAGTGCAGCCCCTGAAAGAGCGGCTGTGACTCCCGGGACAATCTCAACCGATACTCCCGGAAAGTCCTGAGCAGCTTTAAATGCCAGTCCTGCCATACCATACACACCGGCATCACCGCTGCAGATAAGTGCGGTTTCATTGCCACCTGCTGCCTTTTCAAGTGCCATTCTGACTCTTTTTTCCTCACCCATCATCGGTGTGCTGATATATTCTTTATCTTCAAAATAGGGTCTTACCAAATCACAATAAACGGTGTACCCTGCGATGACATCACAGCTTCTTAGAACATTCTGCGCTCTCACTGTCATCTCATCGTTCCTTCCGGGACCGATTCCCACTACCCACAACTTCTTATTATTCATTATCTTCCTGTCCTACATATATTCCTATCGCGATTGTCATTCCTTCTCTGGCTGTCTTTTTTACAATCAGCTTTTCCGCACCATAAGCCATTACAGACCGTTCACATATATTGTCAGCTCCTGTCACCTCCAGAGCAAAATCTGATTTCTCAAAATCCCCCTCCTGCTCCATAAGTTCTTCTGCGGAGTAGGTCATGAATGGTATTTTCAACTTATCAGCCAGTCTGTTCAGTCCCTCCTCGTCCTTCTTTAAGTCTATTGAAGTGAGTGCTCTGAGGGATCTGGGATCAATATTATTCTCATCAAGTATTTCCATCAGAAATTGATAAAGCTTCTCAAATTCTTTCCCTCTCCTGCATCCCATTCCTATAACCACGCATTTGGGAATCAGTAAAAGACCTTCCTCATGTCTTCTTGGCGAAACGGTAAATACAGCATCCTCTCCTGCCAGGAGCTTTGCTGTAAACTCCTTAGCCATTTTGATATCACTTATCTCCAGATTGTTCTTCTTTGCAAATACGTCAACTGCGAACTCCCCCCTTAAGTCTGTCGCCGTTGTGATCACCGGAACAGCACCAATAAGCTCTGCTATTTCCTTCGCAGCATCAATGGCTCCACCTATATGACCTGACAGGATGGGTACTACAAAGGTGCCCTGCTCATCTATCACTATCACTCCGGGATCAGTTGTTTTATCCTTGATGAAGGGTGCTATTGCTCTGACCGCAATAGCTATCGCACCTATGTATATCAGAATGTTTCCTGTTTTGAAATTCTCTGAGGTCCAATCATCAAGGCTTCCTGTCGCATTCTCTGAGATGCATTCCTGTTTGTCCGGAAGAGTTTCCTTCTCTGAATCAGAGTTGTAATCCAGTGCCCTGAACTTATCACACAGGTCTGTCATCAGTTTTCGCCCATCATCAGTAAAGCATATGAACTTGTACTTTCCTGTCTCAGTTTTTTCCATACATCTTTTCCTTCAATTTCCTGATCACAGCAGCGTAATTATCCCGATCATGAGGAAATACACAGTCCTTACAGTTCTTAGCTCCCTTTTCGGTGTAGGTATAGGTACCTCCGCAATCCTCCATATCATACAAAGGACAGTAGCAGAACATGCAGCTGAACCGTTCATCTGACAATTCATGGCAGGGATAATACTCACATTTCCTGTTCACAAAATAGGAGGAGTGACGCCTCTTGTCCTCCGATATATTTTCGCTCACGGATGAAAGCATTTTGTTACTGTCATCCGACATTTCATCAGACGGTGAGATGATATCTCCCTCCAGCTGACTTCTCACTCTCTCATACATATCATCTGTCAAATCATAGAGGTCACGTATCAGTCCGCTCTGCAGCACCTCCTGCGGTTCCTTACATGAAACACTTCCATCATCACTTACAAGAAGTACCCTGTTTGAGATCTGAAGTGCCAGTTCAAGCTCATGTAGTGACATGATGACCGTCACTCCGGCAACGGAAAGATTCCTGATCACATCCATTAGTTCCAGACGATATCTGATATCGAGATATGAAGTGGGTTCATCCATGATCAGATACTCAGGATCCTGGCATATAGCTCTCGCTATGAGAACCCTTTGCTTTTGACCATCGCTCAGATCCCCGAAGGGTTTGTCTGAAAGCTTTGTTATTTTCATCAATTTGCATGCGTTATCGGCTTCCGAAAAATCATTTTCCGAAAAAAGTCCGAACCCGTCACTGTAAGGGAGTCTCCCCGACAGCACCACATCCATTGCTGTCATATGCTCCGGTTTAACACGGTCAGTATTCACAATGGACATTTTCTTAGCCAGCTCCTTAAGGGAGATGTTTTTAATGTCTTCATCACCTAAATAAACCGCTCCTCCAAGGTTCTTAAGTTCTCCGGATATGCTTTTTAGGAGAGTAGACTTACCTCCTCCGTTAGGACCGATGAGAGATATGATCTCGCCTTTTTCAATCTCGAGAGTCACGTCTCTCACAATTATCTTTTTATGATAGCCTGCACATAAACCTTCAATTCTCATGTTTTCTATGCCTCCTGATTATCATAAAAATAACTATAGGCGCTCCGAAGAGGGAAGTTACTGCAGAAATATTAAGCTCTGTTGGCGCAAATATCATACGCGCTATCAGATCACTTATGAGGCAAAAGATTGCTCCGGAGATAAACGAAGCCGGTATCAATATCACAGGTTTGGATGACTTTAGTGACTCTCTCATAAGGAAAGGTACAGCTATTCCAATGAATGAAACCGGACCGGCAAACGCTGTCACACACGCTGACAGGATACATGATAAGAGTATGATCAGAACCCTGCATAATCTGATATTCACACCCACACTTCTGGCATATGCTTCTCCAAGTCTGAATGCATCCAGACTTTTACCCATAAGCATCACGAAAAACATGGATATGATAACTATGACCATGCAATAAATTGCTCCCTCCATGTCTGCGCCAGAGAAGCTCCCCTGTGACCAGCTGTGAAGATTGACTATATCCGAATCATCTGCAAATGCAATAAGGAAATCAGTAACAGCACTGCATATATATCCGATCATGATACCTGCTGCGAGAAGTGCCGCCATGTTCTTCACATGTTTCGATATCAGTATGATAAAACCGGTGGCAATAAGAGATCCAATAAAGGCAGCAAAAACCAGCATGTATCCCTTGGTCGACCCTCTTCCTCCTGCCACGAATATCAGCAGTAGTGCTACCATCATCTTTGCTCCGGAGGATACTCCGAGAATATAGGGGCCCGCGATCGGATTGGCAAAATAAGTCTGAAGTAAAAAACCTGAGGTTGCAAGTGCACCTCCCAGCACAAAGGTCATAATCGTTCTGGGAAGCCTTATATTCATGATAATATTTCTTCTCTTCTCATCGCCTCCGCCTGAGAACATAATGTCAAAAACTGTTCTTAAATCTATACGGACATTACCCACGCAAAGGTTTATGATAAGCGAAGTCATCAGTATTGCAATTAGGATTATAAAAACCGTGATGATCCGGCTATTATTCTTTTCCCGCATCAGCATCCGTTCCTTTACGATATTCTGTAGTAAAATCAGGCGCATACAGCCTTGATCTCTCATATCCCGACTGTGCAACTGTATCCCCTACAATTATCAGAGCCGTTTTATGTATTCCGTTCGCCTTTACATTTTCGTCGAGGGTATCCAAAGTACATATGAATTTCTTTTCTTCCTCCCAGGTAGCTTTATAAACCACTCCGCAGGGAGTATTCCCGGAAACACCTGCATTTATCAGACGTTCCTGTAGTCTTTTGGTATCACCTGATGACAGGAAAAAGACCATGGTTGCACCATGTGAAGCCAATGCCTCAACGGATTCCTTCTCAGGCACCGGAGTCCTGCCCTCCATACGGGTGATGATCACACTCTGGCTGATTCCGGGAAGTGTATATTCAAGCTGTAGCGCTGCAGCTGCTCCACAAAAAGAGCTGACCCCCGGAATGATCTCATACTTTATTTTGTTTTGATCCAGGATGTCCATCTGTTCACGAATAGCCCCGTAGATACTGGGATCTCCGGTGTGAAGACGTACTGTGTCTTTACCCGCACTCTCAGCCTTTTTGATTATCTCTATAACTTCATCCAGATTTAAATCTTTACTATCGTGGATTTCACAGCCCTCATGTGCGTATTCAAGAAGCTTGGGATTAACAAGCGATCCTGCGTAAATTATTACATCTGCCTGTTCCAGCAGTTCTTTTCCTCTGAGCGTTATAAGGTCCGGCGCCCCGGGACCTGCTCCAACGAAATGTACCATTTTTATCAATTCCTTTTCTTATTGGGGTTCAGAACCGAACTTCAAATCACAGCTCTGCTGCCCATTTGTGTGCATTGTCTGTAGCCACAAGCTCAGTGTTCTCATTTGCAAATACTATTATCTCAACCTGTAGTCTGCCCTCAGACCAACCTTCCATGTTTTCCTTAATTCGCTTTGCCATCTCTGTGAAAACAATCTCTCCCAGTCCCGCTTCTTTGATGATTCTGACTGCTTCATCTGTCATTACACAATCCGCAATACGTTCCAGAAGTTTCTGAGAATCGTTATCATAATCTGCCGTACTTTCTGTACCATGTATTAAATAATCGGTTTCTCTGCTCATCACATATTCTGTTATCTCACTCAATATCTCCATTCTGTGGTCACCATACATTGAGTGGGTATTTTTTATACCTCCTGCCACTTTCACAAGTTTACCGATGTGTCCGGCGAACAACATCTTCTTAAAGCCTGCTTCTGATGCCATTCGGACTGTGTCATATACGAAGTTGGAGCTCATCACTGCCAGGTCTTTCTCCATGCCGTACTTTTCATGCAGAAATTCCATGCCATAATTACCGGGTGCCGCTATTAGAATACTCCTACCCTCTGCTGCTCTGACACTTATCTCAGTCCTGATAGTTTCAACCAGTGCACTGTCACTCATGGGTTCGACGATTCCCGTTGTGCCAAGGATTGATATTCCACCGACAATACCGAGTTTTGGATTGAAGGTCTTCTTCGCAAGGTCCTCACCTCCCGGTACGGATATGGTAACCTTAATGCCTCTACCGGACATATCGTAGTTCTTTAGGACTTCCTCAATATTCTCTTTTATCATCTTTCGGGGTACAGAGTTTATTGCAGCCTCTCCAATCGGTTGATCAAGCCCCGGCTTTGTAACTCTGCCAACTCCGTCTCCACCATCTATGACTACTGCTTCATCATCTGTGAATGAAACCGTCGCCACAATCCTTGAACCTGTGGTGACATCCGGATCATCTCCTCCATCCTTAATAACCGCGCAAGATACGGATTTCGTATCTCTATCAATATCTGTAATCTCCGCATAATATGGAATTCCCTTGGGCGTCTGAATACTCACGTTGTGAATATCCTCCCCGGTTATCAGCATAGTCAGCGCCGCTTTGGATGCCGCTGCCGCACAGCTTCCGGTGGTAAACTCACTTCTCAGTTTATTGTCCATATTGTAAAGGATAGAATTACAGATGGCAGCCGCCACAGTGCTTCCACCCTTTCTGCCTCTGTTCACAATGTAAGGAACATCACTTTCCATGATCAGTTCCTTAGCTTCAACTACATTCACAAAGCCCACCGGAACCCCGATTATCAGCAAAGGTTTTATCCGGTTTTCTTTCATCAGTTCGTATAATCTGATGAGGGCTGTAGGAGCATTCCCTATTGCGAAGATTAGAGGCGCCTGAATCCCTGCAGCTTTATCCATGCTCACATATGCTCTGGTTACGCCCTTCTCCTTTGCTTCCGCGGCTACATCCTCATCAGCCATGAAGCAGTGTACCTCTCCGCCGTATCTCTCAAGTGTCTTCTTACTGATACCACTTAATGCCATGTTGGTATCAGTTACAATATGTGCACCTGCACGTATTGCATCCCTGGCTTTAGTGATTACATTCTCTGAAAAGCACAAGGTGTCCGCATACTCGAAATCTGCAGTAGTATGTATGACTCTCTGAACAGTAGGAAGAAGTTCCTCCGGAACCTCCTTTCCCATCTCATCCAGTTCTGTTTTTATTATCCTGAAGCTCTCCTTTTCAATGTCGGAGGGCTGAATATGTCTGATGTTCATATCGCTCCTAAACCAATCGCTTCATAAATCAGCTTCCAGTCAAGGCTTTCCCTTAGTACATCCGCCAGCTTGTTCAGTTCCTTCTCCTGATGTACTGAAGCGGGCTCTAACTCCGCTATAGTTGAATCAAGGCCCTTTCTTTCCAATATGGTCCTGATTAGCTTCCCGGTGAACTCCGGCGTATCGAATATCCCATGAATATATGTACCAAGTACAGCGCCTTCCGTGATCACCGGAAAAGTCTCTCTGTCTGAATATGTATTGCCCATGTGTATCTCATATCCGCTGACCTCTATTCCGGACAGCGGCGCATACACTCCTTCAAGCTCTCCTGTTGTGCCGCACACCTGTCTCAGATTCTTGCCAGACTCAAACTCCGTATCTACCGGCAGAAGGCCCAGTCCCTTCTGTTCGCCTCCGCCTTCACTTCCGGAGATATCCTTAATACTTCTACCCAGAATCTGGAATCCTCCACAGATTCCTATTACAGGTATGCCCTTGCCGGCTAATTCCTTCACTTTATCCAAGATGCCTGCCCTGTCCATCCATCTCAGATCATCCAGTGTATTCTTGGTCCCGGGAATGATCACAAGATCCGAACCCTCAAGTCCCTCGCTGCTATCAACATAGTTCAGCACTACTTTTGGAGCTGATTCCAGAATCGTAAAGTCCGTATAATTACTTATGAACGGAAGTCTTATTACAGAGATTACGATACAGTCTCCTGATGACTCATTCTCCTTATCAGAACGCTTTTTATTTATCTTAAGCCGCTCTGATACACTGTCCTCCTCATCGAGGTCCAGCGGCACATAGGGAACAATTCCGGCAAAAGGAATATCACAATAAGGCTTGAACATAGAAAGCCCCGGTTCCAGCAGAGATACATCTCCCCTGAATTTATTTATGATAAGTCCCTTAACTCTGGATCTCTCATCTTCTGACATGAGATTGATTGTTCCCAATAGCTGAGCAAAAACTCCTCCGGGATCTATATTGCCTGCCAGTAAAACCGGTGCATCAAGTATCTCCGCAAGCCCCATATTAACGATATCATTCTCTCTCAGATTGATCTCTACAGGACTTCCTGCTCCTTCGATCACCACAATATCTGTATCCCTTGCAAGTCTGTCGTAAGCTTTTTTTATATCAGGGATAAGGCTTGTTTTCATCTTGAAATAATCAGCAGCTCTCATGTTCCCAATAGGCAATCCGTTTACTATGACCTGTGACGTGGTGTCTCCCATGGGCTTTAACAGAATCGGATTCATATCTGAGGATGGCTCTATTCCGGATGCAGCCGCCTGAAGCGCCTGTGCTCTTCCAATCTCCCTGCCTTCCTTTGTCACAAAGGAGTTCAGCGCCATGTTCTGTGACTTGAAAGGTGCTGTCCTGTATCCATCCTGAGACAGAACTCTCAGAATACCGGCAGTCAATATGCTCTTACCAGCTCCGGACATCGTGCCCTGGATCATCAGATTCTTTGCCAATTTCTCTCACCTCTCGCCTATTTGAAACGTCTATTTCAACTTATGAAAAAACTCTGTTTCTTCTTTATTCTCAGATATTATTTGATAAAGGTTCTCAATTACTGTTCCTGTTTTATCTGCATACTGATACAACGATTTGTCAGTGTACCAGACCTGGCCTTCACGATACGCCCTAAAATTCGCGAAGGTCTCACTCACCTGTGACAACTCTTCAAGTGACTTAGGCGCATCTTCGATCGTTGCATTATAGATAAGAATATCTGCTTTATCTCCATAATCATAAAATGCTTCCATACTTATGGTCACCTGAGAAGTTGCCTTCTCATCATCCTCAGCATTTGGAGCCAGATAGGTTCCTCCTGCCATTTCTACCATTTTGGAGAAATAATCGTTTTTCTTCCTGGTGACTATCTGGTTATTTGAATTAACAGAGAAAATCGCCACTGTTTTACCGGATATATCACTATTCTTCAAAGAATCCGTAAGAGAGTCTTGCGCTTCAAAGGCTTCATTTGCCTCCTTCTCTCTCCCGGTCAGGATTCCATATACCTTAACCCACTCACACCTTCCAAGCGGCTGAGTTTCATAACTTGATCTGTCTATAAATACGGGTATACCTATCTTTTCAATCTTCTCCTGTACCTTGGGCACATGAAGTATCATGGTGTTCTCGATCGCCAGGTTTATGTCATTCATCACCATGGTCTCATAGTCCGGCGCACTGTACTTACCTCCGTATATGAGCGTTCCACTGTCCATTGCAACCCGGGCAGTCTCTATATACCAGTCATCCCGTTCTATCCCCGAGAGCACTATATTATCTACAGCACCTATGGCATCAAACTGACACATAGTCCCTGAAGCAGCAAGATATATCCTGTCCAGTGGTTGTTTCAGAATTATTATCTCATCGGAGATATCCGCGGGGCACTCTACTCCTTCCGGAATTATCAGATAAGTTCTTCCATCATCCACACTGACTACGTTAATTCCATCGCTATATCTGTGAATTGCAAAGCACTCAGCATAGTTGTTTTCATCTGTGGATAGATAATCAATCCCCGGAATATCAGGGTGCACGGAAACACTTGTGTTAACAGAAACATCTGTTTCTGTTACATTGGTAGCATTATCGTCTGTGATTGAAATCCTAAGAGTATAATCTATAAGATGCGGCGTACTCATCGCGGTAGTATCAGCCTGTATCTCCATATCCTTATCAAGCTCTATCGGAATCCGAAACTCAGAATTGCCCTCAGAATTTATAGGATAGTAAGTCTCTCCACCTATGATCATATAGTCATAATTGGGGCTGCTCCACACAATATCTGCATAAGCCTTCCCATTATCAACTATCACTTTGCATGGACTATCTATACTGGCTCGTCCGCTTCCTCCCGTTAGGCTAACAGATGCGGTATATTCCCCATCGGAAATACTACCGCATCCTGTCATACATAACGAAATGAGCAGGAACAGCAATATGCATTTTATAAATACATTTTCCTGCTT
>JAEEGL017041041.1_pt1 | contig 20433 bp, 17 predicted proteins | sample 9134231 | NCBI WGS metagenome assembly JAEEGL01 (sample SAMN16246548, study PRJNA631951) | gut metagenome | biome: gut microbiome; feature: rumen; material: fiber-attached | host: Bos | place: Iran: Karaj | collected 2018-10 | reverse complement strand
TCGGGATTTAGCTCAGCTTGGTAGAGCGCTTGGTTTGGGACCAAGATGTCGTAGGTTCGAATCCTATAATCCCGACCATTTATATATGCGAGTGTAGTTCAATGGTAGAACCTTAGCCTTCCAAGCTAACTACGTGGGTTCGATTCCCATCACTCGCTCCAAAAAAATAATAATGCACTGGATACAGTGCTTTTTTATTTTCATTATTAAATTATTAATAATTGGTGTTTAATTTTCAATTGAATTATGTTATATTATCATGCGTAGAGATTAGAGGTAGTAGGATAAATGATTAAGGAATTGTTAAGTGAGCTAAAGAAGTCATGCTTTTCAGTTTTACCAATTTACATATTAGTTTTGGTATTGATGCTATTTAAGGTTATCGCCTTAACTGGAAATGAGATTTTATCTTTTTCTTTAGCGACAATATTTTTAATTATAGGAATTTCACTATTTAATTATGGTGCAGAGCACGCAATGACACCAATCGGAAGAATGGTTGGTAAGGGATTAACAAAACAAGGAAAGGTATTCATTCTTTTAGTAGTAGTATTTATTTTTGGTTTGTTAATAACAATAGCTGAGCCTGATTTATCAGTATTAGCTACTCAAACAGAATCTGTTTTCCCTAAATTGTTATTAATTATATCAATTGGTGTATCTGTAGGATTTTTCTTGTTACTTGCAATATTAAAAATTTTAAAGAAAATAAATTTAATTAGAATATTAAGTGTTTTATATATGTTTGCCTTTGCAATGGTAGCTTTATTAGCATACAATGGAAAAGAAAACATGGTAGCATTATGTTTTGATGCTGGTGGAGTTACAACAGGACCAATGACTGTACCATTTTTAATGTCTCTAGGTGCAGGTATTGCATTAATATTAGCTCAAAAGAGTGAAAAGGATGCATCATTCGGATTCATTGCATTCTCATCAATTGGACCAGTTATTGTAATGTTATTATTATCAATCTTTTCTACAAATGAAATGAGCTATACATTACCTGAATATACTGTTAGTGATAATTTCTTTTTATCTTATATAATTTGTATTTGGCATAAAGTAAGAGAAGTAGGCTTATCTATTTCATTATTATTTATTTGTTATTTAGTAATTGATTTAATATTCTTACATTCAGGAAAAAAGAAAATATTATATATGGTTAATGGATTAATATTTGCATATATAGGACTTGTATTATTCTTAGCTGCAGTTGATGCAACATATATAGGTGTTGGATTTAAGATTGGTGAAGAATTATCTAATTGTGATACTGCAATTGTTGTAATAATAGCATTTATAATTGGAGCACTTACAGTATTAGCCGAACCAGCAATTAAGATTTTAATTTCTCAAGTAGAAGAAATGACTAATGGTTTAGTAAAAAGAAGAAGTCTTCTTGCAGCACTAGCAATTGGTGTTGGTGTAGCAATAAGCTTAGCATTTATTAGAATAATATTTAAATTCTCAATTTTATATATTATTATTCCTGGTTATATTATTTGTTTTGTTCTTGCATTCTTTGTTCCAAAGATTTATACAGCAATCGCATTTGATGCTGGTGGAGTTGCATCAGGTCCATTAACATCAAGCTTTATATTACCTATGGCATTAGGTGTATGCTCTAAGCTTGCACCAGATGGAATATTATCATATGGATTTGGTATTGTTTCTTTAGTTGCTTTAAGTCCATTGCTTTCTATTGAAATATTAGGTGTATTCTCAGTATTCAATAACAAGCGTAAGGTAAAGAGTGAAATAAAGAAAGCATTAAGGGAAGAAGATAAGATTATCATATCTTTTGGTGATTAATATGAAGACAAATACACATTTAACTAAATTATATTTAATGGTAATTACTTTACCAAAAGGAAAAAAAGAAATAATTGGTGACATGTTAGAAAGATATGATGTAACAGCATATCTATCTACATTAGCTCGTGGAGCTATTGATAAAACATTCACTAAGGATCTAATGTTTTGTGTTATAAAAGAAGATCAAATAAAAGATGCAATGCTAAAGATTGAAGATAAATTTGCTAAATTTAGAAGTAATATTTCAATGGTATATACAATTCCACTCGATAGTATTATAGGAGTATCTAGTTATATGACTTTAGCTAATGGAGGTACAAAATAATGGATGTAAAATTATATAATATTGTTGCTATAGTAAATGAAGGATATTCCGACTGGGTTATGGAACTTGCTAAGTTTAAAGGAGCAAGAGGTGGAACTATCATTCCTGCAAACGGTAGTGTTACTGCTGATGCTATGAAATTATATGGAATTGGAATTCATCCTGAAAAAGAAATTGTTTTAATATTAGTAAATGAAGATTTAGTAAATGGAATATTAGAATTGCTATATGATAAGCTAGGAAGCCAATCAGAAGCAATGGGTATATTCTTTACATTACCAGTTGCACATGCATCTGAAAATTTATTAGGACAATATATAGAGAAAAAAGAAGAATAAAATAAAAAGCCAACAGATTTGATTCTGTTGGCTTTTAAATTACTTCTTTAAAATTACTTTTGTTAATTCGATTGGATCCATGATCTTATCGCCCTTGTATACTCTCATGTTTCCAGATGCGATTTCATCAATTAGTATTACTTCATTGTTATTGTAACCAAATTCAAATTTGATATCCCATAAATCTAAGCCCATTGTCTTTAGATCATCAGCAACAATCTTAGTGATCTTTAATGTTTGTTCCTTAATTGAATCATACATTTCAGCTGTCATAACATTTAATGCTACTAAAGCATCCTTAGTTACTAGTGGGTCACCTAAAGCATCATTCTTGAATGTGCATTCAACATATCCGCCTTCAAGTGGTGTACCATTCTTAATATATTCACCATATCTTCTAACAAAAGAACCAGTTGCTACTAGTCTACAAACAACCTCTAGACCATGGCCGAATACCTTTGCAGGTAAAACTTCCATTGTAGCATTTTCTACATTAGCACTAACATAGTGAGTCTTAATTCCAGCCTTCTTTAATATTTCAAAGAAATGGATTGAAGTTTCTAGATTTGATCTACCGATACCAGCAATCTTTAAACCAACTTGGTTCTCACCTGGATCAAAAACTCCATCCTTTCCAGTACAATCATCTTTAAATTCTAGTAATACGTTTCCGTTTTCTAATTGGAATACGTTTTTTGTTTTTCCTTCGTATAATTTTTTCATATTATCCTCCTATACAAAACTATTTTATCACAGATGTTAAAAAAATAAATAATAAAATTTTTATATTTATTTATTTTAATTATGGTATAATTTTATATCGAAGAGGTATTAAAATGGAAGAATTAAAAAACAAAATAACAAAAGTCGAAATTGACAATTATTCATTAGCTATCACAAAGGGTTATGAATACACTAACAAGGATGGTAAGCATAGATATTCTTATAATGATGTTTACTATGTTGATGGTGAAAGAGTATGTAGAAAACATTCAAATGAAAAAGGAGATTTCTATTACAATGTTGAATTAATGGATGTTGTAATTGAAGAATTCCCAATGAAGGATGGAACACAAGGCTCAAAGACATATCCTTTATCTGAAGTACCTTACTTAGCAGCTAATGCTGATGAGGCAAATGAAGAAGTATTAATGAATTATTTAAAATTTAAAATTCATAGATAAAAATAAAAAGCTTCGTCTGAAGCTTTTTTTCGTCCTATAAAGAGCAAAAAAACAGGCTAAGGCCTGTTAAATGCGCACAATTTTGAACCTATTTAATTAAGCTCTTTCAATCTTTGCCTTCTTTAATGCTCTAGCAGAAATCTTAACCTTCTTAACATTTCCGTTTTCGTCTTTGATATGTACTGTTTGAAGGTTAGCCTTCCAAGTACGACGAGTAGCATTTAAAGCATGAGATCTCTTGTTACCTGTAACTGTAGTTTTACCAGTTAAATAACATTTTGCCATAGTTACTACCTCCTTGCAACAAAAATCATTCAGCCCTAATATTTTACATTATATAAAAATAAATAGCAAGAACTTTTTTTAAAAAAGTAACATTTAATATTATAATGTAATTATAATTATTAATAGTCGTTCTAGAAGTGCTCTTTTATTTGACAATTTGACTAATAAGTGATAATATTGTTATAACTAGTTTATTGTGGATAACACAATGTGGGGGAACTAGATAAAGGAGGATTATTATACGGACGTGGTTTTTGCTAATTTTATGAAAAATTAGAAATTGATAATATTTTATTTTAATTAAGTTAAACGAAAATACAGCGGGGCTGTATATTACATATATTATATTTTAATCTTAGGAGGTATTACCACATGAGTGTTAGTAGTATTGATGTTGCACTTTTTAGAAGAATGGTAATAAACGGAGCTGTTAACTTAAAGAATAATCACGAAGAAGTTGACAGACTAAATGTATTCCCAGTACCTGATGGAGATACTGGAACAAACATGAGCATGACTGTTACATCTGGTATCAGAGAATTAGAAGCATGTGAGTCAAGCTCAATTATAGATAATGCTAAAGTATTATCTCGTGGTGCCCTAATGGGAGCTAGAGGTAACTCAGGCGTTATCCTTTCACAATTCTTTAGAGGTCTATATGTTGGATTAAAAGAAATCCCACATAATTATTTAACAATAGAAGATTTTACAAATTGTTTACAATCAGGACGCGAAATTGCTTATAAGGCAGTTATGGAGCCTGTTGAAGGAACTATTCTTACAGTTATCAGAGAAGCAATCGCTGCTGTTAAGGAACAATCATTTGAAACAATTGATGATTTATTAGCTTGCTATTTAGCAGCTGCTAAGAAATCATTAGAAAATACACCTAACCTATTACCAGTTTTAAAGGAAGCTGGAGTAGTAGATTCTGGTGGAGCTGGTTTTGTAAAGATTATTGAAGGTATGGATTTAGCTTTAAAGGGCGAAATTCTTACTGCAGCAGATGCTCAACCACAGGTTGCAGAAGCTAAGAAAGAAGAAATCGATATCAAGTTCTTATATTCAATTGATTTCGTTTTAGAATTAAAGAAGCCAGATCAATTTGTTGAAAAAGAATTAAAAGCTGCATTATCATTATTAGGTGATTCATTATCTGTAACAAGAGAAGAAAACCAAGTTAAGGCTCATATCAACACAAACAGACCTGGTAGAGCAATTGAAATATCTCAAAAGCAAGGTGAATTCTTATCATTAACAATTGATAATAGAAAGGTTCAAATTGCCAATAATGCTGCAAACCACCAAGAGGCAACTGCTACACCTATAGCACCTAAAAAGGAATTTGCTTTAGTTGCAGTATGTTTTGGTGATGGTATCGTTAATACATTCAAGGAATTAGGTGTTGACTACGTAATTGAGGGTGGTCAAACAATGAACCCATCTACTGAATCATTCGTAGAAGCAATTAAGCAAGTTAACGCAAAGAATGTAATTATCATTCCAAATAACTCAAATGTTATCATGGCTGCAAAACAAGCTGCAGGTATGGTTGATGGTGTTAATGTTGCAGTATTAAGAGCTAAAACAATCGCTCAAGGATATGCTTCATTAGTTAACTACAACCCTGATGCATCTTTAGATGAGAATGTAGAAGCTATGACTGAACAAATTAACAATGTTACTTCAGGTGAATTAACATATTCTATTAGAGATACTGAAATCAAGGGTGTAAAGATTACATCTGGTGATTATATGGGTATTTCAAATGGTGAAATTGTTGTTTCTACAGCTAAAAAAGAGGATGCATTAAGAGATTTATTATCAAAGATTATTGATGATGAATCTGCAGTTGTGACTTTATTCTGTGGAAAAGATGTCACAAAAGAGGAAATGAAATTTGCTGAGAAAACATGTTTAGATATTAATCCTGACATTGATGTTGAATTAATTGAAGGTAACCAAGATATCTATTCATATATCATTGCAGTAGAAAAATAATTTAATATAAATAGGCTGGTCAACCAGCCTTTTTTTATCAAAATATGAAGGAGGTATCATATGCAATTTGATTATGATGTGTCTATTATCAAAGGTATCGGTAAAAAGACAAAAGAAGAATTAAATGAAAATAATATTTATACAGTTAAAGATTTATTATATTTCTTTCCTAAGACATATGATATCTTCGAAGAAAATCCTAAGCTACTTAGATCAGAGGAGCTAACTCTAATTAAAGGAACATTAGATACTAATCCAGTATTTATTAAAAAGAGAAGAAATTCTAATTCAATAATTTTTTATTTGAATTGTTATGATAATAGAATTAAATGTATTTTCTTTGGAGCTGATTATTTAAGATTTAAGCTCTATAAGGGAACTACATGCTTAATCTATGGTAAATATAATTCTCAATTTAAAGAATTTGTTGTTAAAAAGATTTTTTTTAATGATTTTGAATCAAAAATAGAATGTAATTATAGATTAAAAAATACAAATAATTCTACAATAAAAAAAGCAATATTAGATATATATTCTAATAATATTTCTATTAAAGAAACATTACCAGAAGAATTGATTTCTAAATATAAACTATATGATATAAATACATATGTATATAAATCTCATATACCTGAATCTAGAGATGATGTTAAACAAATATTAAGAAGAAGAAAATATGAAGAATTCTTTTGGTATTCAATTAGATTAGAATATTTAAAAACTTTAAGAGAAGATATTTTAAAGCCTAAAAGATTTTATAACGAAAATGTAAAAGATTTTTTAGATAATATTCCTTTTGAGCTAACACCAGATCAAAAAACAGTATTATCTGAAATTGATAAGGATATATTTTCTGGTAAGCCAATGAATAGATTAGTTCAGGGTGATGTAGGCTGTGGTAAGAGTATTGTTGCCCTATATTCGGCTTATGTAGAAATACTTGCGGGATATCAGGTTGCCATAATGGTTCCAACAGAAATTCTAGCTAGACAGCAATTTGAAGGTGCTATAAATGAACTTTCAAAATACGGAATTATTGTTGAGTTATTAACATCATCTACTAAAAACAAAACAGATGTTATTGAAAGACTTTCTAGTGGAAGAATTGATTTAATTGTTGGCACTCATTCATTAATTGAAGATAAAATTAAATTTAGTAAGCTAGGCTTAGTAATAATTGATGAGCAACATAAATTTGGTGTAAGACAAAGACAAAGATTAATAGATAAATATAAATATTGTGATTGCCTATATTTAAGTGCAACACCTATTCCTAGATCACTTGGATTAACAATATTTGGTGATTTAGATATTTCATCTATTCATACAATGCCTGAAGGAAGATTACAAACTATAACTAAGATAGTTAATTATGATCATATTAAAGGATTGATGAAATCAATCACTAAAGAATTAGATAAAGGAAATCAGGTTTATGTTGTAGTTCCATATGTTAATGATAATTCAGAAGAAGACATTATGGATATAGACAAGGCTTGTAGCCTTTTTAAGGAATATTTCCCTGATAAAAATATCACATATGTTCATGGACAAATGAAGGCCATTGAAAAAGAAAATGCAATGAATGATTTTGTCTCAAGACGAGCAGATATCTTAATTAGCACAACAGTAATTGAGGTTGGAGTTAATGTTAAAAAGGCAACAGTAATGGTTATTTGTGATGCTGATAGATTTGGATTGGCAACAATTCATCAGCTTCGTGGTAGAGTTGGTAGATCTAGTTTCCAATCATATTGCATATTATTAACTGATGATGTTGAGAACGAAAGACTTAAAATTATTGAAAATAATTTAGATGGATTTAAAATCGCTGAGGCTGATCTTAAGCAAAGAGGACCTGGTGATTATTTAGGTGATACTCAAAGCGGATATTTCCAGCTTGATTATGCTGATTTTTATGAGGATATAAAAATCTATGAATGTGCTAAAAAGGATGCAGAGGAATTCATCCTTAAATTTAAGAAAAAAGAATTAGAAAGTAATATATTTAATGATATAATTAAAAATGAAACAAATAATCGAAATATAAATAATTAAATGGAGTGATTAAATTATGATAAGAATTGGTGTAGATGCAAACGGTGGAGACTTAGGAGTAGAGACTACAGTTCCAGCAGCAATGAATGCCGTAAAGATGTTTGATGATATTGAAATAACATTATATGGTGATGAAAATAAAATTAAACCTTTATTAACTAATTCTGAAAGAATTAAAATAGTTCATACAGATAAAACATTAAGTATGGGTGAAAAGGATCCTGTTAGAGCTGTAAGAAAAGAAAAGGATTCATCACTTTGTATGGCTATGTATGCAGCTAAAAATGATGAGGTTGATGGTGTTGTTACATCAGGACCTACTCAATGTGTTGTTTTAGCATCACATGTAATAATTAGAAGATTACCTCAAATGGAAAGAGTTGCATTATGTCCAATCATTCCAAATTTTGATGGAAAGCATAGATTAATGCTAGATGTTGGAGCTAATGTTGAATTAAAACCAGAACATTTAGGTCAATTCGCAATTTTTGCTACAATCGCAGACAAGGAAATCTTCGGTGTAGAAAATCCATCTGTTGGTTATTTAAATATCGGTTCTGAGCCTGGTAAGGGAAGAGAAATCGATAAGGATGTATATTATTATTTAAAGGATTTAAAGGGAATTAATTTCTATGGAAATATTGAACCAGATCAAGCAATTAATTGTCCTACAGATATTATTTTAACTGATGGCTATAGTGGAAACATTTGCCTAAAGGCAGTAGAAGGTACTGCAAAAACAATGGGTAAAATGCTAAAGCAAGAGGTATATTCATCACTTAAAAATAAGATTGGTGGATTATTCCTTAAGAAGGGTCTTCGCCGTTTCGCAAAGAGAATGGACTCTAAAGAAGTTGGTGGAGCAATGATTTTTGGTATTAATAAGCCAGTTGTTAAAGCACATGGTAATTCAGATGCTTATGCATTTACATCTGCAATTAGACAATTAAGACAAATGATTGTATCTAATATTATTGAGAAGGTTGTTCCATATCTTCCTGAAATCGAAAGGAAGGAAGAAAATGCTTAATTCTAATAAATTAGAGGAAGCCATTGGCTACCAATTTAAAAACAAGGATTTATTAACAATCGCATTGACACATTCATCATATGCGAATGAGCATGATATTGAATGTAATGAGAGAATGGAATTTTTAGGCGATGCAGTGTTAGAGCTATCTATGTCTAAATATCTTTTCTCAAAAATTCATTTAGATGAAGGTGTATTAACTAAAACAAGAGCTAAGGCAGTATGTGAGGGTGCATTAAATGTATATGCTGCAAAAATTAATTTAGGTCAATATTTATACCTTGGTAAGGGCGAAGAGGCTACTGGTGGTAGAAATAGACCTGCAATTATTGCCGATGCATTAGAAGCAGTTTTAGGGGCAATCTTTTTAGATTCTTCATTTGACAATGCATATGAAATTGTAAATAGAATCATTATACCTTATATGGATGAGGTATTACAAAATAAAGATTATAAATCACAATTACAAGAAAAGCTTCAAAGTGAAAAGAGAACTATTCATTATGAAATCACAAAGGATGAAGGACCTGCAAATAATAAAACATTTGAGGCAGTAGTTTATATGGATGATATTCTAATGGGTAGAGGAACTGGAAAAACAAAAAAGGAAGCTCAGCAAAATGCTGCAAAGAACGCATTAGAAAAGGAAGCGCAAATTGGATAATATGTTAAAGAAAATATTTGAATCTGGTTATTTTAATTATCAGGATTTCATATTAGACAACATAAAGAAATTATCTATAACACCAATCGAAGCATTTATCCTAATTAAGATGCTTGATCAATTTAAAAATGATAAAAGAATCTTAATAGATGATATCGCAAAAGAATTCGTAGAAAAAAGAAAAAACATTGAAGATTCAATGTCTAATTTAATGGAAAAAGGATATTGCTCTATCTATGTTTCATACGAAAATGGTTTAGGTGAAGAATCAATTTCTTTAGATGGCTTCTTTGAAATTGCTGAAAGAATTATAAATAACGTTAATGTTGTAAACAAAAATGATGAATTACAATCAGTAATTGAATATCTAAAGAATGAACTAAATAGAGTTTTATCTTCTCAAGAAATAGAAATAGTAACAAGCCTTGTAAAGGATGATTTCTATACTCTAGATGATTTCAAGAACGCAATTGAGGTCAAATTAAAGGGTAAGAGTGTCATTACTATTAAAACAATTGCCAAGGCACTTGCTGCTAAGGAGAAGAAAACTAAGGTTCAATCAAATAATGAACTGATGAAGGATTTTATTAAAAGCGTAAAATAATGAATAAGATAACGGCAGAAAACATATTAAATGATATCAAAACTGAATATGTACCAACTCCAAAGCCAGAATTAGTATATAACAATAATTTTGAATTATTATGTGCTGTTATGCTATCTGCACAAACAACTGATAAAAGAGTTAATATAGTAACTAAGGATTTATTTAATAAATATCCTACACCAGAAGCCTTAGCTAAGGCTGATGTTAATGATGTAATAACAATTATTAAAAGCTTAGGTCTTTCTAATAATAAAGCCAATAACATTATTAATTTATCTAAAAAGCTAGTAGAAAATTTTAATTCTATAGTCCCAAATAATTTAGATGATTTAACAACACTTCCAGGAGTAGGAAGAAAGACTGCTAATGTTGTTTTAGGATTAGGATTTAATATTCCATCAATGCCAGTAGATACACATATTCATAGAATGAGCATAAGATTTAAGTTCATTAAAGAAGGCGAAAGTGTATTAGTGGCAGAAGAAAAACTTAAAAAATATATCCCTAAAGAGCGTTGGATAGAAGCTCATCATTTATTGCTAATATTTGGTAGATATTATTGTAAAAGTCAAAATCCTTTATGTAAGGAATGTAAATTAAAAAAATATTGCAATAAAAAATAAAGTATTTCATAATAGAAAATATTTAAAAAGCATAGTGTTTACTATGCTTTTTTCTTTGTCCTTAATCCAAAAATGTGGATTATTCTTGAAAAAATGCATTTTTTGAGAAAATCATTTTTTTGATTAAAAACAAGTGAAAAGTAAATATAATATTTATGAAAAATTAGAAGGGAATAAAAATATGAAAAATATTATAATCGAAGAATTAAAAACTAGAATCACAGATCAGGAGACAGTTTCAGCAATAATAGGACCTGAAATAAGAATTAGGAGACTAGCACTTAGTAAGACATTAAAATTTATGGCATATCATGTATGTTCAGTTTCATATGTATCTAAGATTGAAAGTAATTCAATAAAGCCTAACAGATATTTTTTAAATGAAATTGGTAAGAAGGTTCAAATGACTGAAGCACAAATTGATAAGCTATTTGATTTAAGAGATTTATTGAACCAAGGTATTAAAGATTTTCTATTTAATACCAATATTAATATTAGAGAGGCAGTATCATCTAAAAAAGAATTTGTTAATTATAGATTTAGAATATTAGTATTTCTAAATTCATTAATAACTAAAAATCTAAAACAATCATCAAAATCATATTTAGAGCTAGCAGATATTGTTAATACAATGACTGATTATGATTTTAAAATTTATTCATTATTAGGATCTATATATTTATATAAGACTGGAAACGTTAGAGAAGCATATGAAAATTTAATACTTTTATCTGAATTTGAATTAAATAATGATTTAAGGAATTTATTAGATGTATATATGTATTATTGCTTAAATGTATTAGGTAAGCCTGAGGTAGTTATATCTTATCTGAAGATAAGAGAAACACTAGCTTCTATTGGCGCTTTTGATTTATTAGATGAAGTTAATTATTTATATGCATATTATTACATTAAAAATGGATCATATGTTTATGCGTCTTCTTTAATAAAAACAATAAGAGATAAGAAAAGAAGAAATACAATAGAGGCAATTGTTCTACATCTTTTAAATAAGCCAATTAATACTTATAAAAAGAAAGATTTATTAGCTCCTGCAAAATGCTTATATGATTATCTATATGATAAAGAATCATTAGTAAATGATATTGAAGCTCTAACTACAGAAGAATTCCAAATCGATTTTAGTCCAATAATATTTAATTATTTATTATTAGAAAATTATACAGAAAAATATAGTTATATTATTTCTGATGCATCACACAAATTAAAAAGAAGTGATGATGCATTTATAAAAAAATTCTTTATTAAAGAAATATATACATTATGTGATCAAACAGCTAAATATAAAGCATTGTATGACATTTATAAGATATATATGAAGGAGGAATTCATTTGAAAATAAAGCTTTTTATTATATCAATTTCTATTTTTATATTAACTATTTTATTTAATTTTAGCATCCATGCCGCAACATGGGAATTTAGATGGACCAACACAGTAGTGCACGTACCACTTGGTGGTAATCTATCTGAATATTCATTACAGCCTGAGGCAAGGCTATATAGGGATGGTGCCTTACTTGCTGATGCTAATATATCATACCTAAGAGAAGGTGATTGGCTTTATTTTATGTCCAATGTAAACACAACAAGGGTTGGTACATATAAGGTATGGTATAAGGCATCTGAAAAGGATAAATATAGACCAGGAACATGTACGGGGTATAAAGCATTAATTAGCTTTGTTGTAGAAGATTTAGTAAAGCCTAAGGTAGATATAATAAGCGATAATGTATTTATTCAAAGAGAAAGTATAACTCCAACTACAACTAGATATGAGGAATTAACAAATCAAATAAAAGCGAATGTTAATGCCTCTGATAATTATTCAGAATGTGAAATAGTATTAAGCCATAATATTGATTTTACTAAAACGGGAACATATGATGTTACTGCAAGTGCGATCGATTCATCAGGCAATAGAGATTCAAAATCATTTAAGGTTTCTATTTATGATTCAAGCTATCCTGTAATAACCTTTAGTGGTACAGGAGATAATTTTTTAAAAATACCACTTGGTAGTAATGCCAATATAAGAGATTATTTTACAGCTACAGATGAAATTGATGGAGATATATCATCTTTAATAGAATATCCAATGGTTAAGGTAGATGAAATTTGTGAATATAATTACACAGTTAGTGTTAAAAATAAATCAGGTAATACTACAACAAAAACAATTAGAATTTATGTTGTTGATGATACACCACCAACAATGAAGCTACAAACTCATAATTTATTATTAGACTATAAAACTAATTTTGATGAATATGATTTTGCATCAAAGGTATCATTAACAGATAATCTTCCAATTAATTATGATAATTTATCAATTACAACGGATGTAAAGAATGAGGTTGGATCATATACTGTTTGGTATAGCTATACAGATGGAGTATATGAGGTAGAAGATACAATTGATTTAAAATGTATATCTAAAGAAAAACCAAAGATTATGGCAGATGATATTGTAATAAAAGCTAAATCAAATGCTGATTTAAAGAACTATATTACAGTTTATGATGATTCAGATAATAATATTTATGAGAGCTTAGAAATAGATGATAGTAAAGTAAATTATTTAAAGAAGGGCACATATTACGCAACTGTATGTGCAACTAATTCATCAGGTCAAAGTGCTACTCAAAGAATAAAGGTAATAATATCTGGTTCTGTATTAGAAGAATCAAATATTGCTGTAATAATAATATTAATAGTCTTTTTAATAATTACAATTGGTTATGGTGGTTTCTTTGTTTATTATTTCGTAATAAGAAAAAGAAAAAAGAGTAATTAAATGTCTGCATTAGTATGATATAATCATAAATGTTAGGACGGTCGATTATTATGAAAGGATTTATTTATGGTCAAACTCAATATAATTTATTGAATAGTGCTGTAAGACTAAATGATTATATTAAAATGGCAAAGAATAATTCCTTTGATTTTTTAACTATAACCGATAAGACACTTTATGGTGCATATAAATTTTATTTAGAATGTAAAAATAATAATATTAAGCCTATTATTGGCATTGAATATTCATATGAAATAAACAATATTAAAAGTAGAGTATTATTATATGCCAAAAATAATAATGGATATAAAAATATCATTAAAATATCAACATTATTAAAAACTGACAATAATGTATTAATTGATGATGTATTATCTTATGATGATATCTTTTTTGTTTATGTATTAAATAATTCATATTTAGAAGCTTTATTAGAAGCTAATGATGATGAAATGGTAAATGAATTATTATTAAAACTAAAAAATGATAATTTATTTATTGGTGTTTCACCAACTAATAAGCCATCAAAGATTAATAATATAAAGGCAATATCAGATTATGCAAATAAATTAAATATAAATATTTTACCTATACATCAATGTCTATATTTAAAACCAGAAGATCAAATCATATATGAATCATTAAGAAAAATTGATAATGATGAAGCAAATATAGATGATTTTGATGATTATAGCTTTTTAATTAATCCATTAGCTGATGAAAGAATAGATTCATTTGTTAATAACATTAATCTAGATTTATATAATGAAAAAATTAATATGCCTAAATTCCCTAACACTAAGGGAGTTTCCTCAAAACAATATTTAGATGCGTTATGTTTTAAAGGATTAGAAAAAAGAGGATTATATAACGATTTATATGTCTCTAGATTAAATTATGAATTATCTATAATCAATAAAATGAATTATGATGATTATTTCTTAATTGTATGGGATTATATTAGATTTTCTAAAACTCATGATATTTTAGTTGGTCCAGGTAGAGGTAGTGCCGCAGGAAGCCTTGTTGCGTATTGTCTTGGTATTACTGATGTTGATCCAATTAAATATAATTTATTGTTTGAAAGATTTTTAAATCCAGAAAGAATATCAATGCCAGATATTGATACTGATTTCCCAGATAAGGAAAGAGATAGAGTAATCGATTATGTAAAGAATTTATATGGAGATACTCATGTATGTAATATTACAACATTTGGTACATTCCAAATAAAATCATCTGCCAAAGATTTGGCTAAAGTATTTAAAATAGATCAGGAAAGAATAGATAATATTGTTAAAATGATTTATCAATATGGATATGATAAATTATTAGAAGAATATAAAAATACTGATTTATATGATTTCTTATATGTAGCGAAGGGTATTGAGGATTTCCCTAAAAATATCTCTACTCATGCTGCAGGTATTATCATTAGTGATAAATCATTAGATGATATAATACCACTTCAAAGTGGAATTAATAATTTATATCAATCTCAATTTGAACAACAAGACCTAGAAAAAATAGGATTATTAAAAATGGATTTCCTAGGTATTAAGAATTTAACTATGGTTAATGATATGATGTCACAAATTGATGGATTTGATATGAAGACATTAAGAAATATACCATTAGATGATAAAAAGGTTTACGATCTATTAGGTAACGCAGATACATTAGGTATATTCCAATTAGAATCTGCGGGTATTAGAAAGGTATTAAGGGATTTAAAACCTGAAAAATTTAGCGATATTGTGGCAGTAGTAGCCCTATATAGACCAGGACCAATGGACAATATCCCTGAATTTATTAGAAGAAGACATGGTGAAAAATTTGATTATATTCACCCTAATCTAGCTCCAATCCTAAAGGAAACATATGGTATTATTGTTTACCAGGAACAAATTATGCAAATAGCTCAGGTGTTCGCTGGATTCTCACTTGGTGAAGCAGATTTATTAAGAAGGGCTATTTCTAAAAAGGATTCATCAAAGCTTGAGGCTCTATCATCTAATTTCATTACAAGAAGCATTGAAAAAGGATATTCTAAAGATCTAGCAACTAAAATATATGATTTAATATATAAATTTGCTGATTATGGTTTTAATAAATCCCATTCAGTAGCTTATTCATTATTAGCTTATCAAATGGCATATTTTAAAGCTAATTATTTCAATGTGTTTATGTCTTGTATGCTAAATTATGAATTAAGTAATTCACAGACTTTAGCGTCATATGTTAATTATGCTAAAAGACATAATTTAATAATATTAGCACCAAATGTAAATGTATCTAGGGATAGATTCATTTATGAAATTAATAGGCTATTTATGCCACTTTCTACAGTGTATTCAATCGGTTCGGTTCAAGAACGACAAATAATTGATGAAAGAGATAAAAATGGTCTTTTTAAATCATATAAGGATTTTAAGGAAAGATGTAGTTTTTTATCTCAAAGCCAAATAAAGGCATTAGTATTTGCCGGAGCCCTAGATATTTTTGGTAAAACAAAGAAGAATATGATTGATAATTCATCTAGTGAAAATGATTTAATATTAAATTATCTAGATGGAGTTATTGAAGAGAATAATGAATATGATTTTTCTATTTTAATGGAAAATGAAAGGAAATATTTAGGATTTAATTTAAATTACAATATTTATAATAATTTGAATGAATTAATTAAGAAATATAATACTATTCCATTAGATAAAATAGCTATTGGAGAATATGTAAATGTTATTGTTTCTTTAAATAATATTAGAAAAATTAAAACTAAAAAGGGTGAAATGATGTGTCAGCTTACAATTACTGATGGTAAGTCTGATTATAGAGCTATTATATTCCCTAAAAAATACGAATTATTAAATAACAAAATTGCCACAGATAAGCTTTTAATAGTTAGAGGAAGACTAGAAAAGGATAATAATTATACATCCTTTAGCATAATAGATATTAATAATATCTAATAGCTTACTTTCTTATTGAAAAAAAAGCCTATTAGTTTTATAATAAAAGCATAATAGACGTATATAGGAGGAATTAAAAATATGCCATTAGTAAATGCAAAAGACATGATGCAAAAGGCTCTAGAGGGTCATTATGCCGTAGGAGCTTTTAATATTAATAATTTAGAATGGACAAAGGCTATTTTACAAACAGCACAAGAATTAAATTCACCAGTTATGCTAGGTGTTTCTGAGGGTGCAAACAAATATATGACAGGATATAATGTTGTTGCCGATATGGTAAAGGCAATGATTAAATCAATGAACATTACAGTTCCTGTTGCATTACACTTAGACCATGGTACATATGAAGGAGCTCAAAAGGCATTACTTGCTGGTTATTCATCAGTAATGTTTGATGGTTCTCATTATGATTTAGAAGAAAATTTAGCAAAGACAAGAGATATCGTTGCTAAAGCACATTTCTTAGGTGCAACTGTTGAAGCCGAGGTTGGTACTATCGGTGGAGAAGAAGACGGCGTTATTGGACGTGGTGAGGTTGCAGATCCAAATGAATGCTTAGTTTTAAAGGAAACTGGTATTGATATGCTAGCTGCAGGTATTGGTAATATTCATGGTAAATACCCTGCAAATTGGCAAGGTCTTGATTTTGATGCCCTAAAGGCTATCAAGGCTAAGGTTGGAGATATTCCACTAGTATTACATGGTGGTACAGGTATTCCTGAGGATATGATTAAAAAAGCAATTTCTTTAGGTGTATGTAAGATTAATGTAAATACTGAATGTCAATTATATTTCCAAGAAGCAACTAGAAAATATATTGAAGCAGGAAAAGACCTTGAAGGTAAGGGATTCGATCCAAGAAAATTATTAGCTCCAGGTGTTGAAGCTATTAAAGAAATCGTTAAGATTAAAATGGAAATGTTCGGATCAGTTGGTAAGGCTTAGAAACAGTATATTTAAACCTAAAATACGTATACGTTCGTGCGAAATTAACGCCTTTGGAGAGTTAATACCAACTAGGATATCACTTAGGGCTCGTCGAGAAAGGAATCAAACAGGAATTCTATAGTATTATAGAGTTTTATAGGTTTTGAAGAACGGCTGAATAAATATTTTATATGGGATGAATTAAGTTCGTCCCATATTTTATGAAAAGAGAGGAGATAATATGAGAATAGCATTAATAAACGAAAATTCACAAGCAGCAAAGAATGAGTTAATTTTTAACACATTAAATAAGGTTGCAACAAAATATGGACATGTTGTAGATAACTATGGTATGTTTGGACCAGATGACAAATCATTAACTTATGTTCAAAATGGTCTTTTAGCAGGTATCCTAATTAATTCAGGTGCTGCAGATTTCATCGTTACAGGCTGTGGAACTGGTGGAGGAGCAATGCTTGCATGTAATTCATTCCCTAAGGTATTATGCGGTTTAATTATTGAGCCATCTGATGCTTACCTATTTGGTCAAATCAATGATGGTAACGCAATTTCTATGCCATACGCAAAGGGATTTGGCTGGGGTGCTGAATTAAATCTTGAGAATGTATATGAAAACCTATTTAAGGCTCCATTTGGTGGAGGATATCCAAAGGAAAGAGTAGTACCTGAGCAAAGAAATAAAAAGATTTTAGATGGTGTAAAGGAAATTACTCATACACCTATGATTGATATCTTAAAGAAGATTGATAGACAATTCTTATTAGATACAATTGATAGAGATAGCTTCAAGAAATTATTCTTCCAAAATGCTAAGGATAAAGAGATTGTAGCATTCATAAAAGAAGTATTAGGAATGTAATTATAATAGAATATTATAAAACCATTGATTTCAAATGATTTCAATGGTTTTTATTTTTCCTATTGATTTTTTGGATTTTTTGTAATATAATTGTAAAATGCCTATTATGGCTGAAAATCGTTATTTTATTTTATGAAATTTAGTAAATAACTATAAGTTATTAAGCTTGTAGATTATATATATTTGTGGTCATCCATAAAGAGGTATTAAACAGCCTTTTAGCTTTCTGCTATAAAGTCTCATGACAGTTTAAAAAAGAAGAAAGAAGGAAAAAATCTTTATGAATTACAAGACAGTTAATTATGGTAAGAAATCAGTAAGACGTAATTATTCAAAGATTCGTACTGATGTACAATTACCAGGATTAATCGAAATCCAAACTAAATCATTTGATTGGTTTGTTGAGCAAGGATTGAAAGAAGTATTTGAAGACATTTCTCCAATTTCATCATTCAATGGTGATTTAAAGCTTTATTTTCAAGACTACCGCTTCGAAGATGCAAAGTATGATGTTGTTCAATCTAAATTGAGAAGATCAAACTATGCACGTCCTTTAAAGGTAGATGTTTTACTAGAACATACTGATACAGGTTCTATTGTAAAGCGTGAGCTATTTATGGGTGACATTCCTTATATGACTCCTGTTGGAACATTCGTTATCAATGGTGCTGAGCGTGTTATCATTTCTCAGATCATTCGTTCTTCAGGTGTTTATTACACTAAGGAAATTGATAAGAAGACTGGAGATATCAAATTCGGTGGTACTGTAATGCCTACACGTGGAGCTTGGTTAGAATATGAAGCAGGCTCTAGAAATATTTGGTATGGTAAGATTGACCGTTCAAAGAAGATTTTATTAACTACAGTATTAAGAGCATATGGTGTATCTACTGATGATGAAATCATTAATTTATTTGGTGATAGTGAGCAATTAAGAGACACATTAGAGAAGGATCCAAATAAGAACTCTGAGGAAGCTATCGTTGATACATACAGCAAGCTTCGTCAAGGTGAACAAGTTCCAGTTGATGGTGCAAAGGATTATATTGCATCTAGATTATTTGATGAAAACAAGTATGATTTACAAACAGTAGGTCGTTACAAATACAACATTAAGCTTGATGTATTAAGTAGAGCAAAGGGTCATACTCTTTCTAGAGATGTTGTTGCTGTAAATGATTTATATGATGAAGAAACTGGTGAAGTAATTTTAGAGGCTGGGCAAGTTATTGCTAAGGCTGGAGAAAAGGTTGAAGGCGAAGTTTATAACAAGCTAGATAAGTCTCGTGCTGCATTCCGTGAAACTATTGATTTACATAATTTCTTATGTGAAAACCCTGAATGTGAAATTTTATACATCAACGTTCAAAAGGGTAGTGAAATGGAAGAAGTTAAGGTTATTGGTAATAACCATGCTGAAACAGTATTACATGTTACAATGTCAGATATTATTGCTTCAGTAAGTTACTTCATGAATTTATATCATAACGTTGGTTCAATTGATGATATTGACCACTTAGGAAATAGACGTTTAAGATTAATCGGTGAATTATTAAAGAACCAATTCAGAATTGGCATGGCTAAGCTTAAGAAGAATATTGAGGACCGTATGTCTACTGTTGAAGTAGATAAGGCTACTCCTCAAAACTTAATTAACATTAAGCCATTAACTTCTTCATTAAAGGAATTCTTTGGTTCATCACAATTATCTCAATTCATGGATCAAATCAACCCGCTTGCTGAAATCACTCAAAAGAGACGTATTTCTGCATTAGGTACTGGTGGTATCGCAAGAGACCGTGCCGGCGTTGAGGTTCGTGATGTTCACAATTCACACTATGGTAGAATGTGTCCTATTGAAACACCAGAAGGTCCATCTATCGGTCTTATTACATCTTTAG
>JAEEGL014019974.1_pt1 | contig 20433 bp, 20 predicted proteins | sample 9134231 | NCBI WGS metagenome assembly JAEEGL01 (sample SAMN16246548, study PRJNA631951) | gut metagenome | biome: gut microbiome; feature: rumen; material: fiber-attached | host: Bos | place: Iran: Karaj | collected 2018-10 | reverse complement strand
AGGATGGACGAATGGTTCAGTAACGGTAAAGGGAACTTGTAGCGATGAAGGTGGAAGTAATTGTGTAGGTGATGTATCACTTCCTTATTCTGGACAGCAGGATACAATGCAAACACCAGGAACAGTATATGATAATGCAGGAAACAGTTTCCCTTGTCCTACATCAGCTGTTAAGATAGATACAACACCACCAACATGTTCAAGTTCATCAAGTCCATCAGGATGGACAAATGGCTCAGTAACGGTAAAGGGAACTTGTAGTGATGAAGGAGGAAGTGACTGTGCAGGTGATGTCTCTGTTCCTTATTCTGGGCAGCAAAATACAACTCATAGTCCTGGTGTAGTATATGATAATGCTGGTAATGTTAGTGAAGCGTGTCCTCCTTCTGCAGTTATGATTGATACTACGGCTCCAACTTGTACTCCTACTAAATCTAATACCGGAACTACATCTGGTGTTACAATATCTATAACATGTGATGATAATGCTGGTGGCTCTCCTACAACTTGTCCAAGTGGAGGATCTGGTATTACTAGTAGTCAAAATTATACTGTAACAGATGCAGCTGGTAATGAAAATAGTTGTTCAATTACTGTTAGTAGTAAACTTCAAAAAGGTACAGGTAGTTGTAGTGATCCTAAAGGATGCTATAGTTCTTCATTTGGTACTCATGATTGCAATTGCGATACATGTGGTGGTGGATGTAAGACACAAAAATACAAAAACTGTAATCCGCATAATTGTAATTGTCAAAAACCATCCTGTGGATGGAGTGCTGGTTGCCCTATGGGAATAGATGATCCATCATATTCACCATATGCAGATTGTGCATCTTGTACTCAACATAATTCAAATGGACAATGTTATTATTCTTGTAGTTGTGGTGGCTGTCCTGAAGTTTGTCAAACATGTTATGATCAATGTCCAGATGGTTGTGCAGAGTATTATCCTACATATGATTGTAATTGTCAGCAGTGTGATAATTATGATTATGATGCATCTGTATGTGGATGTAATGAGTATTATTCACCATCAGGATGGACAGATGATCCTAATTGTAGAGCATCAACAACTAATACGTTACAAACTTCTTGTCGTACAGTTTATTACTAGTTAGGATGTGTTAATAAATGAAGAAATTAGTTATAATTGTATTTGGTCTTTTGCTTATTGTTGGCGGATTTATCGTGTTTATATTAACTGGGAATAATAAGAATAATGATAAGAATAATATCGATGATGATTCATATATTAATATTAGTCAATTTAAGTCTGATTTGTCTTTCGATGATAAAATTTATTATGATGAACAAATAGAATATAGAGAATTATGTACAAATGACTATGATTTTAATAAAAAAGATTCTTATTGTATAAATATTCCTTCTTTTGTAAAAGATTCTAAAGAAGAAACCTATTATGAAAAAGTATTAACTAATGAGATTTTTGATATCTCATTAGTTAATAATAAACAGACCTTTGATTTTGATAATTATGTTAAAAGTAATATTGATGATAACAATTTTTTAATAAACAAAAGAAGCTATGAAAGAAGGGTATCTGGTTATGATGTAAAGTATTTAATTCTTGATTATTATCATAAAGAAGATAAGTTCAATAAAGAGAAACTAATTATTTATGCTTCTAACAATAATAACAATATTTTATATGAATATTCTTTAAGTGGATATTTATTAGAAGATAAAGAGTTAGAGTCAATTATTAATAGTTTTAGAATAGATGAAGGAAAAGCCAATTATAATAATTCTACAAGAGAAAATGGTAGATTAATAGTAAATCTAAAATCTGAAAGTGATATTTTGCAAAAAAATAATAAAGGCGTTAATGAGTATTCTTGGGGAGATACCAAAAACTCTTATTCTTTACAGTATGTTGTTGATGAAAGTAGTATTAAAATATTAGATAGTGAAGAAATGGATAAATCTATTGCAAATTTTTCTAGTATTAATGATGACTACAAACTAAATTTATCTATGATGGCTGTTAGATATGATTTTGCAGATTTTATGAAAATTGTTATTAGTAAGGACGCTAATATTATTGAAAATAATAGTATTACGATTAATGAAAAAGAGTATTATAAGATTGTTTATTCTTATGATAAATCTACATATGTAATATATGGTGTAGATGAAGAAAATGGAATTAAAGTAGAATTTGTTTTCGAATTTGATAAAGATTCTAATATTAATTATTCTAGTATAGAAAAGCTTTTAAATTATAAAATAAGTAAAGATAATTAGAATAGAAGTAGTATTTATTGCTACTTCTTTTTATATTATTTGATTTTTTAAGCATTTTGTGGTATAATGTAGGCAATTTTAGGGGGGATTGGAATGAAGGTGATTACTCTTTCAAGAAGAGCTTTTGAAGGTCTTGAACCATTAAAACTTTCAAGGGAAGTTCTAAATACTGAATCTAAAGTATTTATGTTTAAATCTCAAGGAAGACCAATGGTCTTAAAAAACCTTTTTTATCAAGATGGAATTAGCTTTGCAAACAAACTTTATACTCTTGAAATGTTATCAGCTAATAGAAATAAACTTCCTAATTCTTTTATGGTTCCAGAAGCATTAATATCAGTAGCAGGAAAAATACCAGGTTTTATAATTCCATATATGGAAGGAGAAAACTTAGAAAATATATTAAGAGATCCTAAGCTGTCTTTAGAAGAAAAGAAATATTTTTTAACTAAAGTAGGAGAAATTCTTAATCAAATGAAAGCTATAAGAGAAAATACTGATTTAAAAGATTTATATTTATGTGATTTACATGCTTCTAATTTTATAGCAAATACAAATAATCATGAATTAGGAGTAGTAGATTTAGATAGCAGTAAAATAAATGGAAATAAATCATCAGTTTCTTTATTTTTAAGTTCATCTGCTGTTTTAAATAGTGTTAAAGGAAAGTATAATATTTTAGGTGATAGTTCTTTAGGATATGTAGAGGCAGATGAAAACAGTGATTTATATTGTTATTCGATGATGATATTAAGTTTCTTATATGGTTCAAGAGATGTTAATAATATGCCTATTGAAGAATACTATAAGTATTTGGATTATTTATTGTATGTTGGTATTGATGAAAGACTTATAGATACTTTTATGACTTTAGTTTCAAATAAAAGAAATAGTAATCCATTCTCTCTTGTTAAAACTATTAATGAAGAACAAGCTTGTAGAGCAAAATGTATAGTATATGAAAAAGTAAAGAAAAATAAGACTTGTTTTTAATTGTATGATATAATATTTATGATTTATAAAAAGATAATTTAATTATCTTTTTATTTTTAATAGATTCGAGGTGAGATAATGTCTAGAATAAAAAATAGTATGAGAAACTTAATTACTGCTGTATGTGGGCAGGGGTTAGGTTTTATAGTTAGTTTTATAGCTAGAATTTTCTTTATTAGGACATTAGGTAGAGAATACCTTGGATTAAATGGATTATTTACTAATGTATTAACAATTCTTTCTTTAGCAGAATTAGGTGTTGGAGAGGCAATAACATATAGTTTATATAAGCCTTTAGCAGAAAATGATACTAAAAAGTGTCAGATGTTAATGCAGTTATATAAGAAAGTATATACAATAATTGGATTTGCAATACTTATTATTGGTGTATTATTGATTCCTTTTTTACCATTAATTATTAAAGATATGCCTAATATACCAAATATAGAACTTATATATGTTTTGTATGTTGTTAATACTGCTGTATCGTATTTCTTTTCTTATAAAAGAAATTTAATAATAGCTGATCAAAAAAGATATATAGCAACTCTTATAAGATATATTGCTCACTTTACATTTACATTTATTCAAATAATATATTTATTAGTATTTAAAGATTTTATTGGATATTTAGTTATTATGATACTTGCTACTTTTGCAGATAATTTTGTAGTATCTCGTAAAGCTGAAAAAATGTATCCATATTTAAAAGAAAAAAATAATGTTCCTTTAGATAAAGAATCTAAAGATGGTATTATAAAGAATACTAAAGCAATGATGATGCATAAAATAGGTGGAGTATTAGTAAGCTCTACTGATAATATAATATTATCTTCTTTTGTATCCCTTGATGCAGTTGGATTATATTCAAATTACTTTTTTATTACTAATGCTATAAATTCTGTTACACAACACGTTTTTAATTCTTTAACTGCAAGTGTAGGTAACATGTTTGTACTTGATAATAAAGAAAAACAATATTCTATATTTAAAGATGTTTTGTTTTTAGATTTTTGGTTATATTGTTTTATATCAGTATCTTTATTATGTTTATTAAATCCATTTATTGAATTATGGATAGGTAGTGATTATTTATTCTCTTTTGATATTGTATGCATAATTGTAATAAATGTTTATGTTTTGGGAATGAGAAAATCTATATATACTTTTAGAGAAGCTAGTGGGTTATTTTATAAAGATAGATGGAAATCAATATTTGAAGCAATTGTTAATTTAGTTTCTTCAATTATTTTGGCAATATATTTTGGAACTTTTGGAGTATTTTTAGGAACACTTATAAGTTATGTTACTGTTTGTTCGTATGTGGAGCCGTATATATTATATAAATATGGATTTGGAGTAAAATTAAGAGAATATTTTGTTAAATATTTTATGTATTTAATTATTACAGTAGCATCTTGTGCATTAACTTATTATTTGTGTAGTTTCATAGTATTTGGAAGATTTGTATCATTATTATTAAAAGGATTATTATGTTTAATTGTGCCTAATTTAATAGTAGTTATTTGTTATAGAAAAACTTCAGAATATCAATATTTAAAAAGATTAATAAAAAGTTTTTTAAATAGATTTAGAAAAAGAAAAGAAGGATAATATGAAAGTAAGAGATTATAAAAGAGTAATTGTTACTAAAAAGGCTGAATTATCTATTAATAATGGACATCCTTGGATTTATGATGGGGAAATAGTAAAAAAAGATGATATAGATAATGGAGAAATAGTTGATGTAATAAATGATAAAGAAAAATATTTAGGTAGTGGCTTTTATAATAGTAATTCTAAGATTGTAGTAAGACTTATTAGTAGAAATACTAATGATAAATTTGATAAAGAATTTCTTAGAAGAAGAATTAGATATGCGATTGATTATAGATTGGCAGTAATGGGGGATGATTTAAATGCTTTTCGTGTTATATATGGAGAAGCAGATGAATTGCCTGGGTTAACTGTAGATAAGTTTAATGATATTTTAGTTGTACAAATTCTTTCTTTGGGAATAGAAGAAAGAAAAGATATGATATTAAAATTGCTTTATGAAGAAATGGAGAAGAGTAATTTTGAAATATCAGGTATATATATAAGAAACGATGTTGATATACGTGCTAAGGAAGGATTAGAAGAGTATAAAGGTTGGTATGATTTAGGTTTTAAGAATCCAAAAGATACTAAAACAAAGATAGTAGAGAATGGTATAAAATATATTGTTGATTTTGAAAATGGACAAAAGACTGGTTTCTTTTTAGATCAAAAGTATAATAGATTTGCTATTAGAAAGATAGCTAAAGGAAAGAATGTTTTAGATTGTTGTACTCATACAGGGTCTTTTGCTATGAATGCTTATAAAGGTGGTGCAAAAAAAGTTACTGCTATGGATATTTCAGAAAAAGCATTGGAAGATTCTGAAGAAAACTTTGGTTTAAATAATATGGATATAGATACTTTATGCGGTGATGTCTTTGATGTATTAAAAGAGTTATCAGAAGAAAAACATAAAAGATATGATTTTATTATTCTTGATCCTCCAGCTTTTACTAAATCTAGAAAGACAGTTGAAAGTGCATTAAGAGGATATCAAGAAATAAATTATTTAGCACTTAAGTCTCTTCCAAGGGGAGGTTTTCTTGCAACTGCTTCTTGTTCTCATTTTGCAACAGAAGAGCTATTCCTTGATGCAATTTATAAAGCTAGTTTGCAGGCTGGTGTTAAACTAAAACAAGTATCTTTTAGTGGAGCAGCTCCTGACCATCCTGTTCTTCTTGGAGTAGATGAGACAAAATATTTAAAATTTTATATTTTTCAAGTTATATAGGTTTATTATGAAAAATAAAAAAATAATAATTAAAAATGTAGAAGATTATAATAAGTTTATTAAAAAAATAAAAAGATATAGATTTTATCGTTTTACTTTTTTTAAGTGTGATTGTAATAAAGTATTTAAAGATATCAGTCCAATTATAGAAGCTTTAAATATAAAAAAAAGAAAAAATAGAATAGAGTATATATATGATTATTGTTGCTCTTATTTAGATAATTATTGTGAAAATAAAAACTTTTGTGAATTTAAAAATAATAAGTGTTTGAATCAATATGATAATAATTTAGAAAATGGTTGTTGTAGAGGATGTAGATATCAATCAAATAAAGGGTGTACTACATCTAACTTATCATGTAAATTGTTTTATTGTAGTAAAGTAAAAGAAAAGCATAATTTATTAACATATAATGATTTGAAAATATTAAAGCTTTTAGGATTTAGAAATAGAATAATAGTTAAACATGATTATTTTATTAATAGAGAAAGATTCTTAAAAGATTTATATATGGAAAGCATTATTCTTTATTCTATTAAAACAATATTTAGATTTAGATATATTAAAACAAAAAATAATTAGTATCCTCAAAAGGAGGCAATTGTATGACTAATGAAGAATTTAAAAGTAAAAATGATGAATTTGTAGGACAACTTGTTAAAGCAGAAATTGGATTAATTTCAAATATTAAAGAAATTTTAAATGATATTTCTGTTCCTAGTCCATGTATTAGTTTTAAATCAAAATTAGATGAATTATTTAAGGTATTTGAAAATGATGGTAAGACGCTTGATCAACATTTAACTGTTGTTTTATATTCTCAATATTTAATGCAATATTATTATTCAATTATTCAAGATATGGATTTGTATTTTAGAAATTTAATTGATTCAATTGGAAAGAAAAATAAGAGTTTGTATAATGCGCTAATTAATATGAGACATGATGTTTCTAAATCATGGATAGAAAAAGATACTCAATTATTAGATATTGATTTTGAAAAAGATTTACAAAAAGCTTTAGATAGTGGAATTATGCTTCCTCCTGGTATTACAAAAGAAGTTGCATATCAAATATGCATGAAAGAATTAAAAGCTGTTAATTACAAACCAGCTAATAGTTCTATACGTCCATTACCGTAAGATAATAATAAAATAATTTTGTTTATATTATAAATATTGGATAAATAAAAAAGACTAATTATTAGTCTTTTTCTTTTGTGAATTTTTGTTATTTAGATTTTAAAACATATTTGTAGAATAGTCCAGCTAAAGCTGCCCCTACAAGTGGTGCTACTATAAATACCCATACTTGAGAAAGAGCATCACCACCTTGGAATATAGCTGGTGCTAAACTTCTTGCTGGGTTAACTGAAGTTCCAGTAAAATTAATTCCAAATAAATGAACTAAAGTTAATGTCAATCCAATTACTATACCAGTTGCATGTCCGTTTTCTTTTTTATCTGTAACTTCAAGAATAACTGTAACGAAAATAAATGTTAAGATAACTTCAACTAGAAGTGCTACCCACATTTTTCCATCTCCAGCGTATCCATTTGCTCCTAATTGTTCAAAGCTTTCTAAGCAAGCTCCTAATAGTGCAGATCCTGCAATTGCTCCTAAAAGCTGAGCAACTACATATTTCCAGAATTCACTGAATTCCATTTTACCTGCAATTAGTTGACCAAATGATACAGCAGGGTTAATATGGCATCCAGATACATTTCCAATTGAATATGCCATTGCAACAATTACTAGACCAAATGCTAGAGATGTAGCAACTAAGTCAGCATTTGTTAATACAGCAACTCCACATGCAATAAGTGTTAGTACACATGTCCCAACAAACTCTGCAATATACTTCTTCACAAAATTCACCTCCTACTATCTATATTATACTATAAAAAAAGAAAAATGAAAATAAAGCCTCTTTATTAGCTTAAAGTTGATATTATATATTCATTTTTGTTATAATTTATTTAGGTGATTGTTGTGAAAAAAATTCTTTCTATTGTAATTCCAACATATAATGTGGAAAAATATCTAGATAGATGTATATTAAGTCTTACAATGAATAAAAGTATTCTTGAAGATATTGAAATAATAATTGTTAATGATGGAAGTAAAGATAATTCCTTAGAAATAGCTAGAAAATATGAAAAATATTTCCCTAAAACTATTATTGTTATAGATAAAGAAAATGGTGGACATGGTTCTACTATTAACCGAGGATTAAAAGAAGCATCTGGAAAGTATTTTAAAGTATTGGATTCTGATGATTGGGTAAATGTAGATGATTTCCCTAAATATGTAAATGATTTGAAAAAGCTTGATGTTGATTTAGTTATTACTGATTTTACAAAAGAAATGGTATATAGTAATGAATCAGAAAGAAAAAGTTATAGTTTAGAAAAAAACAAAAAGTATAAATTTGATAGTCTTGATTTAGATAATATTGGAAATGAATATTTTGAAATGCATTCGATAACATATAAAACGGAAGCATTAAGAAAAGCTAATCTATTCTTAGATGAAAAGACTTTTTATGTAGATTTAGAATATGATGTTCTTCCTATTAATGAAGTAAATACATTAATCTACCTTGATTATGTTATATATAGGTATTTTATTGGAAGAGTAGATCAAAGTGTAAATGCTAATGGCTTTGTAAGAAATAGGATGAATCATGAGAAAGTATTGAAAAGATTAATTGACTTTTATGAAAATACTGAATTAAGTGATAATAAAAAAGAATATGTCAAAAAGATAATTACTATGACTTTAAAAACAGAATATATTATATATACTCATATAAAAGTTCCTAAAGGTGCTAAGAAAGAGATTAAAAAATTTGATAAGTATTTAAAGAAAACAAGTCCTGATTTGTATAAATCAGTTGGAGAATATTCTAAGAATGTTAAATGGAATAGGAATACTAAGTTTATTTTTGCACAGTCTCCTAAGTTTTGGTTTTCAAGATTGGCAGATTATAAAGAAATGAAGAAAAATAAAAAGAAGAAGTAAGAAGGTGAAAGAATGAAAAAAGTATTTGTTATAAGTTGGTATTTTCCACCAATTAATTCTTCTGAAGGATTAGTTACATTTAAGCTATTAAAAAATTCAAAAAATAAATATGATGTGTTTACTCAAAAAGGTAATTTGTCATGGACATATGGTGATAGGGAGGAAAGACTGATTAGTAATAATATTACTCCTATCTTTGCTAGCACTTTAGATGAGAAAAAATGGATTGAAGAAGGAGTAGAGTATTTCAAAAAGCATTATGATGAATATGAGTATGTTATGTCTCGTTCAAATTCTCCTGCTTCTCATAGAGTTGCATTAAAAATAAAACAGTTATATCCAAATATTAAGTGGGTAGCATCTTTTGGTGATCCAATTGGTAATAATCCTTTTAATGATTTTTTTAGACAAAAGTCACCATATTCTATTGGGGGTAAAATCGAAACAGGATCACAAGGTATTAAATATTTGTTTTCTCCAAAAAGAATTGCAAAAAATTTTGTTTGGAAATATGGAAATAAAAAATATTTGAGAAAGCATGATACATCTAAATCAGATTTAAAAATAGAAAAAGATACAATCAATAATTGTGACTTAGTTATTGTTAATAATAAATATCAATTAGATTATATGGCTAAATCAAATCCTATTATAAAAGATAAATCAGTGATAATTAATCATAGTTTTGATTCTGATTTTTATCCAAAAATTAAAGAAAAAAAACAAGATAAAAAAATAGTATTTTCATTTTTGGGACATTTGGATGCTGTTAGATCTCCAAAACAATTATTTGAGGCTATTAAAAGATTAAAAGATGAAGTTCATGATTTAGAAAACAAAGTCGCATTTAATTTTTATGGAAATATGGATGACAAAGATAAATTGTATATTATAAATAATTATTTAACTGATGTAATTCATTTTAAAAAATCAGTTGATTATTTTAAAAGTTTAGAAATAATGAAAAACAGTGATTGGCTTATTAATATAGATGCTAATATAGGAATGCTATTATCTTGTGATATTTTTTTCGCTGCTAAGATAGCTGATTATTTGGGTTCAGGAGCAAATATTTTGTGTATAACCTTTAATGATGGAGCTAGTGCTGATATACTTCGAGAAACTGGAGATGTTGTTTCATCATTCAGTTCTGATGAAATATATATGCACTTAAAGTCAATTCTGTTAGGTGATATAAAAATAGTTAAAAATGATGAAGCAATAAAAAAATATGATGCAAAAGAAGTTGCAAAAGAGTTTGATAAAATAATAGATACATTAATTAGGGACGAATAGAATATCATAACATATGATTTTATAAATGTTTGTAATAAGGTAGAACTAAATAAGGTAAACTGAAAAGCTTATTTTATATGGGAAAAATTAAATAAGTCTTTTCATAGTATTATATTTAAGTTATAATTTATATATAGGTAATGCTAACTATAGATGGTGAGGTTGATATTTATGAATAAAGTAGTAGTTATTGGTGCAGGATTTGCAGGAGCAACGGCATCAAGAATATTAGCAGATAATGGTTATAATGTAGAAGTATATGAAGAAAGAGATCATGTTGGTGGAAATGCATATGATTATTTAGATAAAAGCAAATCGTATGTTCACTTGTATGGTCCACATATTTTCCACACTAATATCGAAGAAGTATATAATTTTTTAAGTAAATATACAGAATGGTTTCCATATGAACATAAAGTCTTAGGATATATAGATGGCAATTATGTTCCAATACCTTTTTCTTTAAAATCATTAGAAATGAACTTTCCAAAGAAAAAAGCAGCAGAATTAAAAAAAATGTTGATAGAAAAATATGGTGAAAATACAAAAGTTCCTATTTCAAAATTAAGGGAAGAAAATAATAAAGAATTAGCTGAATTAGCTGATTATGTTTATAATAAAGTATTTTTAAATTATACTAAAAAGCAATGGAATCTACTACCAGAAGAATTAGGTGATAAAGTAACTGGAAGAGTTCCGGTTTATATCTCGTATGATGAGAGATATTTTCAAGATAAGTTTCAATTTATGCCTAAAGAAGGATATACATGTTTGTTTAATAAGTTGTTAGATCATCCAAATATCAAAGTGTATGTTAACAAAAAGATTGATAAAGAGATAACGTTTAAAAATAAGAAAGTATTGTTTAATGGTGAAGAAGTAATTCTTATTTATACAGGATGTATAGATGATTTATTTTGTCATAAATATGGTGATTTAGAGTATAGATCTCTTAAATTCGATTTTGAAAATAAAAATGTTGCTAGTTTCCAAGATGCTGCCGTAGTTAATTATCCAAATGATAATGACTTTACTAGAATAACTGAATTTAAAAAATTTACTAAAGAAAAATGTAAATCAAACAACACAACAATTGTTAGAGAATATCCTTGTAAGTATGAAAAAGGGTTAATACCATACTATCCTATTCCATTACAGAGATGTGAAGAAAAATATAAAAAATATTATGATGAGAGTCAAAAATATAGCAATTTATATTTAATTGGAAGGTTGGCTGAATATAAATATTATAATATGGATTTAGTAGTTAAGTCAGCTATGGATTTAGCAAATAAAATAATTGAGGAGGAATAGCCTATGAAAATATTTGTAGTAAGCTGGTTTTATCCACCTGTTACAACCTCTGAAGCTCTTGTAACATATAAGCTTTTTGCAAGTTCAAGAAATGAATATTATTTATGTAGTGCTTTAAATAATAAATGGAGTTACAATAGTGAAACCAAGTTAGAATGTAAAAATGTTCACCAATTTGCATTTAAAGTAGATGATTTTGAAGAATTTAATAAATTATGTTATGAGAAATATCTAGAATTATCCAAGACAATTCAATTTGATGCTATTATGACAAGGTCTATGCCACCTGAACCACAAGAAGTTGGAATTCAAATAAAAAAGATAAATAAAAATATTCCATGGATTGTTAGTTTAGCTGATCCTATTGGTAATAATCCATATGAAACCATTTATCCACTTATAAATAACAAGCATAGATTAATTAGAAATGCTTATTCTAATTTTCCTCAGTTTACGGTTAATAATTTGACTAAACTTTCAAAAAATCCGTATACAAAAAAATTATCAAAATTAAATAAATTTCAAGAGAAAATAGTAAATATGTGTGATATAGTAATAGTTCCAACAAAAGAACAGGGACAGTATATTTTTCACAATGATAAAAAGTTTAATGAAAAATGTTTAGTGGTTCCACATTCATATGATTTATCTTTATATCCTAAAGTTAAAAATTTCAAAAATGATAAATTTACTTTTGCTTTTATTGGCCATTCTGATAAATTGAGAAGTATTGAGAAGTTTATTAAAGCATTAAAAGTAATTAAGGATATAAATCCAGATTATTTAAGCAAAATACATTTAAGACTTATAGGAAATATACCATCTGAAATAAAGAATATGATATATGTTTTCTTTTTACAAGATGTTGTATCTGTAGAAGGCACAGTCAACTATTTTGAAAGTTTGAAAATAATGCAAGAATCTGATTGTTTAATACATATAGATGCAGAGTTTCCTAACTTAAAAAATAATTCAATTTTCTTTGCAGCAAAAATAGTTGATTATCTTGGAGCTAAAAAACCAATTTTTGGAATGACTAATCCTAAATGTCCAGCTGGAAGGATAATAACAAGTACAGGGGGGGTTTGTTGTAACAAACAACCAATTGATTTAGCAAAAGAGATTATTAAAATTGTTGATAAAGGATTACAATTTAATGAAGATGCAGCTAAATTATATGATGTAAAAGTTGTTTCAAAATTGTATGATGATGAATTAGAAAGGAGACTCCATGAAAAAAAGTAAAAAAGTATTAGCAATTGGAATTCCTTCTTATAATGGTGAACCGTATTTAGATAGATGTATTCCAACTTTTATTCATCCTGATATTATGGATAAAATAGAAGTAATTATTGTTAATGATGGTTCAAAAGATAAAACTAAAGAGATAGCAGAAAGCTATCAAAAGAAATATCCTAATACTGTAGTAGTAATAAATAAAGAGAATGGTGGACATGGTTCTGCAGTAAATGCAGCTTTATATTATACAGAAGCAAAGTACTATAAGGTAGTTGATTGCGATGACTGGGTAGATACAGAAAAATTAGTTAAGTTGGTTGAGTTTCTTGAAAAAACAGATGCTGATTTAGTTACAAATAATTATGATACGGTTGATATGGAAACTGGAGTAACTACTTTAGTATCAAATGAAGGAATTGAATATGGGAAAGTATATTCATTTGATGAATTGAAAAATAAGGATGTTTATTTTTCAATTCATTCAACAACATATAAAACTAAAATTCTAAAAGATCATAATATAAAACTTCAAGAAAAAACATTTTTTGTGGATGTTGAATATCAGTTGTTACCTATACCATATATAAATACAATTGTCTTTTTAGAAGATATAGTATATAAGTATATGGTTGGAAATGTTAATCAAAGTGTTAATATGGATAACTTTGTTAGAAGATATGATAATCATGATAGAGTTGTAAAAAGAATAATTGATTTTTTAAATAATAATGAATTAAGTGATAGTAAATATAAGTATGTTGAGAGTATATTTGTTAAAGTATTATATACACACTATTCATTAGGATGTTATTATGATTCTGATGAAGAGCGTGGAATTAAAAGAGCAATAGAATTTGATGCTTATCTTAAAGATCATAATATGGTATTGTATAATAAAATGGCGAAGGAATATACTAATATTGAAAAATTACGTAAAAAAAGTTTTGATAGAAAATTAGTAGAAAAGCAGAAATTTGAAAGACTTAGAAAAATAAAAAGAGTCATTTTCAACTGATAATATTATTAATTAAGTCAAACAAATAAATCAATCAAATTAATGTTAAAAAGGTGATAATATGAAAAAAATAAAAGTTATGAGTATTTTTGGTACAAGACCAGAAGCTATTAAGATGGCTCCATTAATTAAAGAGTTAGAAAAAAGAAAAGAAATAGAGTCTATAGTGTGTGTAACTGCACAGCATAGAGAGATGCTTGATCAAGTCCTTGAAACATTTAAAATTAAACCTGATTATGATTTAAATATAATGAAACAAGGACAAACTCTTGCTGAAATAACTACACGAGCTTTAGTTGGTCTTGAGGGTGTAATAAAAGAAGTACAACCTGATATAGTATTAGTTCATGGTGATACTACTACAACGTTTGCTGGAGCACTTGCTGCATTCTATAATCAAGTAGCAATTGGGCATGTTGAAGCAGGACTTAGAACATATGATAAGTATTCTCCATTTCCAGAAGAGATGAATAGACAAATGGTAGATTGTATGACTGATATGTATTTTGCACCAACACCATTAAGTAAGGGTAATTTATATCAACAACATATAGATGATTCAAAGATATATGTAACTGGAAATACTGCAATAGATGCTATGAATTATACTGTTAAAAAAGACTATAAAAATGAAGTATTTGATTGGGTTGGAAATGATAGAATGATTCTTTTAACTGCACATAGACGAGAAAACTTAGGAGATCCTATGCGCCATATCTTTAAAGCAATTAAAAGAGTAGTTGATGAAGTTAAAGATGTTAAGGTTGTATATCCAATTCACTTAAATCCAAAAGTTAGAGAAGTAGCTAATGAAGTATTTGGAGATTGTGATAGAGTAAGATTAATTGAACCATTAGAAGTATTTGATTTCCATAATTTCCAAAATAAATCTTATATTATTCTTACAGATAGTGGTGGAATACAAGAAGAGGCTCCAAGTCTTGGGAAACCAGTTCTTGTTTTAAGAGATACAACAGAACGTCCAGAAGGAATTGAAGCTGGTACTTTAAAACTTGTTGGAACAGATGAAGAAACTGTTTATAAAGAAACAATGAGACTTCTTACTGATAAAAAAGAGTATGAAGAGATGAGTAAAGCACATAATCCATATGGTGATGGACATGCTAGTGAAAGAATAGTAGATGCTATTATAAATACATTTAAGAAATAATTATGCATCTAGGTGTTAATGTTTTGCATTTTAATTATTTGATAATTAAAATAGTTGCAACTGCAATTGTAATGGTATTTAATTTTATAACTAGAAAAAATTTTTAGAGTAAAAACTTGCTATAAACTAGCAAGTTTTTATCATATTATTCTTTCGTTAATAAATATGTTATTATGAAATAGTGTAAATCTTTTATGTATAGGCAAAAATAACTATTGACATTTATTTACGAATTTAAAGGGCATATATTTAATTATTCTTCTAATAGTTTATTTTTATTGACTTTAATTTTCTTTAAGTTGTATAGTTATATTGTCATATAAATGAATGAGGTGAATTTATGGGAATACTATTACTTACTAAATCAGTATTTGCATTAATGATAGGGTTCTTATTTGCAATATTTTTAGGATTGGTATTAATTCCAATTCTTAGAAGAAAAAAGATTGGTCAGAGAATTAGTATATTTGTTGGAGATGCACATAAGAAGAAAGAAGGTACTCCTACGATGGGAGGATTAATCTTTGTTGTCCCAACTATTATAACTACTATTATTTTGATATTAATGAAAAAGCTTGAGCTGACCCCAAATTTGATGATTATTTTATTCGTATTTCTGGGGTACTCAATTATTGGATTTCTTGATGATTTCTTGAGTATTAAAAAGAAAAATAATGAAGGATTAACGACATATCAAAAATTGTTTTTGCAATTGATTATAGCATTAGGATTTTTCTATTTGTATATGCAAAAAGGTGGAGAAACATCATTGGTTTCTTCTACTTTGGGTATAGATATAGAAATGGGATGGTTCTATGGAGTATTCATTCTATTTATATTAATTGGTGCTAGTAATGCGGTTAATTTAACTGATGGTCTTGATGGGCTTGCTGGTGGATTATCGGCAATTGCTTTCATCGCATTTAGTCTTATTTCTTTAAATGTTGGTTTTGAAGAGATTGGAATTTTTACATTTATTCTTGTTGGTTCTATTATGGGATTTCTAGTATTTAATACACATCCTGCAAAAATATTTATGGGTGATACTGGTTCGTTAGCACTTGGTGCCGTTATGGCTGCTATAGCAATACTTACACATAGAGAAATAACTTTACTTGTTGTTGCAAGTGTGTTCGTTGTTGAGACTTTAAGTGTAATTATTCAAGTTTTATGGGTTAGATTCTTTCATAAGAAATTGTTTATGATGACTCCGCTTCACCATCATTTTGAAAAAATTGGATGGAGTGAAACTGATATAGTTAAATTATTTTGGGTAGTAGGGTTGATACTTACTATGGCTGGAATATATTTTGGAGTTTGGTTATAAAGAGCATTAGCTCTTTTTTTTATTCTCTTTAATTGCAACTTATTTCTCAATATTTGAGATAGATATTTAAATATAATATTGATATTTTTATATAGTAAATAGAAAGGATTGTTTACTATGTGTAATTATAATGAGATAAATTCTAATAAGGATAATAATGGTTGTTTAGTCGATATGTTTAAAAAGAAAAGAATGGTTGATCATATTAATAAAAAAAGATAATTATTAACGTACTGTTAATAATTTTTTATTAATTGTGTTTATATTGTACTATATCGTTATGGTGATATTAATATGGCTGAAAGATCAGATTTAGTAAAAATAGGAAGGTATATATCTATTTTAAGAAAGAAAAAAGGATATACTCAAAGAGCATTAGGAGAATTAATAGATATTAATGATAAAACAATTTCTAAATGGGAAAAAGGTTTTGTTGCACCAGATATTACAATATTAAAGGTTTTAGCTAATGTTCTTGATACTACAGTAGATGATTTATTAACTGGTGGAGATATTAATTTGGAGTCAAATCGTATTATTAATAGAAAGAAAAAGCTCAATATAAGTATTATAGCTTCAATTATTCTTGGATTTGTTATAGGTCTTGCTTCTATAGTATTTGTTCAACAATATTATAGGGTCACTTATAGAGAAATAAATATTAGAGATGAATTTGCTATCGATGGATTTATTGTTAGTAATAAGAATAACAAATATTTTATATTAAAAAATATTATTTATCAGTCAGATGAGATAGGATCTGACTTAGAAGGAAAGATTAATAATTTGGAAATTATTATAGAAAATGAAAATGATATTGTTTTTGATAATAATTATCTTGTTGACTATGAAATGCCTATTAATCAGTTTTTTAATAATTATTTTATTAATATAGAAGTTGATAAAAAGTACGATGATGAAAAATTTATTATTAAAATATCATTTTATGATAATGATAATAAAATGTATGGTTTTAAATATAATTTATAAAATCTCAAAAATTGAGAATTCATATTATTCTCTTTTTTTTCTCCTAATTTGATAATTGTTTATATATACAATTGAATTGAAAGGAGGATATATGAAAAAATTAATAGTTCTATTTTTAGTTTTTTTTGTTGTAATAACACCAGTTAATGCTATTGAAGTTATTAATGAAGATGATTGGGAAGATTTTGAATTATTAACTACTAATACTAAATATTTTAAGACAACTACAGTATATGGTTTATTAAGTCTTAATAATGGTCAGTCTGAAACAGTAGAAGTAACTAAAGAAGAATATGATAGTATTGATAGTTCTTTTAATACTATACAGTTAAGAAATACTACAATTGTTGAAACAACTTATAAGAAAATGGAAACGTCTTTATATTCGAATGGTAGTTATTATCGTTATAAGAATGTTCTTTTATGGAAGAATTTTCCTGTTGTAAGAAGTAATGATATTATTGCCATTGGATTTTTACCATCTGTAACACCTATTAATTATAATTTTGATCAATATTATTGTGAATATGGTAATGGTTGTGGGCATCTTGCTACTGCTTATCCATCATTATTTTCTAGTGGAATGAGTGTTATTTTCCCTTTAGTTATATCTGATTCATTAACAATGTTAAGACAAACTTTTTATTTTGATGTAAGTAAAACAAATCCAAATAGCACAATATTATATCAATATGCATATGGTGATTATTCTCATGCAACTAGTACAATAGGCATTACAGATGCTGCTTTACATGAAGTTATTCAAAGTGCTGGTATTATATTAAATTCAAGTATTAGTAGTTATTATGATAGTATTAGTGTTGGAGCAGTATATTATGAGTGCAATTGGTAAAACTATAAAATACTTAAATTTTATAAAGAGATAAAATTACATTACTAATGTAATTTTTTCTTTTTGTATGTTACAATTATTATGTTATGGAGGTTATATGAGAAATGTTGGAACAGTAGTACGTGGAATTCGTACACCAATTATTAAAGAACATGATGATTTAGCTAGTATTGTTGTAGATTCATTAATGAAAGCAAAAGAAAGTGAAGGATTTGAGTTTCGTGATCGTGATGTAGTAGCAATTACAGAAGCAGTAGTAGGTATAAGTGAAGGAAACTATGTTACTGTTGATGAAATTGCAACTGATATAAAAAATAAATTCCCAAGTGGAAATATAGGAGTTGTTTTTCCTATTTTAAGTAGAAATAGATTTTCTATGATATTAAAAGGAATTGCTCGTGGAATGGATAAAATAACTATGTTACTTTCTTTTCCAAGTGATGAAGTAGGAAATGGAATATTAGATGAAGATGTTTTAGATAATAGTAAATATAATTTATCTAGTGTTATTAGTGAAGATGAATATAAAGAAACTTTTGGCGCTTGGCTACATCCTTTTACTGGTATTAATATGGTTGATTTCTATAGAGAATTAGTTAAAGGAGAAAACTGTGAAGTAGAATTTGTGTTTGCTAATGATCCAAAAGAAATATTAAATTATACAAAAGATGTTTTAACATGTGATATTCATACAAGACTTAGAACAAAAAAGATGTTAAGTGATGCTGGTGCTAATAAAGTATATGGTTTATTTGAAATTATGAATGCCCCTGTTGGTAATAGTGGATTTAATCCTACTTATGGATTATTAGGGTCAAATAAATCTACTGAAGAGAGACTAAAATTATTTCCTAAAACTGGGGATAAGTTAGTATTAGATATTCAAAATAGATTAAAAGAATTAACAGGGAAGACTATTGAAGTTATGGTTTATGGTGATGGTGCATTTAAAGATCCTGTTGGTAAGATTTGGGAATTAGCTGATCCTGTTGTATCTCCAGCATATACTAAAGGTCTTGAAGGAACTCCAAATGAAATTAAGCTTAAATATGTATCTGATAATAAGTTTGCTGATTTAAGAGGAGAAGAGTTAAAAGAAGCTATTAAAGGGGAAATTAGAAAGAAAGAAGCTGATTTAAAAGGTAATATGCTTGCGCAAGGAACAACTCCAAGACGTCTTACTGATTTAATTGGTTCATTATGCGATTTAACTAGTGGAAGTGGAGATAAAGGTACTCCAGTAGTATTTATACAAGGATATTTTGATAATTTAGCTAGTGATTAATGAGGTAATTATATGAGGAAAGAAAGTGGTTTTACTTTAATAGAACTACTTGCTGTTATAATTATTTTAGGAGTACTAATGATTATTGCTATTCCCTCAGTAACTACTTATATTTCTAGTTCTAGAAAAAGTTCTTATGTTAATACAGCTAGAGAAATAATTGGTGGAACTCGTAATTTTGTTAATGAGGGAAATATAGAAATGTTTAATACTGATATAACATATTTTATAGATGTTAAGTGTATTAAAACAGAAAATGGATCTAAAACTCCTTATGGTGAATTTGAAAAAGCATATGTAGGAGTAACATATACTGGTTAAGGATATAATTATTATTGGATTAGTGTTGATGAAAGTGGACATGGAATTAAAGAATTAATAGAGGAAAAAGAGTTAAATGAAGATTTGGTTATATCTGGTATTCAAGTAGATGAAATTAATATTTCTAAGCAAGTTGAAGATAATTCTAAATATCAAATTATAAATGAAAGCTGTATTGCAGAAGAGCCTAGAGATGTTGAAGTTGAAGCTTGTATAGAAGACAATCCTAGTATCACAATTGTAAAAGATTATTGGCCAACGGTTATACCAGAGGGAGAATATGTTAGAATTAAGGCAACTATAACTGGTCTTACAAATTGTGAAATATTTATTGTTTGGTATTATACTGATGATAATGTTAATTGGGTTGAAATGATAACTATACAATTTTAAATATTGTTGGTAAGGCAAATGTATTATCTAGAGGATATTATGCTACTTTGTATTATAGATAGGAGAAGCTTATGAAAAAGATATTTATATTGTTGTTATTGGCATGCTTTATTCTT
>JAEEGL012423623.1_pt1 | contig 20434 bp, 17 predicted proteins | sample 9134231 | NCBI WGS metagenome assembly JAEEGL01 (sample SAMN16246548, study PRJNA631951) | gut metagenome | biome: gut microbiome; feature: rumen; material: fiber-attached | host: Bos | place: Iran: Karaj | collected 2018-10 | reverse complement strand
GATTAAAAGAAGTTGCAGAAAAAGCTAAGAAAGACTTATCTGGAATGACTACAACACAAGTTTCAGCTCCATTTATTTCACAAGGAGAAGATGGACCACTTCACTTAGATGTAACACTTACACGTGCTAAATTCGAAGATTTAATTAGTGATTTAGTTGAATCTACTATTAAACCAGTACGTGAAGCTATGAAAGAAGCTAAAGTAAAGAAAGAAGATATAGATAAAGTATTATTAGTAGGTGGATCTACTCGTATACCAATGGTTCAAGAATTAATTAAGAAAGAATTAGGAAAAGAACCATCTCGTGAAGTTAACCCTGATGAAGTAGTAGCAATGGGTGCTGCTATTCAAGGTGGAGTATTAACTGGAGATGTTAATGATATAGTATTACTTGACGTAACACCACTTTCACTTGGACTTGAAACTTTAGGTGGAGTTATGACAGTATTAATTCCAAAAAATACTACAATTCCAACTAGTAAGAAACAAATATTCTCAACTGCAGCTGATAACCAACCAGCAGTAGATATTCATGTATTACAAGGTGAAAGATCAATGGCAGCTGATAATAAGACATTAGGAAACTTCCAATTAACAGGAATTCCTGCAGCTCCTCGTGGTGTTCCACAAATCGAAGTTACATTCGATATTGATGCAAATGGTATCGTTAATGTAAAAGCAAAAGATCTAGGAACTAACAAAGAACAACATATTACAATTACAGCATCAACTAACTTAACAGATGAAGAAATCGATAGAATGGTTAAAGAAGCAGAAGAAAACAAAGAAAAAGATGAAAAACGTAAAGAAGAAGCTGATTTAAGAAATGATGCTGAGCAACTTGTTTTCCAAACTAAAAAGTCATTAAAAGATTTAGGTGATAAAGTAACTGACAAAGAAAAAGAAGAAGCAGAAGATTTGATTAAAGATCTTGAAAAAGCTCTTGAAGATGATGATTTAGATGAAATTAAAGAAAAGAAAGATGCTTTACAAGAAAAAGCTATGGCATTAGCAACTAAAGTATACGAACAAGTATCTAAAGAACAAGAAGCTGAACAAGAAGATAGCAAAGATGACGAAGACGAAGATGAAAAGGAAGAAAAACCTAAAAAGAAAAAGAAAAAAGATGACGATGTAGAAGAAGCAGAATACGAAGAAAAATAGTTTAATAAGATAACACGAAGTTCTAGTTTCCTAGAACTTCTGTGCTATTAAGGAGATATTATGGGTGAAATTAAAAAAAGAAGTGAAATAGAAGAAAAATACAAATGGGATTTAACAAAAATATATAAAAGTGAGAAAGAGTTTATTAGTGATGTAGAAGAAACAGAAAAGCAAATCAAAGCATTTAGTAAATATAAAGATGTAATGTTAAAAAGCGCTAAAGATTTATATGAAACAGTAAATGCAATGTTTTCTTTATCAAGAAAAGTACACAAGATATATACTTATGCAAGTCTAAAACATCATGAAGACTTAAGTAATTCAAAATCAATAGAATTATTAGATAAAGCAAATAATCTAGAAATAAAGTTTTCTCAAGGTACTTCTTTTCATGACCCATTATTATTAAGCTTAGACTATAAAGACATAGAAAAAATGTATAAAGAATATGACAAATTAAAAGAATATGAAATATATTTTAAAAGAGCATTTAGATTTAAAAAATATATGCTTAGTGAACAAGAAGAAAAACTAATTGATGACTTAAGTAAAGCATATTCTGATAATGAAAAAATATTTGATACATTAACAGATTCTGATTTAGATTATGGAATAATAAAAGATGCTAATAATAAAGAAGTAGCTCTTAATACAACAAATTATACAATTTATATCAAATCAAAAGATAGAAAAGTAAGAGAATCTACATTTAAACAGTTTTATGGTACATTTAAAAGATATAAAACAACTTTTGCTAATCTACTAGAAGGTAAAGCTAAAAACACATCTACGTTTAATAAGATTAGAGGATATAAATCAAGTTTATATTCTGCCATGTATAACGATGAATTAGATGAGAAAGTATATAATGCATTAATTGATAGTGTCTCTAATGGATTAGAACCATTATTTAAGTATTATAAATTAAAAAAAGATATATTAAAGCTTAATGATATACATATATATGATACCTATGTTGATGTTATTGAAAAATATAATAGGAAATACACATATGAAGATGCAAAAAAAATAATTATAGAAACATTAAGTATATTTGGAGAAGAATATGTAAAAAATATTAAAAAAGCATTTGATGAACATTGGATAGATGTTATGCCAAATATTGGAAAAACTAGTGGTGCATTTTCAGGAGGATCATATGATACATACCCATATATCTTAACTAATTTCCAAGGTGAATATAATGATATAACAACATTAATTCATGAATTAGGGCATTCAATGCATAGCTATTATTCTAGAACAAATAATCCATATGAATATTCAGGATATTCTATAGTAGTAGCAGAAGTAGCATCAACAGTAAATGAGTTACTACTTGCTAAACATGTAATTGAAACAACAGATAATATAGAAGAAAAACTATATATTTTAGATAGATTAATGGGCTTATTTAAAGCAACTATATATAGACAAACAATGTATGAAGAATTTGAAAAATTCATATATGATAATGTAGAAAATGAAGTTACTTTGACATCAGACTTATTATGTGATAAATTTTATGAATTGAATAAAAAATATTATGGAGAAGATGTAGTAGTAGATGATGAAATAAGATATGAATGGGCAAGAATGCCACATTTGTATTATGATTTCTATATGTATAAATATGCAACTGGTCTTTCTGCAGCATGTCAAATAGTAAATCAAATACTAGAAGGAAAAGAAAATGCAAAAGAAAACTATATTAAATTTTTGAAATCTGGTTCTACATTACCTCCAAATGAAGAATTAAAAATAAATGGAGTAGATTTAACAAATAAAAATGTTTGTGATAATGCTATTAAAATGTTTAGTGAAATAGTAGATGAATTTGAAAAAACATATAAAGAATATAAAAAGAGTAGTGGTGATTTAAATGGATAAAAAAGATTACTATGAGGTTCTTGGAGTATCTAAAGATGCCTCAGAAGATGAAATAAAAAGTGCATTTAGAAAATTGGCAAAAAAATATCATCCTGATATTTCAAAAGAACCTGATGCCGAAAAAAAGTTTAAAGAAGTTCAAGAAGCTTATGAAGTAATAGGAGATCCTAACAAACGTAAGCAATATGACCAATTTGGACATGCTGCATTTGATCAATCTGCAGGTGGCGGATTTGGTGGTGCGGGAGGATTTGGAGGCTTCGATGCATCTGGATTTGACTTTGGAGACATCTTTGACAATATCTTTGGAGGAGGATTTGGAGGTTTCGGTGGAAGATCTTCAAGGAACGCTGCACGCCAGGGTAGTGATAGATTAATGAGAGTTCGTCTTACATTTGAAGAAGCTGTTTATGGGTGCGAAAAAGATATTAAATTAGAAGTAAATGATAAATGTGAAGATTGTAATGGAAAAGGTGGAACTGGAGAAGAAACTTGTTCTAAATGTCATGGAAGTGGAACTATAACACAAGAACAAAGAACTTTATTTGGAACTTTTATGTCCAAGACAACTTGTGATGAATGTGCTGGAAAAGGTAAAGTATATTCTCATAGATGTTCTACTTGTAAAGGAACAGGAAGAATTATTTCTAATAAAACAATTACTGTTAATGTTCCGGCAGGAGTAGATACAGGTAATAGATTAAGAATTACAGGAAAAGGAGAGCCAGGAGTAAATGGTGGACCTAATGGAGATCTATACCTTGAATTCGTTGTAGAACAACATCCATACTATAATAGAGATGGTGATGATATCTACTTAAAAGTACCAATTAATATTACTGAAGCAGTACTAGGAACAAAAAAAGAAATACCAACATTATTTGGAAATGTTAAACTTACAATTCCTGAAGGTACAAATAGTGGTGACAAACAAAGAATAAAAGGAAAAGGTATCAATAAAGGAGATATGTATGTAATAATGGAAGTAAGGGTTCCAAAAAGAATTTCAAGAGATCAAAAGAAATTATTTGAAGAACTTGAAGATACAGATCTTGATGATACAGTAATAAGAGAATTTGATAATTTTACAGAAAGAAATGATAGATAGGCATTTAGCTTATCTTTTTTCATTTAAATAATAAAATGAGCTTTACTTTTTATAGTAATTATTGTAATTTTATAGTAGAAAAAGAGGTGAAAAAAAGTGAAGAAAAACATTTTATACGTATTATTACTACTAAGCGTTTTATTATTACCATTAACTGTATCAGCAGATGATATACCGCTAAAAACTAAATTCTATTCTAACAAAGGTAACGTTGGAGGAAATGTTGTATTTGATCTATTTGTATGTGATAGTAGAATATGTGATGGTACTATAAATTATGATTCAAGTGTCCTTGAATTTGTTTCAATCGAACATGACATACCTGACAATATGGATGATGTTATGGGAGAAGCATATACAAGCTTTGAATGGGTTAAAGTTATTTCTAATAAAAATGGATCATTAAAATTTGATTTTAACGCTTTAAAAGATCAATATGAAAATTATGAAAATTCTAATAATCACGTAATTGTAACTTTTAAAGTTAAATCAAATCCATCAAATGGTGTAACATCAATAGAGTTTAAACCTGATATACAAACATTTTACGGTCCATATATAAAAGAAATACAAATTGCATCAAATGGTGATGAAAACGTAACATGTAATTGTCCTAATTGCCCTAGTGACAATAACGAATCAAATACTAACGAAGATAAAGAATGTGATTGTATTAATAAAGATAATGTTACAAATAATGATGAAGAAAAAGAATGCAATCAAGATAATTTGTGGTTTATAATAGGAATAATATCATTAATCATAAATGTTTTATTATTAGTATTAATTATTGTATTAATTATAAAGAAGAAAAATAATAGTATTGATACTAAAGAACTTGAAAAGAAAAAAGAAAATTAAAAAGGATGTTGTGATCATCCTTTTTTATTATTATACGGTTTACAGATATAATGAGTTTTTATTATCTAAAATTATAAAAAAATGATATGATATAATATGAATAGGAAAAGGTAGATATTATTATGAATACTGATATTAATATTGAATCGTTAGAAAGTTTTAGAGAATCTAACTTAGAGATAAAAGTTAATTTAAATTCGATATGTTCTGAAATGAATGATATGTTATCATATGCTGCTACAATGGAATATAACGTTGGGTTAGTAGAAGGTTTACTTTCAGGTTGTGGTGTAAGTCTTGGAGATATAAGTGTGGCAGTAAGTAACTTTAAAAGCTTAACAAATGACATTTCAACTGAACTTGCTCAATTAGCATACAAAATAATGGGTAGTTTGCCTATATTTGAAAGCAAGATTGAAGATTATAGCAAAGGAACTGGCGAATACGATATGGGAGTATTTGATGGCATTGATCTAGAATTAAATGATGGATTAGGTGTTGTATCAAGCGTAATTGATGAAATTGAGAACAATCAAATATTTTCTGGAATTGGCTTTTTACTTAATTGTGCAAGTTTCATTTTAGATCCTCAGGGTTCAGCTGAAGATTACGCAGGTGAGAAAGCAACTAATGGATTATGGGCATTTATTAGAGGTCATTATAGTAAAAGTATAGCATCAGGAGCTGCTGTTCCAACATGGTTTAATGCCGGAGTTGGTGCTATTGTTGCTATTGGATTTACAAGCTTAGATGCTTGGCTTGGTGATGAAGGAAACTGGACAGAAAAAGATACAGAAAGACTTTTATGGGATATTGCCAGTACTGGAACTAGTGTTGCTGCTAGCACATTAGTTGCAGCTGGAACTGCAGCTTTATTAAGCAAAGCTGGAGGAACAATTGGTGCAGCTGCCGGTCCAATAGGGGCAGGTATTGGTGCTCTTGTTGGTTTAGGTGTCGGTTGGCTTATAGATACACTTGGAGCTAATTCAGTTGGCGATGATGTTATTGATAGATATATTGTTATAAAAAATGCCGATGGTACAGAACAAATAATAGAATATTCAGATGATTTAAGTGAGGAAATATTAAGTAGGGGAGTAATTTACGAAGTGCCAGCAAATGGAAATGGGCAAAATGGTACCTATGATGTAATGGTTTCAAGATTCTCTAATTATAGTGAAAGCAAAACAAATAGCTCTTATGGTGATGGTGGACCTGGCGTAATAAATAGTTCAGTTTTAAGAAGTAGAGGGATTTATCCTAATGAGTACTATGATATGTTGTATTCAGACAATTTTGAATATTTTGATTATGCGACAAGAATAGTGTCATATGATGATACCTCTCTTACCGATGCTTATACTGATAATGGCCTTCCAAATGCTCAAGAAACAATAGATAGAATGGAAAACGTTTATAGCGAATTTACAAGCAGTATATTAGAAAATTGTAATTCTCCAGAAGAAGTACGATCATATGTTGAAAAGTATGATGATAACTTATGGGATACCGATCCAGAAAAAGCAACTTTATTTAAAAGGCTTTATGAAGACATGAGATTTTATGGATGGGATCCTGTTATGTATTATCAAAGACATACTGATCCTTCTTCATACGATTCGTTTTATTTATAAAATATAAATGAAAGGATAATAGGTGTTATAATCTACTATAAGTGTTTAGGAATATGACAGAAACTGAAAAAAATAATGAATTAAATAGATTGAGATCTCAAAATGCAAAGATAAAAGATGCTAAACAAATAATTGCACATATGACGGCAATATGTAATGCTAATACAGATGCGCTTGTTTATATGGATAGGAATGTTAAAGGAATTAAAGCTATTAGTGAGCATTTTACCATACCCCATTATAATGAAATATTTGACGATTTTGATGATTATCTAAGTGGTGGTTCTCATAATGTAGAGATGAAAGAAGCTGGTGATGAATGTAAAAAAGAATTAGATTCTATTGGAGAAGCTTTAGATAAGAAAATGGAAGAAATTGCAAAAGAGATAGATAGAGTAAAAAATATAGTACCAGAAAAAAATTAATGTTAAAGAATTTAGGAGGTAGAATTATGCAATATCCAAAAGATTATGAAGAAGCAAAAATGATTATAAAGAATAGTACTACAGATGATTATGCTAAAAGTAATAATAAAAAGAATTTACTTAGAGCAGGTATAATATCTAGTTTGTGTTTTGCCTCTGCCGCTGCAGTTGGGCTTTTTACAGGTAAAACAAATTTAATGATACCTTCCATGATAATTGCTGGTTCATTAAGTTTGACTACTTTATTTCCAATAATATCTAATAAGTCTATAAAAAATGAGATTGATAGTGGTAGGTATTTTGAGGGAAAATCAGAAAGTGACATTATGAGAATTGCTTCAAATTATGTAACTGAATATAATAGTTTTGAAAAGAAAAGAAGTAAATAATAATTATTATTAGGTTTATAATAAAAAAAGAAAAAGAATGACAAAATCATTCTTTTTTATTAGAATTAAACTATAGAAAGGAATAATAAAATAATATATTTTATTATATTATAAATTGCTTATGAAAATTGGAATAATATTTGCAATGAAAGAAGAATTAAATGAATTCTTGAACGATTTAAAAATTGAAAAAGAATATAATATTTATAATCTTAAACTTATTGAAACAACAATAAATAAGAATAAATGCATTTTAGTAGAATCAGGTATAGGAAAAGTAAATGCTGCAAGAACAACACAAATATTAATAGATAAAATAAAAGTAGATTATATTTTTAACATTGGAGTAGCAGGAGGAATTGACAAATCACTGAATATAGGAGATATCATAATTGGAGAAAAATTAGTTCAACATGATTTTGATTTTACAGCATTCAACTATGAAAGGGGATATATCCCTGATATAGGCACTTTTATCGAGTCAAATGAGTATTTAATCAAAATAGCAGAAAAATCTATTAATGAGGCTAAAAAGGGCATTATAGCAAGTGGTGATATTTTTTGTAAAGATCCTAAAATAAGTAACAAAATAAATAAAGTTTTTAATGCATTATGTGTTGAAATGGAAGGTGCTGCTATTGCCCAAGTATGTTATTTATGTAATATTCCATTTTTAATATTAAGATGTATATCAGATGTACCAAATAATAACAATGAAATAACTTTTCAAGAGTTTTTAGAATCTAGTTCAAAAAAGATTGCAAATGGAATTAAAATAATAATAAAAAATCTATAAAAGGAGAAAATATGGAAAAATATATTGAATTAATAAAAGAAATAATAGATACTGATAAAATAGAATTAGTAAGTCAAACAAATAATATAGTATATAAAGCGATAACTAAAAATGGAGAAGTTTTATATATTAAATTTTATCTAAACAACTCATCTCATATAGATCACGAATTATATCTATATGAAATACTTAATCATAATTATTTAAAAGAAATAGTAAAATCTTCAACGAATCCTAAATATGCAGTATTTAAAGAATTAAAAGGAAAAACATTAGATACTCTAAACAGTGAAGAAATAAATAAATATAAAGAAAGAATAATAGATAGTTTAATATACTTTTATGAAACAATTGCAAGAAAAAAAGTAAATAATTATGGATTATTAGATAATAATATGAACGGAAAAAGTCAATCATTTCAAGATTTTATTGTAAAAAGACAAACTGAAACACAAGAAATATTAAAAGAATATCCAATACTAAATAATGCTTTTACAAAAATATATGAAAAATATAAAGACTTAATTATAGAAGATAATTCACTAGTGCCAATAGATACTAATGCAAAAAATATTATGATAACAGAAGATGATAAAATAAAATTTATAGATCCAGGGGAATTAATAAGTGGTCCAATATTAATGGGATATGGAGATTTTGTAGCACATACATATAAAACAGAATTATATGAAGAATTAATAAAAAAATTAAAATTAAGTACAGATGATTTAAAAAGACTTAGAATATATGCTATTTTTTCTTCACTAAATATCCTTGCATTCTTAAAAAAATTAGGAGTAGAAGACCTAACTAAAGTAATACCATATGGAAACACTTATACATTTTACGATTTAATAAAAGAACATCTAGAAAATCTAAAAGTTGAAGAAGATAAAGTGTTAAATTTAAAACCAAATAACTGATACTTTCAAATAGTCATATATACAAATAATTTCTATGTGACTATTTTTTAATTATTTATGTAAATAGATAATGACTTGTCATTCTTCTTATATGTTAATATACTTGATAGTTTATTATTATTAATCTATAATTAATATGATAGAAATAACGAATAGAGGTACTACTATGGGAGATTATATTGTTGACTTGCCATCTGAAGAGGCTTTAGCCGCTGCAAACGAAGATATTAAAGTAAGATTAAATGCACTTTGTAGTGATTTTAACGATATATTATCTAATGTTTCAACTTTAGAGTATGATGCAACACTTTTAGCAGGCATTGAAGAAGCTAGTTCAATAGATGTTTCAAGTTTAAAAACTCAAGTTGATTCAATTTCAAAATATTTATCATCAGGCGTATTGTATTTGTTTGGAGTCATGCCAAAATTTGAAGAAGTTGTTAAAAAAATAAATCTAGGAGAGCCATATGACAAAGGTATGTTTGAATCAACAATAGAGTGGACTGATTTTGCAGATTGGGGTATGGATACACTAGACGAAATATTTAAAGATAATAAAACATGGGGAGCAATTGGTTTTTTATTAAACTATGCAATAAATGATCCTGCGGAACAAACAGTAGATAATATTTTTAGTGATGATAATTCAGAAAGAGCTGCTGATATGATTTGGGGAATTATCAAAGGACATATTAAAAAAAGTGGTTTAGCAAATTCTGCTACACCTTTATGGATAAATGCTCCAGTTGGAGGTATAGTTGCATCATTTGGAGTCGCCTTAATTGATTTAATAAATGATGAAGGAGCATGGACAGGATTAGATACAGATCGACTTTTGTGGGATATGGCTAGTGCTTTTGGAAATACAGTTACATCTACATTAGTCGCAGCTGGAGTCTCAGCATTATGTACAAAAATTGGAGGAACAATAGGATCTGCTGCAGGTCCAATAGGAGCATTCATTGGAGCAGTAGCAGGATGGGGAGTCGGACTTTTAATTGATTGGCTAGGAGCTGAAGCAGTAGGTGATACACAATTAGATAAATATATTGTTGTTTGGCATGAAGATGGAACCTCTGAAGTATATACATGGACCGAAAGATTGGAAGAAGTATATAAAAATGGAACAGACACGTATAGAGTATATGAAGTACCTAAAAATGGTAATGGTAAAAACGGGACTTTTGATGTTATGGTGGAACGATTTAGTGGTTATAAAAAATATCAAACTCCCGATGGACAAAGCTATACAGAAAAAAACTATAAAGATATGATGTATACTTCATTTAGAAATAATAATAATGCATATGGAATCTCATGGGATGAATTTACAAGAATGTTTAACTTTCCACACCGATGGGATACAGAAAGCTATCCTGAAGCAATGAACAAAATTATGAATGAAATGCTAGAAGAAGGTAAAGAAGAGTTTGATTGGAATGAATTCTACGATAAATACTATCAATGGTGGTATGGACATCCAGGAGAACCACTTAGACCAAATGAGTACCCAATGCCACTTAGCCCAGTAATGACAACAGATATAGGATTTGACTTTGAAGAATATTATGAATTTTTGAAGAATAATAAAGAAAAACTTGATACATATGAGGGTAATCAAACAGTTCAAACACCAACAACTGAACCTCAACATTATGAGTGGTGGAATTATCCAGTACCACCATTACCAGGAAGCTAAAATTATGTTTAAGGAGAAGAAACTATGTTAGAAAAACCAAGAAATTTTGAAGAAGCTAAAATGATTATTAAAAATAGCGCAAATGATGAATTAGAAGTATATAATAGGAAAAAAAATATAAAAAGATCAGCAATTATATCAGCAATTTGCTTTGCTAGTGCAGCTGCAATTGGTTTATTAAATCACAGAATGTCAACATTTTATGCAGCTTTACCTTTAGCAAGTATGGTAAGTTTAACTAGCTTATTTCCACTTATATATAATAGGTCAGTCAGAAAGAAAATTGAAAGTGGTAAAGCTTTTGAAGGAAGAACAGAGCAAGAAATAATAGATGCAGCTTCAAGTTATGTAGATGAATATAATAAATTTGCAAAAAGTCAAAAAATAAAATAAAAGTAAAATTTTTGAGGTGAAAGTATGACTGAAATAGAAAGACAAAACAAAATAAATGAATTGAGACTTGAATATGCTAAAATACAAGATGCAAAAATGGTTTTAGCTCATATGTCTTCAATATGTGATAATACAAGCTATCTAGCAACATGTCTAAATACATCAGTTAATAATGTTAAAAGTATAACAAGTAATTTTACACTTCCAGGATATATAGAAGTATTTGATAGAGCTCTTTCCCCATTAGAAAGTAATGGAGTGCTTACAGCAACAATTAATACATGTAACTCTGAATTATCGTCAGAAATATCAAAGGTAGGCCCAAAACTAGATGAAAAAATGACAAATATTGCCAACCAAATTAGTTATTATCAAAATGTTCAAACTGCAAGTAATGATGGAGAAAACATCATACTTGGGATAACAGGATAAAAAGCTTATAAATTTATATATAAAAATGAAAAAGATCATTTAGAAGTTTTAAATAATTTATCTAAATGATCTTTTATTTGTTTTAATTGTCTTTCATATTGACTTGTTTCTTTTGGAATATAATAATTCTTATTTTTTAAGTTATCTGGTAAGTATTGCTGTACTACAAAGTCATCTTTGTAATCATGGGGGTATAAATAGCCTACAGCTGTCGAATTGATGTGTGTTGGTACTTTATCACATTTTCCTGTCCTTACGTCTTCTAGAGCCTTATTAATAGCAATTACAGCTGAATTAGATTTAGGAGATAAAGCCATCTCAATAACTATTTCTCCTAAAGGAATAACACATTCTGGAAAACCTACAAGTTCAGATGCATCTATAGCAGCTTTTAACTTAGGTCCTATACTTGGATTAGCAAGTCCTATATCTTCATAACATATAACGCTAAGTCTACGATAAATACTATCTAAGTCTCCAGCTTCTAGAAGTCTTGCTAAATAGTGTAGAGATGCGTTTACATCACTACCTCTAATAGACTTCTGAAATGCTGATAATACGTCATAATGGCCATCTTCGTCTTTATCATGAAAGAAGGCTGGTTTATTATTTATATTCTTTAGTAATTCTATATCTATTTTTTTATTGTTGGAAGAGTAGAAGGCCACTTCTAATAAATTATAGGCATATCTTAAATCATGATTAGATATTGCTGCAATATAATCAATTGCATCATTACTAATCTTAATACCTTTTAAATCAGGATATTTACATGCTTTCTTAAGTCCTTCTTTAATATCTTCTTCCTCCAAAGGTAATAATTCAAATATATGGCATCTACTTCTAATTGCAGGATTTATCTTATGATATGGATTACTCGTAGTAAGTCCAATTATTGTAATTAAACCACTTTCAATTTGAGGTAATAATAAATCTTGTTTATCTTTATTTAATCTATGTATTTCATCTATTATTACAACTAGTCCATCATACATTTTAGCTTCTTCAACAATTACATCAAAATCATGTTTATTATTAATAGTAGCATTGAAAAATCTATATCGAATATTTAAATCTTTTACAATTGCATTTGCAATTGATGTTTTTCCAATACCAGGTCTTCCATATAAAATAATAGATGGAAGTTTTTTATTATTTATCAAATTTCTTAATATTTTACCTTCACCTAATAGATGTTTTTGTCCAATTACTTCATCTATTGAATTAGGTGCAAGTTTAAGTGCTAAAGGCTTTTCCATATAAATCACCAATTAATATTTTAACATAAAAAGTATCTTATCAAAGAAAAAAGGTATATAATTAATATATGGTGATACTATGGATAGAGACATATTAGAATACAAAAACTATCTATTATTTGAAAGAAGAATGGCTAAGAATACAACAAGTTCTTATATCAAAGACTTAGATGGATATAAAGATTATTTATTAAATGAAAAGAAAATAAATGATGTAACTAAAATAGATAAAAAAGATATAGAAGATTATTTAGAATATTTAAATAAAGGAGATTATACTACAACATCTATTGCAAGAAAGCTTACAGCAATTAAAAACTTTCATAAGTACTTATTTGCAACTAATGTTGTTAAAACAGATGAATCTTTAACAATAGAAAGACCAAAGCTAAGAAAAGCATTACCAAATGTCTTAACAGTAGAAGAAGTAGATAAACTTCTTGATATTCCAGTAAATACACCATTTGACTATCGTAATAAAGCCATGTTAGAATTGTTATATGGAACAGGTCTTAGAATTACAGAAATGCTTGATTTAAAAGTAGGAGATGTAGATTTCGAAAACTGTATTGTAAGATGCTTCGGTAAAGGAAGCAAAGAAAGAATTGTTCCAATAGGAGAGTATATAATATCATCACTAACTGAATATTTAGAATATGGAAGAAGAGCATTACTAAGTAGTAAAATGACAGATTACTTATTTTTAAATAATCATGGTGGTAGAATATCAAGATTTAGCTTTTTTAAAATTCTAAAAAAGCTCTTAAAAGAAAAAGGTATAAAAAAAGATGTATCACCACATTCTCTTAGACATAGTTTTGCAACTCATATGCTTGAGAATGGAGCAGATCTAAGAAGTATACAAGAACTTTTAGGACATAGTGATATAGCTACAACAAGAATATATACTCACATAACAAACAAAAAAGTTGAAAATGATTATATAGAATATCATCCAAGAAGTAAAAAATAGGAGGAACTATTATGAAATTTAAAAGAATATTTCTTATAGTACTTGATTCCTTAGGAGTAGGGGAAGCACTAGATGCAAATGTATATAATGATACTGGTTCTAATACATTAAAACATATAATGGATAATTATGATTTATTTACTCCAAATCTAGATAAACTAGGTTTTGTTAATACATTAAATATGAGTGATAAAGAAGACGTAGATGCATATTATACAATTGCAAGACCTACAAATGTAGGAAAAGATAGTTTAACATCTCATTATGAACTAATGGGTATTAAAAGTACAACACCTTTCAAATTATTCTCAGAAAAAGCATTCCCAAGAGAATTATTAGAAAAGATAGAAATTGCAACTGGAAAAAGAGTAATAGGTAATAAAGTAATCAATGGAGAGCAAATAATTAATGAATTAGGAGAAAGGCATTTATCTTATGGAAGCCTTATAATATATACATCGAGTGATTCCACTTTACAAGTAGCAGCTCATGAAGATGTAATACCAATTCCTAAACTATATCAGTATTGTGAGAAAATAAGACAAATTACAATGGAAGATGAATACAAAGTAGCAAGAGTAATAGCAAGACCATTTACTGGAAAGCCAGGTAAATTTAAATTTACACCAGATCGTTGTGACTATGCAGTTAAACCTCCAAAAAGAAGTGTTCTAAACTCTCTTAAAGATAATGGTTATAGTGTTATCTCAATAGGAAAAGTAAATGATATATTTGATGGTGAAGGAATAACAAAAATAGTTAAATCTTCTAATAATAACATGGATACTATAACAAAACTAACAGATATAATGAGTAAAAAATTTACTGGACTATGTTTTGTCAACTTAAATGATTTTGATTCATTATATGGACATAATAGAGATATAGAAGGATATGCAAGATCAATAGAAGAGTTTGATGTAGAAGTACCATTAATTATTAATAAGTTAGAAAATGATGATTTATTAATAATAACTGCTGACCATGGAAATGATCCAACTTTTCCTGGAAACTCTCATACAAGAGAAAATGTACCAGTAATACTATTTGGTAGAATGTTCAAAAATCCAAAGAAATTAGAGCCTCTTGAAACAATGGCCGATATAGGAGCAACAATAGCAGATAACTTTGAAGTAGAAAAGCCAGAAATAGGAACTAGTTTCTTAAACAAATTAAAATAATAGCTAAACAACAATATCAAATATTGTTGTTTTTTAAATCTCTAAATGATATAATTAAAAATAGAATAGGGAGGAAGAAGTATGGCTAAAAAAATATGTCCAAACTGTAAAAATGAAATATCTGATAAAGATAAAAAATGTCCTTCATGTGGTAAAAAAATAGATGTTGAAATCAAAAGAGAGCAAGTAAAAAAGAAAAAGAAAAATGACAAAATAAAAGAAGATAAAAAGATTGAAAAAGTAGAAAATAAAGAAGAAAAACTTACTCTTCCAAGAATAAATAAACCACCAATAAAAGAAAGACCTAAAAAAGAAGAAAAAAAGAAGATAGAAGTAAAAGAAGAAGAAATTGTTACAAATGATAAAGATTTAGACCTAGAAAAAACAATTTCTATTATAAATGTAGAAACTGCTGCAAAAGAAGGTTATAGAGACTATGCTGATAAACTAGCAACAGAAATGAGAACTAAAAAGAATAATAATAAAGTAGTCTTCATAACAATAATAGCTATTCTTTCAATAGTAATTGTTATATTATCAGTACTTCTTATACAAAAGAATAATACTAATGTAACATATGATAGTGAACCAGCAAGTACAACAATAAAAAAACCTACAATAGAGATGAATATATATTATTCAAACAATAAGTTCTTAACTGAAAAAACATCAAGATCAATAAATCTTGGATCAATAAAAACAGTAGAAGAAAATATTGAATTATTTGATGGAATATTACTATATAACGAATATGGTAACTATGATGGAGCAATTGTATTATATAAAGATGATAATTTAATAAAAACATATAATACAAAAACAAAAGAAGAAAAAATATTAAAACTATCAAATAAATATAATAGATATAAAATAATACATGATAAATCAAATAATGAAATATATGGTATTAGTTATTTAGAAGGAGCAGAAGTAAAAAATAATAGATATGGTACAGAAACAGTACTTTCATTTAAATCAAGCGGATACTATGATTATACAAGTGAGAAAGTATTGTATGAAAATGATGGATATTATAATTTTGAATATGTATCTCCAACTAAAATAAAAGCCTATAAAGGTATAGAAACAAAAAAACTAGTATTATTAGATTCTAAACAAGAAAAAGAATATATTTCAAAAACAATAGATGATACTATATGTGGAACCATAAATTATCAAGCATTAAATGATAATTATATAATTTCAGGTAAACCTAACTGTGTAGATGATAAATTAAGTAATATAACAATATACAATAAAGACATGCTTGAAATAATAGATAATATTAAATATTATGGAGATCTACACATCTATAATGGGCAATTATATACTACAAAAGATAATAAAGTATATAAATTTGATAGTAATGGAAGATTAAAATATGAATCTAGTGAATATACTCAAGTATTAGATATAATAAATAATTACTTCGTAATAATAGACAATGATGAGTTAAAAATTACAAGTGAAAACAATACAAAATATACACTAGATACATGGGATAGTACATATGTATATGATCTAAACTCATCAGGATATTTTGATGAAGAAAAACTAAAAGATAATAAAGAAAATGGAGAAGGAATATACATAACTATTTTAAAAGATGATTTAGGAATTGATATATCAAGATATTACTTTAATATATCAACTAAAGAAGTAATTAAAATAAAATAAGTAGAAGAAGTGGATTACACTTCTTTTTCTTTAAATTATTAAAATATAATGATAAAATTATAATGGAGTGATAATATGTATGCATCAATTGTTTTAATAATATTTAATATAATAATTAATATATATATAAGAACAAAAACAAAAAATGGAAATGATTATATTAAAGAAAAAAATAGCTTTTTAAAGCTAAAAACTAAAATAATAAATAGAATTATAAATATATCTTATTTATTAATTAATAGTATACACTATATACTACTTATAATAGAAAAAAATAACTTACCAATATTAGAAATAATACTATCAGTAATAGCATTAATAACATATTTAACTATAGAAATATATCAATTAAAAAAGATAGAATATAAATTATATGAAGATAAATATATAAAAGCAAAAGAAGTATTATTAATACTATCTAGTATTGTTATAATAACATCAGACAAAACTAAAGGAATTCAATCAAATATTAATAATAATAAACTAATAGATCTAATATCACTTATATTTTTTGCATTATCATTTATATTAATTTTATTAAGCATTGTATATATAGTATTATTCTTAATAAATAATAAACAAATAGTAAAACATTCTATAACACAAGAAGAATACTTAGAAGATATAAATTATTCAACTAGAATACAATTAAATAAGACAACAAATTACATAATATATATATTTGCATATTTAGTATTTGTATATATAAATATACCTTATATATTTATTTTATATATCATTATATTTCTAGTATTAGTATTAATAATAAATAAGAAATATAATAAAATTAAAAATCAAAACGAAAAGTTATATAAAACTGTTGCAATAGCAAAAAATAAACCAGGTATTGTATATGCATTTCAATTTACAAAAGATATATTATTATTAAAAAAATTAATTATATTATTAGTTATATATACTCTATCAATAACGTCATTATATGGGCTAGGGGAGAGTGCCTTTGCATTAATAACTGTAGAATTATACATATTCCTACTCTATATAATATTAGAGGATAAAAAATACTTAATAAGATATATGTACTCATTAAATGATTCACTTATTGATGAAGAAACATATAATTTAAAATTAAATAAAAAAATATCTTATATAGATATCATTAATATATTAGAAATTAAATTATATAAAATAATTATTATTGATAATATAACTTATAAATCAAATATAATATTATATGATCCGGAAATAAATATAAATAATATAGATATAATAACTAGAAAAGATAATATAGATGATTATATAACTATAGAAAACAATCTATATGAAGATGAAGAGTAGTAGTATATTCTATATACTATTATTTTTTTAATTATATTCTAGGCAACATAACTTTAATTATAGGAAGTTGAATATTATATTAAAAAGATGATTAATTACCAATAAAATAAGCCTATTCTGATATTTATATATATCTATTTATCTTACTTCTATAATAATTATATAACTTATTATTATAAATATATACTTAAAATTAGACATGTTTAAAAATATATTTATTTAAATTATATATTATTAATTAGTATATTTAATTTCTGATTATTAATTATATATCTATTATTATATTAATTATTACAGTGTTCTATTTTAAATCGAGATGAATAATTATCCAGCTTCTTACTAAAAAAATGCTTAAAATTAACCATATTATTCCCCTATTGATTTTAGAGATTTTAGAAAAGGGGAGTTTTTGATTTTTTTTATATATAAATATATAATATAGACGTTTTGTAAAATAATTATTTGTTATCATAGAATTAAAAAAATCTATCTATAATCATATCTATTTATTTATCCTAATAATATTGTTTTTATAATGTTTCAATTAAATATATATATTAGTTTATAAGTAATCAAATATTAATATCATATATCATATATTATAAATATTATAGATATTATCTAATAGGGTACTTCCCCTAGCCTTTTTCATTAAAATAGGGTAAACAAGCAATTAAAAAACAAGTAAATAAATACTTGTTTTATACTTTTCTTGATTGAATTTCTGCTATCTTTTCTAATACTTCTTTAGCATTATCTTCATTTATTTCACTATAACCTAACTCTCTTAAAGCTTGTACTTTAGCTGTATTCAACTCTTGAGTTCTTGATAGTTTTTCTTCATTTTTATGTTCAATATCTTGAACAAATCTCTTATGTGCTTCAGCAAGTTTTACCTTAGATGAACCACCATTATTATATAAAGTTAATCCAGAGAATAAAATTGCTTCAAATATAAACTGTTGGTCTTGATTAAACGCATATTCATTAGGATCAATAAATCCCATTGATTTAGACATATATGCAAGAATATACTTTAATTCTTTACTAGTCTCCATAGATTGTAAATAATGATACAAATAAGTATATGCATAGAAAGTTTCTTTTGATTTATCTTCACTTAATTTTTCTTTTAATAAACCAATTATATCACTTAACAAATCTTGTTCTTTCTTACTAAATCCTTTTAAATCAGTTAATATTTCTTTATCTAAGCTATCTTTCACACCGTCATTAAGCCTTGATTCAACTTCCATAATGTAGTTATTATCTACTGAAAGATTATTAAGTTCTTCGTCCCCTTTTATGTTCAATAATCCTAAAAGTCTAGTAGATTTTTCTTTAGGCCAGTCTTTAACACTATCCATTGCCAAATAATTATAAAGCATTTGTCTAGAAACACCTAAATATTTAGCAAGTCTAACCTTAGAAATACCTAATTCATTTAGTATATCATTTAACTTATCCATTGCAAATACCTCCCAACCTTATAACTTTATTTTATCAAATCATTTTACATTGTCAAGTGTAAACTATAAAAGATACCATAACTTCTTATCATTTTTTCTAACTTCTTTTATAAGACCTCCACCTATACATATATCATCTTTATATAGAACACATGCCTGTCCAGGAGTAACAGCTTTTACTCCATCATATCTAACTAAAAGATTACCATCATCAAGATATTCAATATTTACAGGATATTCTTGAGCTCTATACCTAAACTTTGCAGTACATTTTAAAGGCCTTATGTCACAATTAAAATTTACATTTTCAACAATACAACTAGTTGATATCAAATAATCATTATCTTCTTTAAAAGAAACATATAATACATTTTTTTCTAAATTTTTACCAACTACAAATAATCTATCTTTATTACCACCAATATCTAAGCCCTTTCTTTGACCAATAGTATAATACATTAGTCCAATATGCTCCCCTACTTTTTTATTAGTATCGATATCAATAACATCACCTTTTTGATTAGGTAAATAATTCTTTAAAAAATCTTTAAAATTTCTTTCACCAATAAAACAAATACCAGTAGAATCTTTCTTATGAGCAGTAATAAGATTATATTCATCAGCTATTTTTCTTACTTCAGTTTTATCAATATCTCCAAGAGGAAATAATACATTTGTAAGTTGTTCTTTAGATAATTGAGATAAGAAATAAGTTTGATCTTTATTAGAGTCTTTAGCCTTTTTTAAGTATCCATCTTCCATCTTAGCATAATGACCGGTAGCAATAAAATCTGCTCCAAGCTTTTTAGCTTCTTTAGCAAAATAATCAAACTTAATATACTTATTACACATAATATCTG
>JAEEGL010073188.1_pt1 | contig 20434 bp, 18 predicted proteins | sample 9134231 | NCBI WGS metagenome assembly JAEEGL01 (sample SAMN16246548, study PRJNA631951) | gut metagenome | biome: gut microbiome; feature: rumen; material: fiber-attached | host: Bos | place: Iran: Karaj | collected 2018-10 | reverse complement strand
CATCCAAACGGTTGTTGGCTGCGTTCATATTTCCACATTTCCACATTTTCTACATCATCTTCTACACGATCTACACGTTCTACACGGCTAAAACCTTAACCACCCCCAAACGACAACCCACTAACCACTAATCACCCGCTTCTTGATGAACTTCGCCGGATTGCCGCCGACAACCGACCAAGGCTCAACATCTTTCTTCCGCGCCCCATTCTGCAATTTCTTCTTTTCTGTCAAAGAATCTCATGTCCACCTCCACCAAGGAAACAGCCGTTTCCGAAACGACGGTTTCTTAAGCCCGAGAATATTATACCATCTCTTCTATTCTGTCTATGAAACTCACGCGGATATTATACAAGAAAACATAATGCCTGCGTGCATAATGCGAAAAGTTTTCTCAACGGCGTTTTCTACTGCCACCATAAAATGAGCCCCTTCCTTCACCTTAACTTTCACCACTTCCCCCATCCCCTGTCCTGATGGACGGACTCTGTCCGTCCAATCCCACAACGCCAAACCACCCACTAACGACTAACCACTAACCACTAACGACCAACCACTAACGCCAAACCAACCACTAACGACTAACGACTAACAACTAACGACTAATCACCCACTAACGACTAACGACCACCCACTAACGACTACCAACTAACGACTAATCACCCGCTTCTTAATGAACTTCGCCGAATTGCCGTCCACAACAGTCCAAGGTCTTAAATTATTGCCGACCTCTAAAGTAAAACCACCCAATCTTTTTCACCCAGAATACAACTTTAGCACGTAATATCAATTTCTTAGACAAGAAATACTTGGTCGCCGTATAAAATGACGCCGTCTTATCAAACACATCTTGTACCTTTCCATACATTCTATGCTTTATCGCCCTTTGCATAAGAGGCATATTCCGCATTTGCGCCAAATCGAGATCATATTCGCCTCCACCCATCTTACCTGATTCGAGGATTTCCGTCCAAATCACCCTAGCCTTCTCTGAGTTCACCAAGACAAGTGACGTGCCTTTATTATCATCCCATTCTGGTCTCGTTGATGCTATTCGCCAACAATCACCTATGGTAAAATCCGCACACCTGTTAAGCGACACATATGAACATTCGAAACACCCCTTACGCAAAGTTGCATTCAAACCAAATCCTAAATACCACGGATCATTCTTTAATATTACGTTATACTCTCTCCCGCCAGAAAATCTAGCTCTTACACGCGGGAAGTTCCACCCCATGCTTTTATCCCGAAATTTATAGCTCTCGCATCGTCCACCAAACCGCTTCTCAAGTTCTTCAATATAGGAGGCAAACATATCTGATCTTGGTGTACCATGACACACAAAATCTATGGTTAATAATTTATCATCTATCCCGTTGGCTAATCGTCTAATGGCTGCTATCTGGCAAGGTGTTCCAGAAAACAGGACCTCTCTCCCTTTCTTTAATTCTGAAATAGCGTCTTTATATGCCTTTGATGGATCGCTCCACACATACTTGCTCTTCATTAAAGGTGTTATCTCACAGATAGAATCCGCTGCCACATGATGCACATGACGAAAATCATTATCAAATGCTGCACCAAAAACAATCCCACCCCTTGCGATTGTCCGTTCCGAAAGAAGTGAAAAGATGCCACCACTCGTACTTTCGGCACGTTGAGGCTCTGACCTATTCCACACCGCATAACATTTTAAAGGCAGATTGTGATGGATATCAAGCTTGCAATCGCTAAGAGCATGTTCGAGAAAGGTTATTGAATGCCGTCTTGCCGTATTAAGTTTGTCATCAACAACCTCATAATTGATATCGCCTACAAAGTCAGATTCTTCGTACTCTTCTGCTCTCCTCAGTCTCTCCAATAACCCCAGATCGGCAAGCAAAGACTCCAAACGACTTGAATTGGTCATTCCTCTTGGAATAATCGTCCAAAACTTCTTGTGATTAAGGATTGAAAACACAGTCCCATGGAATGAATTGGTCACAACTGCTTCGGCGTGCGCAAAAAGCCATATAAACTCTCCGGGGCCATAGGCCCCCGCTCCAATCCTAACAATCGGCCACCTATTTTCTTTAGCTACACGTTTAGCAAGTGAAACAGTTTCTTGGGATTCGATCAAGTCATACAAAAGCAAATATGGTACTGTCGGCATTGTGTTAGGTAAGACTGCAACCTTTTGCCATTCTGCGGCGGTCAAAAGTAGAGTTGGGTCTAACACATGCGCGATTTCCGCATTCAACGCCATAGCATTTACTATATCAGCACCTCTCTTCTCTCGCAGGCCAATATACGTAAATCGTTTAAGCCATTGCTTGTACTTGTAAAAGACCTGACCACTCAACTCACTTACACCAAAACTTGAAGCATAGCTAACACACCTCGCCCCTTCTGGCGCGAAATCAAGAAAGTATGGTTTGATATTTGAATATAGCCGAGGATTCCAGACCTGATCACTTCCAACCATATAAATGTCATACTGTGGAACATTCTCATAAAGGCTCTGAACGCTACGATATTCACGGCCAACTTTCACATTAGCCTTAAACCAACAATCAAATCTTCTATGTCGCTCAAGCCTACCTCGAAAATTCTTAAGACCCCTCACCCATGCAAGGATTGGGAAGAGAAATTCTTTAAGTCGATTCTTGAAAGAAATTGACAATACGGGCTTCTCCTGGATGCCACCCAAATGCCGTGGATGTTTATAAAAAAGATAATCTATATTCTCTGCATCATACCCCATTGAACGAAGTTTAGCTCCAAGTGCATACGCTTGGAGATCTGCGCCATAATTATCACATTTTTGGATGGTTATTATCCCAATACGTTTCATCGATACCTTTCTATGCAGTCAATGTAATAAGAACTCATATCTTTGGCTATCTTCCCCCATGAAAGATTTTGCTTGCACCATTCACGTCCTCGAGAACCATATGCGACACGATCTTCGTTGGTCAGTCTCATCATATCCAATAGCCCCCGTCTCAATCCATCCTCACTAACATCCACCCACCATCCTGCTTTGATGTCATTAAGGCACCCCCATGGTGCACCTTTTGTGCAAACAACCGGTAAACCACTGACCATTGCCTCCGCAACTGCTATGCTCCAGTTTTCACTGCGCGTAGGCAGTATAAATGCGTCCACAAAACTAAGCAAGTTGAATTTCTCTTCACCAAAAACGGGAGAACGGAACTCATAACTCTCCTTTGGACACGTCCTGGCGAACAAACGTTTCATCTCATCCGTATATCCGCGATCATCTGGACCAACAATTAAAAGCTTCCAACCATTTCTATCAATCTGTCCCCAAACATTCGCAAGCATATCTAGACCTTTAATTGGAGTAATTCGCGAGAAATAAAGAAGTGTCTTTCCCTTACAGGCGGACACTTTATAATTCTCCATATCCAACCCTATCGGCATAATGTGAATGGGCCGCTTCACGCCATATCGACGGATACCTTCTGCCTCACTTTCAGAAGTTGCTATCACCGCTGCAGCATGATCAAGCATCGGTCGGTCTATGATAGCACCCATTATGCGCTTCTTCCATCTAGAGACCTTCAATCGCTCTGGCTCGAGGAAGCCATGTGGCATAACTACATAGGGCTTTCCCTGTTTCCGCGCCTCTCTTGCCGCCATCCATCCCGCTAATTGCCAAAGGCAATGAACATGAACTATATCTACGCTCGCCACAAGAACCGGAAGACGCTCCCTAAAGGTTGGCGAGTATCCCAAAGCACGGGGGATCCATTTGCTCTTTTCATAGCTCCCATCATAACTAACCCCGGCACGGATTGCATCTTTAGCAGTATCGGCAATCTCATCAGCCCTGTATGCAGCAAGTGTTATGGACTCGCCCACCTCTTGCAATGCTCTACATAAACGAGGCACAACCTCGCTAGTCCCACCTCCATTTTTGTAGACACTTGTGATTACATGTAAAATCTTCATCACAACTTATCTTCCGTTATTGCGGATCCAACGAGAGTGGATTATCCGAAGCACGTCATCGTTAATGCCATGCGTATTGCGCAACCGGCTCTTTACATAGGGGTGAATGCCAACGGCCCACTGAAGATGCTTTAGGAGACAGAAGACCCCGCGCCGCCACGCCCAATTCATATCAGATAAATACTTTCTTCGAAAATCCAATCCAAGTATCTTGCTATTGAATTCATACCACAACAAGACGACATCACTGATCAATCTGTTTAGTTTATCTCGACGCCAAGGAAGATCATTCACATAATGAATGCAGGCATCCTTTTTCAAATCAACCAGCCCATGCCAAACACTGAAAACGCCCCACTCCGGCGGCAAAGCTGCAATCCGCCCACGACATACGCAATTGAGAACTGTTTGGTCAACGATCCTTGGTCTGGGATACTTCCCCATGAACTCACGGCACTTCTCGGAAATCTTCTCTCCACGCATTGCCTTGAGGTTAACCATCATCAGACCCATGCACAGATATCCATCCCGTGACATTTCAATCCCATTCTCCACATACCAATCATCGTCTGGATGTTTCTCGCCAAGCGGCATAGGCGGATCAGCACTTGCCTGAATAAGATTTGCATCATTCCTCAAAGCCCAGAGTTTGGAGATGTCGCCAAGCCAAAGCGTATCGCCATCTACATAAATTGCCCAGTCAAGGTCCGGAAGAATATCCTGAACGAACATCCGGCTATAGGTTGCAATGCTTCCACGCCACTCGCCAAAACCCGCAAACATGCTTTTGTCTATGACATGGCGTTCACAGGCAACAGATGAGTTTGCTCGCTTAATCAATTGTTCGTATTCCCCATAGTGACTGTCAGACACCCCTAAATCAAACAAATGGATGGCCAGAGGACGGCTCACGCCCCAAGCCGCACTTGCCGCACTCACGGCGGTTGGGAACCAATAGTTGTCATCAGAACCATAAATCAAATGGATCGTATCAGCATCCATGCGACCTCACAATCGCCCTTCTAATCAAGAGCAACGGCAAACGACGAAGCACAACATCGGCAACAACCGCAATCATAAAAATCAATGCACTTACGAAAAGGCAAAGGACAAGGGAACCCAACGCATTAAGTGAACCGCACAATCCAACAACACCTGAAACCATTTCCCCGACTAAAAATTCTTTTCCAACAGAACTTACATCGTGCAAAAGATAGATGCTAAAAACAGAAGGAACCAAAAACGCACACATCCTCGAAGCCCACCTTGGCACCTTCATATTTATGAACAATCCTAATATCAAGAGACTGCTCAAAATAACCAATGGGCAATTGTACAATCCCCAAGGCGTCACCGTATCCATCAAAGTCTTTGTCCCGCCCATCAGATGAAGAATCAGGAATAGGCCAACGTATCCTACAAAAGCAAGAATCAGGAACTCCCGCCTTATATTCCAGTGCAGCACTCGACACAAGCGCACAAACAGATAAACATAGAAGAATGTGATAAATGTATGAGAGCCAAACCCACCGACAGAGAAACCCAATCCTATGCATCTGCTGAAATAGTCAACGATTAGCGGGATGAACAACAGCCCAAACACCCACCACTTTTTCTCAGTCTTAGCTAATCCATCGATCCCGGCATTGATCAAGGGTGCCATAAAAATCAGCGCCAAGTAACAAATTCCATACCACGCATTGCCAATGCCAATGTGCCGGCACTTTAAGCACCCAAGATGCACAAGTACAATTGACAACAGAGAATTTAGAATGGCATAGTATATAATCTGCCCCCCTATTGACAAAACCTTTCTCCAGCCGAAGCGAACCCCATACCAACCACTTATGCCAATGAATCCATCAACCGCCATCATGCTGATCAAGAATGCTAAGGCAACAAATCTATACTCGCCAAGCACAGAATAAAGCGACACATGATGCACCACAATAAAGTACATCAATAAGCATCTCAAGCAATCCACACCTACATTATGAACCCTATGTCCTTGATTCATCAATTTAACATCTCCAATCATAAGTGGAGTCATGTATCAACAAATGAATATTTTTATTTATCAGTAAGCAATTCTTGATATAGCTTCACCAGCTTTATTGCGACATCGCTATGACGAAAAGTGTTTCTTACGCGCTCATAGGCCTTGAACCCCATGTTTTTTGCCAAAGAGGGAGATTCTATGAACTTTGATATTGCCTGCCTCAATCCAGCAGGCTTTTTTAGTGAGAAACCAAAACCCGTCACACCATCCTCTATAACCTCGCGCCCAATACCAACCCTTGTGCCAACAACCGGAAGTCCTGCAAACATAGGCTCCAAATAATTATGTCCGAATGTTTCAGCCCGACTTGGAACTATTGCACAATTCACATGCTTAAGCAACCAAGGCACTTCATAACGAGGAATTTGCCCTGGCATGAGAACTTGTCTACTCAAATTATTTCTTTTGATAACACTCTTTACCTCATTAATAACAATTTCACTCCCCATGCCACAAAGAATCAAACACAACTGGGGATTTGCCTTCAATATAGGGATTAACGCTTTTACTAACCAAACATGCATCTTACCTGGCCTAAACTGTGCAAGATAAACCATCTTAAATCGTTTATCATCTAGTAATACATCAATTATTCCGCTCTTTTCAATACCACTTGGCACTTCTTTCTCAATATCGGGCATCTCCTCGCACCCCAACGGAATAACTACTCCCTTACCACATTTAAATAACAAAGACGATCCCATGAAGATGTCAGCCGCATATTGACATTGAAAGATAATCTTATCATAATATCTTAGATATAAAATACACTGAAATGCGCTCATCCAAATCCTACTTATTGAATCATGACGAAACGAATGTGTTGTTCCAATAAACTTGAGTCGCGACAATAACCGTTTATCAAATGCCTTTTTAGCAAGGTTGAATTGTCTAGTTTGTCCCCATCCTCCCCCAGTATGAATAATGACTCGTTCATATATTCTGGACAATCCACAAATGCGTTTAGCTAGGGCCAAGAAGGCATGCTCTTTTATAATTCTTTCTACATCAAATTCAGCCTCAATCATAGGCCATGCATTCTGATTGGTCTCCCCATCCGTAGAAGCAAAATAAAAGTCAATCCCTTCACATGAACGCAACAATTTATTTAACTCAATTGCCAACAATGCAAAATGACGAATTATCCCATGAGGATAAGTCATCCCCAGAAACACAATAGCTTTACGCATAAATAACCCTCCGACCTGATTTTTGAATTGTATGAAGAATACTTATTATTTTATCCACTACCGATAGCGTACAGATAGTCGCCACTTTAATTATCCTATTCGTTGGCATATCATAGCGTTCCCTAATCAACTCCAACTCTGCTTTTGCCAATTTCCGGTTCTTACTTGTTTTTTCCGTTTGTATGACATCAGCACCACTCATCTTAGATTCTTCATGTATTCGATATGCAAAAACATATGCCTTCGTTCGCCTATATTTACACTTTCTTATACGAGCGAATTTATACCAAAGGTCAATGTCCATTAAGAAATGAAGGCTTTCATCAACACCACCAACCGCTTCCAACAAATCCTTTGTAAAGAAACTTGAGGGACCTCCAACAGACAAGAATCCATACCTTGATCTGATCCTTGAGAATCTGTGACTCCTAAAGCATTTCATGACCCTTAAATCCTTGTCCACATACATTGATGAACCAATAAACCATTCACATTCAGGATGCGTCAATATTTCTTTTTCTACACCAATCAGAGCCCCCGGCAATAAAATATCATCGGCATTAAGCCATGTAAGAAAGCGCCCACTTGCATGCGAGAAACCCTTATTAAATGCCGCCGACTGCCCTCCATCCTTCTCGCTACACCACCACGTAATCAGTTTAGAGTTTGGAGTTTGAAGTTTAGAGTTCGGATCAGTCCATTCAGAACGAGAGGTATTGGGCGGCAAACCACCTGCATACTTCTTTATAATTTCCACCGAATTATCCGTAGAGGACGCGTCACAGATGATAAGTTCCACCTGATTGCCCATATTCTGAGCAATCACCGACTCGATCGCTTCCTCCAGAAAGCGCCCATAATTGTAGTTGGCGATGACTATTGAAAAAAGCGGCGTGTCCATATCTCTATGCAATCAATTCGTTATAAACCTCTTTAACATTCGCAGCATAATTTTCCCAGGTATACCGCTTCATCGTCTCAATGGCAGTCATTCCTGTTCGTTTCATCTCATGTGGATTTTCCACTAACAGTTTTATCCTTGATGCTATTGAATCAGGATCATTCTTCGTAATGAGATATCCATCATACCCATCCGTCAATGGGAGTCCGGTCTCAAATGTACACACAACGCAAAGGCCCATGCTCATCGCTTCAAATGCGCTCTTGGCGCATCCTTCCGAAAGAGACGGGAAAAGATAGATCTGATGGGATTGCATTATCTGGCACATCTGATCCTGCGGCACATGTCCTTTGAAATCAATCTTGTCAATCGCCGACCCATATTTTCTGCGCTGTTCGTCCGTTATTGAAGAAGCCCCAACAACCGTTACATCAAAATTCAAATCAGACTTCAACAGCAGATCTATCGTAGCAAGAAATGTCTCATTGCCTTTATGCAGAGCAAATGGTCCAGTGAATACGATGCGCAATGGATTGCTCTTGGTTCTACCTATTCCGTCCAGGTCTTCATCCCACTTCTTAAGCCCATTGAACTTCTTGTCCAATCCCATGTAAACAACCTTTATCTTATCCTCTGGATATCCATATTTCAGGAAAGTCGATTTAACAAAATCACAATCGACCATCAATATGTCAGCATCATTGCAATCTTGCATTACCAACCACCAGAATGTCCATGGTCCCCACTTATCACCATCTACCACCTCCGTTATGTACTGCGGTGCCCCGGCACTATGATCCACAAGCACTTTGATGCCTTTCTTCTTTGCCGCCGAGATTGCAAACCTTCCCAAGCCGCTCTTGACATGCGCTATCTGGTAATCCCCCTTCTTCAACAATTTAGCCATTGTACGACCATGAAGCCAGAACCCCGTCTTGACAGCCCAATGCCAAAGTTTCTTGCTTTTGATCACCCTAGATGCAAACAACATAAAAAATGTCTGAATGGCCTCTGCCCAGAAATCACCAAAGTTATGCCCCCTTAAGGCATCTGTCGTCCTCTTCGTGAATCCCCAAATCAATGATTGCCGCCCAACAATCCTTGCTGCCATCCTCAGCCAAAAACTTTTTTCTGGGTTTTCGACCACCCATCCCTGGGTCAGATCAGCATCAACACCCGAGCGGCGTAACGAATCCGCCACCTGGATGAAATGTCCTCTACCTAATGTCGTTACCAATACCTTCATATTGCCATTCCCACAACAATTCCCCAATCATTTCCTTCGCACAACATCCACATCACTAACAAAATAGAATTTATTTTCTTCTATCGCCTTTACAAACAAGCAAAGAACCATCAGAAATGTCGATTCGGTTCTATGTCCGAAAGGAGAAAAGAACCAAGCCCAGATTACACTCGGCAGGACAAAGGCAAAATACCCATAAAACTCCGGCACAATATGCATTCTATTCTTCAAAGTAGAGAAATATAGCCATCCAACATAAAGCATGCATATCAATCCCAATGCACCATACCACACCCAAAATGAAATAACGTATGAATGCCCAGATATATAAGGGACAGCACCATGTTGTATCATATGATTGTAATACTCCAACGATTCATCAGAGCCATACTCCATGATATACTTATGCACAAGCCCCTCAGTATCTCGCGCCCAAGGTCCCCAACCCGCAAAAGGTCTCTTGAGGCACGCTTCAAGACCAATGAAGAAATCTGCGCGTCCACCACGAATCAGATTCATCAAACCTGATTTGCCCTGCGTCTGTGACATATACTTTTTATATGCCTTTTCTCCAAGATAGTTATTGACTGCTGCATACCTGTAGAACGACGCCATTGCCAACCCAATCACCACAAAGACAATAGAGAATGCCATAAAATGCTTTTTTACTAACGTCATAGATTGTCGTGTTTTTCCAGCCACGCCAATCAATAAAAGAAAAAGTCCAACACTCAACAACCCAGAACGGCTCCCTGCGGAAAATATTCCATACAGCATAAACCAAAGACCAAAACCTATACAATACCATTTAGGTGTTTTTAAATATGCCATTTGTATTGGAAGATTAAGCCATGCTCCAACCTGAACAAGCCAGAAAAGGGAATAGCCGACCACGGCACCCACTGCATCATCCCCTGTAAGCGTGTCTCCATATTTTGAAATGCTAGTGCCACGTTGAAACATGAATATGCTTATCACTCCTGAAATGGCGGCACCCAAGAAAAACCATTTGAAAGCTTTCAGATCTTTTGAAAGAAGATGATGAAAAACACAAGTAAGACAAAATACAGAAATGGGACTTGCAATTCCCCTAAGAAGTACCGGCATCGACGAATGGTTAAACAAACTTGAGATAATTGCTCCACAAGTTGCGAGAAACCACATCAATAAAAAAGTTCCAAAGCCATGCCTTCGTAATTTCGGGAGATCAATGATAAAAAGAAACGGCCCAATTATATAACAGATAAACTCCGATATATCCATATAGCCGATAACTCTTATCTGCGTCTGCGAAAATACGCCCAACATAAAAACTAGTATCGCTACACTGTTACTTTTTCTCAACATCTTTTTATCTCCTATAAGACTGATATCATCGTCCTCCAAATAGATAATACACAACCGAACTAGGAAATCTACGAACCATCCAGATGATAGCAATTGTACTGCCACATCCTATTGCAAACTTTATGCTCATCTGAACAAATGAGTCAACTCCCGACAGGCCAAATCCTGTTAATGTCACCAATATAAACGAATGACATAAGTAGATTGGAAATGTCTGACTTCTAAGCCACGTAGGCCATTGAACATCAGAAACTGATAACCAAAGAGCGCATAAAACCCATGGTATCAAAATACCTTCAAGCGAAAACAAATGTGTCCATTGTTTGAAATAGACAAACGAAAACACAAATGTTAGTGCTATCGTAATGGTTGGTATTATAAATCTTAAGTAGCCATCCTTTATGGTAGGAATCTTCAAGACTCCACTTCTAATTCCCATGCCTAGGAAAAAATACGCGGAACCTCCATCAAGACCAAGGACATATCGAAAAAGACCATATGCAGACTGGGTTAAATCCTTCTCATAGTATCGAAAAAGACAATCTGCCGCAAGAAGAAGTGCAAAACCGCACCACTTTGTTCGATGCAGCAACCATAGGAAAAGCGGACTGGCAAGAATAAATATCAACAATGTACGAATGTACCATAGAACCTGATAGAATGGGGGCTTAAATAAGTCTAATCCAAAGAATGTCCAAATACGTGTTTCAATAAGATTCCATAACTCCATTTTCCGGCAACAAATTGTCCCAAAGAACAAAAGCCACAAAAAACTCCAGATAATATAAGGCACAACGAGAGTCTTGATCCGCTTCCTTATTGCTTTTTTGTAATCTTCAAAGCTATACACATCCGATAATATCAAAAAATATCCAGACACAATAAAGAACCAAGGAACGGCCGCCTTGCATATTGAATAGCCAAACACCAACAGCCACCAACCTGATGTACCAATAGCACCTAGTGCTCCCAAATGCTGAAACACCACCATTAGCACCGCAACAAAACTAATATTACTAATTTTTGAACTAAGGACAGAGTCAATTGTCATCATTTTTGCTTGCATATAAAGAAATCAAGACTTTTTATTGATACCCCATATTATATACCCATTCGTTTGACAATTCTTTGATATATCTGACCAGCAAATCTAGGGACATGCCCCCCAATAGTTATATCAATCGCGGTAATATATTCGCGAAATGCTTCAATTCTAAAAAACCATGACAAGAAAATATAAATGCTTGCACCTAATATCAATTGCAAGAACAACCTTAAGTATGTTTCGTTAATCCATGTTAGACTATAGACACATATCCCCATAAACACACTTGCGAAGAGGGAAGGCATTGTATCTCTTATTTGCATCACTACCGAATAGCCAAGAAGCTTCTGGTTGGGATATGCATTGACTATAACACCAAGAGGACCACCTACAAGCGTTGAAATAGCGACCATCCACAAAACACCCATTCGGCAAGAGAGGACAAGCAATGCAAAACCTATAATCTTCTTAATGATCTCAAGTTTTAGAAAGATATCACTGCGTCCTATAGCAGACAATGTTTGAAGATTTATCGTATGAAACGGATAAAGAATAAAACCAAAACACATAACAATAACAAACGGAACAGCGGGCAACCATTGTGTTCCATATAAAACAGGTATAATCGTCTGAGCACAAACCGCCAAACCTATCATCATTGGAAACATGACAAATGTAGTGCATTTTATCATGCGACGCATAACACTTCGTACACGATTCAGATCATCCTGAATTTGTGCAATTGCAGGAAATGATACTTTTTGAACAGTACTGTTCACCGCTAATAATGCCAATTCTGGAGTCTGCCTTCCCTTATCATAAAATGCCAGATCTGATGGAGTGTAAACCTTACCGATAATCATCCCATATACATTCTCATAGAACATACATAAAAGCCATGATGCGGAGAACTTCCATCCAAATGAAAATAATCCCCTGACAGAACTAAGTGAAAACATTAGCTTGGGACGCCATCCAACGAATAACCATCCTGCCACAACTGTAACAATTGACCCACCAACAGTACTCCATACTAATGCCCATGGCCCTTCACCCATGACGGCAAGGCTCACACCTGTTGTTGATGTGGCAAAAAATCGACATAGGCTTATCTTGAAAGAAATGTTAAACGCAAGATTACGTTGTATGGTAGCGCCCTGAATCCCACCTATTGCGTTCAACACAAGCGTTATAGCCAAAAGCCGAAGCATATTGGTAAGTTCAGGTCGCGAATAGAATCTCGCTACATAAGGAGATGCAATAAATATTAAGACATAAACAATTGTTGCAAATGAAACCGTCAGATAAAATACCGAATTAAAGTCAAGTTCAGTCGCTTTTTTCTTTTGCACGAGCGCCAAACCCAGACCACAATCAATGAAGACCAATGATATGTTGGTAATCAGTGTTAGCAAGGCTACGGTGCCATAATCATCTGGCGTCAAGATACGAGCAAGAACAAGTGTTACAACAAAAGCAGCGACTTTTGTCGTAAAGGCATCGAGCAATGTCCATGCCACACCCTTAACTACTTTATTTCGCAAAGAAGACATGTTCCATCTTCAGTCATGAGTTATTCTTGAAATCCTTTATCCTTCTTGCCAAAATCAAAGCCGAAAAGTCTCGAACCATAATACCGGAAAGTATCAATCAGACCATTGCAAACCAAAGAGCCACAAAAACGTTTCAAAAGAGGCGGGTACTTTGCATGAAGAAATCGCCGATAAATTTCATTATCAAACCTGCCATCAATCTTCGAGATATTCTCAATTGGACGATTCGCAAGACGCTCGTCCGGAATCCATTTCAACCCGGAATGCATTGCGTCCTCGCCTGTTTGCATTACATTGGTCATAGTGTGAGACGGATAAACACACCTCATGTTTTTATTCATGATGTAGTATTCCATCCGCACATCTGCCGCTTTAATTTTGCCATCACTATCTCCTTTCAGTATACTAAGAAACAACGGATCCATCCTTTCCAAGAAATTAAATAGCGATGGCATATTCATCTTTAAAAGAGCATATCTATCAACAGCGCCAGACATGTCTACATCATTATATTTATCTGCCCATAACCCAATTCCCCATGGGGAATATCTAGGCAAAGTAAAAACCTCAGAATTCATAGCATTAGGAAGTCTGAAGTTACTTTTATAGCCACAGATAGCAAAGATATCTTTGTCATCCATATGGGCATTCAACCCCTTATTCATATAATCCAAGAAGAATCTTGATGACAAGATATCATCTTCTAGAAATATCAATCGCTCAAATTTATTGAGCAGATCTTTTATTGCCGACATCACAGATTTATTAGCCCCCAGATTCTCCGGACGGGCAATTAAGGTCACAGATTTGAATCCGCTAATTTCTTCTGCATACTTTCGAACTTCCGATACACGCGGCTTATCTTCTGGCCTTCCTGCGGCATCCGAAACTATATATAAATCCGTCTCTACTGCTTCAGCATTACTTTGCAAGGCCTCAATACACCGCCTAAAAGTATATAAGCGATGGTACACTGAGACTAAAACCGGAACCATAATTACTCCCTTATCACAGAACAGATTATTTTAATCTAGCAGGAATCCCCATCAAACGGCCAGATGCAAATGATTTCGTCACAGTTGCACCAGCAGCAACAAACACTCCATCACCCAAAGTGATATCGGGTATAAGTAAAGCCCCTACTCCAATAAAAACACTATTACCAATCTTAACCCAGCCAGCCAACCGGCAACCAGGACTAATTGTACAACCATCCCCAATGAAATTGTCGTGGCTTATAGATGCCCCAATATTAACGATGACATGGCTACCTATAACAGTATCATTTGTAACATAAACATTTGGACAAATAATACATCCTATACCCATCTTAACATTATGACCAATATAAGCATCTGGATGAATAATGGAAACAAATCTCCCCCCCTTTCGTAATATCTCATCAACATATCGCATCTTTGCAACCGGATCGCCAATGGCCACAACAAAGACATCATCTTCTTTTACTTTGTACTCTTCAACAGAACCCAAGACCGGCGGATAACCAGAAAAATTTGCAAGAACATTAGCACGGGAATCTATGAACCCTTTAACTTCCATACCAGATTCTTTCGCATATGTATACGCCTCTCGTCCCATTGCGGAAGCACCAACAATGACAAGTCTATTCATGATATCGTCTCCTTTACATTCTCCGCAATAGCACTCACATTCTCGACCGACAATGTATAGTAAAGTGGCAAACACAATATGCGGTTAGCTATGTCTTCGGAAAATGAACACGCACCCTCATACCGCGGACAAATCGCTTTGTAGGTGTTCACGGACGGCCAGAAATATCTACGCGCGAATATATTATTCACCTTCAATTCCGAATCAACTTTCTCCAGTAACGTCTCATTACTCAATATGATTGGGAAGTAACTACAGTTGCAAGACTCGTCAATCTTCTGGAAGCCGATGCCAGGAAGATTTACCAAAAGTTGCTTGTAGAGATTGTACTTCTTCCGCCGGTCTGCAATGATAGCATCCATGTACTTTAGATTGGCCAGACCAATTGCGGCGTTAACCTCCGTCATCTTCGCATTTGTTCCGATACGGACAACATCCTTCACCGCATTATAGCCAAAGAAACGTAGTTCACGCAGTCGTTCATCGACAACTGAATCCTTAGCAATTATTCCGCCACCCTCCGATGTGTTCAAAAGTTTCGTTGCATGAAACGAGGTCGCCGACACATCGCCATAAGTGAATATTGACTTGCCACTTACATTCACCCCAACAGCATGGGCAGCATCGTAAATCACTTTCAAACCATGTTTAGCCGCAATAGCATCAATCTTCTCAACCTCGCAAGGGTTTCCGAACACATGAACCGGAAGTATCGCAACCGTCTTGTCTGTAATTGCCGCCTCAATCTTGAAAGGATCAATATTAAGTGTCGCCGGATCTATATCTACGAATACCGGCTTGTAGCCCTCATAAAGAATCGAGCTGATTGTTGCAATGAAAGTGAATGGCGTCGTGATGATCTCGCCACCCTTCGGGAGATCAAGCGCGCGAATCGCCAACTGGATTGCAAGAGTGCCGTTACACACCGCAACGGTCTTGTTAACGCCTGCCCAGGAGGAGAAATCTCGCTCAAACTGTTGAACGAGCGGACCATTATGCGTCATCACCCCACTCGCCCATATCTTTTCCATATAGGCGTCCACCTCCGCAAGAGGTGAGAGGGTCGGCATTGTCACATAAATTGGCTTGGTGAACTTTTTCATGTCAGATTAATCCCAATGCATATTGAGCCTGCGTCAGTATTCTGGACTGAACAAGGCATTGATTGTACTCTTCTTCGGAATTCTTATCAGCAATCTGCATTGCAATGTAGTCAAGCATAAGAGCAAAGTGATCTGCTTTGAACTTCTCAATCTTCACACCGCTCTGTGTCTCAACTCGAACTTCTGCTTCAAAATCAGGTTTCGCAGTGAATGCACGCGTTGTTACTATCTTTCCGGTTTCACCCCATATCTCATATCCGCATTGATAGTAGTTATGAAAGCCATAAGTAGTTTTGGATACCAATCCGGTTGCCGACTGTAGCCACAAATGCCCATCCAAATCAACTTCGCATCCGTAACGTTTTCCACACATTGCCATCTTAACCTGGAAATCCTCGCCAAGTAGATACGTTGTAGCCTTAACTGTGTATGCGCCAGAGTCCAACAACGCTCCTCCCCCAAGCTCTTTGGAGTAGCGTATGTTTTTTGCCCCATCTGGAAAAGGCGGGAATCCAAACTTAACATCTAGTCCTCGTATTTCGCCAATTGTATTCTTTTCCAAAAGTCGTTTTACATACAAATTTTGTGGATGGAACCGGAACTGGAAACTCTCCATGAGAAAGCACTCATTCTGTCGCGCAGTTTCAACGAGATCGCTCACTTGCCAATAGTCGCACGCCAGCGATTTCTCGCAAAGAACATGCTTTCTATTTTGAAGACATTTCTTAACCCACTCATAGTGCAAACCTGTAGGCAATGGACAATAGACCAAATCAACGTCTGACGCCTGCGTCAATTCCTCGTAGGAACATGGTTTCGCACCATATTGCTCAGCAAACTCCAGCGCCTTCTCCGGTGTTCGAGACGCAATCGCAGCAAGTTTGAAATCGCTATGAGAGTGAAAAGCTGGTGCGAGCGAGCGTTTCGCTATCGCCGCACATCCCATGATACCTACTTTGATTCTTTCAGACATACCGTAATGATGCAATTAATGAACGCACTTGGACGTTCAGATAATTGTTGAACCGCAGGAACTCCTTGATTTGTCCCAACGTGAGCCAGATAAAATCATCCTGTTCCCCCAATTCGATATTATCCTCCAAGAGCAGAATCACATTTCTGTTCTGCTCATGGTAGAAGCGTCCGCCTTCTTCCGATTGTTTCGTGTCAAATAGCACTCTTCCTCGGATGTGCCCATCAAGGAACTCCCGAACGAAGGCAGGAGGGTTCGCGACCTTACGAAAATCACCAGTCAGACATTGAATCGTCGGCGCGAATTCTACGACGTCAAAATTTCCACACTCCACCTTCGCCTGCACGAGGAAATGAAGAACGCCCTTGCGCTTTTGAACAAACAACACACACAGGCCTTCCTGCATCGGCTGGACGATCGGCTGGCACCACATAGAAACCTCTCTGTTGGATATTGTCACATTGACACCCAGAACTCGAAAATATCGACGGTCCGGGCGAACGATCTCATCGTTCGTCACCATCCAATCAGGAACATCACGAAGCGCAATCTTATCAACGAGAAGTTCATATCGGCTCTTCAACTCACTCATTCGATGCAGAACGCCGTTAATCGTCATCTCGCCATCGGTTCGCATCTCTGAAGAAAAGAGTTCTACACCAAAACCCGATATGGCCTCGCGAACAGGGATTGTCCCTTTCTGGAAATGGAGTCCTGATAAGACAGTACGCGTATCCATGTTCACGGTGTTGTCGTATGACATTAGTCGCTTTATCTGCCCAAGCGTCAACCATCGGAAGTCTTCGCCGACATCTATCTCGTCGTCTACGCGGATAATGATGTTCCGATTTCGCTTTCTGTAGAAGCGGGCGCCTTGTTCGCTTTGAAGCTGATCAAGAATAATCTGCTCGTCTTTAGCGTTCTTAAAATAGTCAAGATAGGCGGGGCGCTTCCCACCATGGACACATGTGTAGTTACTCCGTGTCGCCTGAAGAGTCGGAGAGAGCTGCACGCAATTCACGTTGCCCGGTTCAATCTTGGCTTGAAGAAGAAAGTACAGAACTCCGTTGAACTCCTTGCATATAATGCCGAGATAGCCAACCTCTGGCTGATTGATGATTGGCTGTTTCCACCTAAAAATCCCACCTTGATTTCTGTAAACATCTACGCCGACAATTGAAAAGAACTTTCCCGACTCGTGGCAGAGGTTGCCGGTTTTGTCGTCAAAGCGCCACCCCTCCAATTCGTCAAACGGCACCTGCGTGACATCCACCAGAATTTCACGATTCCTCCGCCCAACCCACGCAAGAACCTCTTCCGTGGAATTGAACGGATTACTTGTAGCCAGCAATGATCTTATCAACGACTCCAAATCATCACCCCTAATTAAATCTTCGCCTGAGGCTTCTTCACCATCGGCCCATTGTTAGTATGCCACTGGTTTGGCTATATCTCTTCCAATCCCTTCTCGAACTCTTCTATTGGAGGTAGATATGGTCGTGTCACCAAAATCGGTTTCTCAAAACGTTTCATTCCCTGAAACCGCTTCCTACATCTTGCCGTAAACCTTGCGGTACACATTCGCCGTCTTCTCCGCACACTTCTCCCACGTGAAAAGATTGGCTCTCGCCTTGCCCTTCTCGATCAAGGTCTTGCGCAGCGATTCGTCTTTCATGAGCGCCTTCACATGGTTGCGCAGCGTCTCTGAATCCCCTTCGTCAAAATAGAGCGCGGCATCGCCGCCGACTTCCGGGAAGCAGCTGCAATTCGAGAGGATCACGGGACACCCAGCACTGAACGCATCGAGTATCGGCAACCCAAAACCCTCATAGACCGAAGGGAACACAAACGCCAGCGCATTGCGGAAAAGCGATGGCATCTGTTCGTCAGCTACAAATCTCTGCTGCACCTTCCCGTCGATGCCAAGCTCCTTGAATATCGCAAGCTCCGACACATCGAATTGTCCGCCCGTGCAGAAAAGCGTAAGATCGGTCGTCTTGAGAAACGGGGCGATGGCCTTGACGAAAAACGTGAAGTTCTTGTACACCTCGCGCCTGCCCACATAGAGGACGTACGGGGAGCGTATCGGCGGATCAATAGATGCAGTTCCCTCCTGCTTCAGGAATCCAAGGGGTATCACCGTAATCTTCTCCTCCGGCACGCCATAAAGCCGCATCATGTCAATCTTCGTGTTCTCCGATATGGCGATAAGGTGCGTAGCGTCCTTCAGTAACTTGCGTCTGTAACGGCCAATGAGTTTGTTCCCTTGGATGATCTCGGGAATCAAGTCGAATACCGTTGCGACAATAGGGCGCTTCCCCAGAACCGGATGCCAGTAGTCGCGCGCCGGGTGACCTCCAGTAAAATGGAAAACGTCAAAGTCGCACTTCCTGAATGCCTGTTCCATGGCTTTTTCATTCGCCAGTTCCCCAGACGGGAATCTGCTTGGCATTAAATGCGCCAGCATGCGGTACACATGGCTAACGCCTCGGAACGAATGGCCTTTCAGCGTCTCCTTAATGAACTTATGGACGTCATGCCTGTAAGGCGGCACATTGTAGGGAGGTTGCTGCATGTATATATTCTTGGTATTCACCATCCCGAATTTCCAGGCAAACTCCGCGGGCAACCGCTTGATCGTCTCGGCAAAGTATCGCGACACTCCCCCATACGGCAAAAAGGAGAATCCTACGTAATCATAAAGTATCTTTATCGCCTTACCCATTATGCCACCATTCTCGCCAAAATCCTCATTCCCTCACTCCTCCGCCCACGCCCACCGGCTGATGAACAGCCCCCACACAAGCGCATCCACCCTCCGCCCGTACGTAGCCACAATGTTCAAAATATTCTCCGTTTAGGGGACATGTCAAATATTAAATGTGGGGGTCCACTATATTCTAATTGAAGAACCGATATTTCCATCCTGTCCTATATTATCACGATAACAACCTCAGCGCTACACTTTGCCGGTGGGTAGCGTGACCTTGGGGGCAAAGGTCACGCTACCTTCGGGCTAAAGGTCACGCTACCTTCGGGCTAAAGGTCACGCTACCTTCGGGCTAAAGGTCACGCTACCTTTGGGCTAAAGGTCACGCTACCTTTGGGCTAAAGGTCACGCTACCTTTGCCTCATAGGTCAGGTGACCCTCATCCTAGTTTCCATATGACCTCCATGGAATCAGACCCTATGGACGAATTAGCGTTCTGCCGCCTCGACAAATCCACCAAAGCCCGAACCACCAAAACCGTTCCCACCAGACCCAATTCCGTCTGTGAATCCCCCACCTCACACAATTCAGAATCCGTCCGCTCCTACGCCGCCTCACTTCTTTCCATATGGCTTTGACGGCGTATCGTCATCTCCACCAAATCCGATTCGGCGGCGAGGTGGATCTGGCGGCGGCAGTAACGTCTGGATTATTG
>JAEEGL013276161.1_pt1 | contig 20435 bp, 14 predicted proteins | sample 9134231 | NCBI WGS metagenome assembly JAEEGL01 (sample SAMN16246548, study PRJNA631951) | gut metagenome | biome: gut microbiome; feature: rumen; material: fiber-attached | host: Bos | place: Iran: Karaj | collected 2018-10 | reverse complement strand
ATTTGGGGAAATGTGGATAGTATTTATTTATTAATTAAAAAGTTAGGATTAGAGTGGACACACTTAGTTTTAAGACAATCTCGGCAAACAAGACAACCGTTGAGAAGAAATGGGTTGTCATCGACGCCAAAGACCAGGTCTTAGGTCGTCTTGCCTCTGGTGCTGCCTATCTGTTGAGAGGTAAGCACAAAACCAACTTTACTCCTCACGTTGACTGCGGCGACAATGTCATCATCATCAATGCCGACAAAGTGCAGCTGACAGGCAACAAATGGGCAGGTAAAGTGTACACACACCACACCGGTTATCCCGGCGGACAACGCTCAATAGTAGCGGAGAAGCTTATGGCCAAAAAGCCAATAGCTATGGTAGAAACGGCAATCAAAGGAATGCTCCCGAAAAACCGTTTGGGAAGCGCTTTGTACCGTAATCTTTATGTTTATGCAGGCGAGAGCCATCCGCACGAGGCTCAGAAACCTGAATTGATTAACTTAAATTCAATCAAGTAAAATGGAAGTAATTAATGCAGTTGGACGCAGAAAGTCCGCTATCGCACGCGTTTACTTGAGCCAAGGAACAGGTAATGTGACAGTGAACGGCAAGGATTTCAAGGAGTATTTCCCGATTGACACCCTGCAATACATTGTTATGCAACCTTTTGGCGTGTTGTCGCTGAACGGCAAATACGACGTTAAGGCAACTATTGACGGAGGTGGAATCAAAGGACAGGCTGAGGCCGTACGTCTTGGAATCACCCGCGCTCTGATAGAAGTCGACGCCGAGAACCGCAAGCCTTTGAAGGCTGCAGGCTTTGTCACCCGCGACCCACGTGAGGTTGAGCGTAAGAAACCTGGTCAGAAGAAGGCTCGTAAGAGATTCCAGTTCAGTAAGCGTTAATGATGCTGCACGAGAATATCGTTTAGTATCTAAATTGTCAAGACTTCTGTCACAGAACTACTTGACGATTGCTTTTACAACAAGAATGTAAACGAAAAACAATTAAAAATGTCTAAAGTTAGTTTTCAAGAATTATTGGACGCAGGTGCACACTTCGGTCACCTGAAGAGAAAATGGAATCCGGCAATGGCTCCTTACATCTTCATGGAGAAAAACGGAATCCACATCATCGACCTGAACAAGACAGTGGCAAAAATTGACGAGGCCGCTGCCGCTTTGAAGCAAATAGCCAAATCAGGCCGCCGTATCCTCTTTGTAGGAACAAAAAAACAAGCAAAAGAAATACTCGCCGAGCAAGTCAAAAAAATCAACATGCCATACGTATCAGAGCGCTGGTCGGGCGGTATGCTGACAAACTTCCCCACAATCCGCAAGGCAGTTAAGAAAATGGGAACATTCGACAAAATGGAGCAAGACGGAACTCTTGACCACCTGTCGAAACGCGAGAGACTGCAAGTTGACCGTCAACGCAGCAAGCTGACCAAGAACCTTGGCAGCATTGCCGACTTGACACGTCTGCCGGCAGCCCTGTTCGTCATCGATGTTCAAAAAGAAAAAATAGCCGTAGCCGAAGCTCACCGCCTTCAGATTCCGGTCTTCGCTATGGTTGACACAAACTCTGACCCTAACTCTGTTGATTACGCCATTCCTTGCAACGACGATGCGGCAAAAGCCATCTCTTTGGTTTTAGGCGCAATATGCGACGCCATCCAGGAAGGTCTGTCGGAGCGCAAAGCCGAGAAAGACAAAGAACCTGCCGAGGGCGAGGAGGAAAAACCAAAGAAAGGCGGCAAAAAATCGGCCGCTAAAGTCGATGTAGAAGCTGAAAGCGAAGAAGCAAAGAATGAAGAAACCGAGAAATCGGCTGAATAATCAATTAAAAACTGAAAATTATGGCAATATCAGCATCAGACGTAGCAAAACTGCGCAAACTAACCGGTGCCGGCATGATGGACTGCAAGAAGGCTCTTGTTGAGTCGGACGGCGATTTCGACCGCGCAATCCAGATTATCCGTGAGAAAGGCCAGGCCGTAGCTAACAAACGCGCCGACCGTGAGGCTTCGGAAGGCGATGTCATTGCAAAAGTATCGGCCGACGGCAAATTCGGCGCACTCATCGCACTCAACTGCGAGACCGACTTTGTGGCTAAAAACGAGGATTTTGTGAAACTTGCTAACGAAATCTGCGACTTGGCTCTGGCAACAAAACCCGCCAACCTCGACGCCCTGAAAAACACTCCGTTCAAAAACGGAAAAACTGTTGAGGGTATCATCACCGAACAAATCGGTATCATTGGCGAGAAGCTTGAGCTGGCCTGCTGCGAGACGCTCCAAGGCGAAGTTGTATGCCCCTATATCCACATGGGCAATAAATTAGCCACTTTGGTCAGCTTCAACCAGACAGGTGTCGACAAACAGGTTTACAAAGACGTTGCAATGCAAGTTGCAGCTATGAACCCGGTAGCGCTCACAAAAGAGGATGTACCAGCATCGGTTATTGAGAACGAGATGACCGTAGCTCTGGAGAAAACCAAAGAGGAGCAAGTTGAGAAGGCTGTTGAGGCTGCGCTTAAGAAAGCCGGCATCAACCCCGCTCACGTTGACTCTGACGAGCATATTGAGTCAAACACAGCCAAAGGCTGGCTTACTCCCGAGCAGGCTCAACAAGCCCGCGACATCAAGGCTAAAGTGGCTGTTGAGGCCGCCGCAAACCTTAAGGAGCAAATGATTCAGAACATCGCTCAAGGTCGTTTGAATAAGTTCTTCAAAGAGAGCACCTTGCTCAACCAGATATTTATCAAAGACAATAAAATAACTGTTGAGCAAATGATGTCGGCCGCATCGAAAGGCCTGACATGCACCGGTTTCAAACGTTACGCTTTGAAAGACTAATGCTTTAATAGCATGTCGCATAAAAAAGCCATCCTTTCGGATGGCTTTTTTAGTTTTTGTATTGGTCTGTCGTTTTTACGTTTACCGTTTGTGTTTGTTGTTTACGTTTTTAGCTATACTCTGATTCCGACAATAATCACATCATCGGTCTGCTCTGTTACAACACCTTCCGGATTGTTGCGACGCCACTTCTCAAATGTGTCGTTGAAGATAGTGTACTGCTCGTCGAACGGCTTCTTGTAATTGTCGAGCAGCATAGAATATAACCGGCGGCGGCCAAATTTTTCAAAGCTATCGGTGTTGCAGAACTGGTCGGTATAACCGTCACTGTAGGCATAGATAGTGTCGCCCGGCTCAATATCGACAATATGGTTGGTGAACGATGTCTGCTTGCCCACATAGGTGCCTATCGGCATACGGTTTGGCTCCAGAATCGACAACTCATCGTTTCTGATTATGACAAGCGGACGGAAAGCGCCCGAATATTGCAGTTTGCGCCGCTCGGTATCGATAAGCACAAAAGCCATGTCCATGCCGTCGAACGTGGCGTTTTCACTTTGTTCCAAGTCCTGACGCAGAGCTCTAATCAATTTCATACGCAGTTTGTCAAGAACATCGCTGGCATGCAGCTCGGTCGAATTCATGTCGGAGTTAGATATTATGTCATTCAGCATCGATGCACCGAGCATGCTCATAAGCGCGCCCGGAACGCCGTGTCCGGTGCAGTCGGCAACAGCAAGTGCCTTATAGCGGCCAGCGCACACTGCCCAGAAGAAATCGCCGCTGACAATGTTGCACGGACGAAGCAGCACAAGGCTGTCGCCAAAAATCAGCTGCATAAGTTCGGGGGTCGGTATTACAGCCTCCTGAATATGTTTGGCGTAGACAATGCTGTCGGTGATGTTTTTGTTGGCCCGGTCGAGCTGCTCGTTTTGCGACAACAGTTCCTCTTTGGCGGCGCTGAGCTGATAGTTCTTCTCATCGAGCATCACGTTCTGGTGTTTAAGCTTCAGATTTAGTTTCTTACGCCGCAAGCTCGACACCAAAATCACAGCTGAAATGACAAGCAGTCCTGTAATTATCACAATAAGCAAAAACCTTTGACTTTCGGCCTGAGCTTTGTACTGCAACTCATGCTCGTATTCCTCAATTGCGCGCTGGCGCATTTTGTGCTCAAACTCGGCTTTCGATTTCGACTGCGCAACACGCGCCGCCGCCTCGTCGGTGCTGCTTTCGACAAGCAGATAGGTTAGTTCCTTAAGATAATGGTTAGCTTTTACAAGGTCGCCTTTCAGCTCATAGTATTGCATGTAGGCCAAAAGTATCTCTTTCTTAATCTCTCTACGCGGATGTTCTTCGTTTTCGAGCTTGTCGGCCTCTTTCAGGTACTCCATCGCCTTTGCCATGTTACCCCGCCGCATCTGCACGCGCCCAAGCAGGGTTGTGACACCCGACTTATTCGATTTCAAGTTGTAGTCGCTACGCAACTTGAGCAACCGCTCGCAATGTGCTTGGCACGAGTCAAGGGCGGCTTGTTGCGCTTTTCCGGTAAGCTCATCGGCCATCTCCATGTAAACCATTCCCATGTAGATGTGCAGCTGCTGCATCTCAATAACGTTAGGAATAGGCAGAGCCAGCTTGTAGGCGGTGTCTAAATGGTGCTTCGACAGCATCAGATACTCATTGGCCAGCGAATCGCGGCGGCGGCGTTTGTATTTATTCACATAAACCCGAGCCAGTCCGGTGTGGTCGGCAATAAGACCGTAGATGTTGTTTGTCAGCGAGTCGATGGTGCGCGCTTGTTCAAAATAGTTGATAGCGTTTTGATAGTAGCGCACATGCGAATTCATATTACCCAGGTTCTGAAGAACTTGCGTTATACGAACAGAGTCACCCAGCTCGCTGAACGCATCGAGACTTATATGATAGTATCTTGATGCCGACTCGAACTGGCCCTGCGCCGTAAGAATAATAGCCAGACTCATGTTGGTGAGGGCGATGTTGTATTTGTCATCGAGTTTGTCCCAAAGGTTAAGCGACTCCACACTGGCATCAAGGGCCTCGCTGTATTTGTTGGCCCACAGACAATAACGCGAACGATAGCCATAGGCCAACGCCATATAGCGTTGCTCATTCAATTTTTGCGCCAAGTCGAGCATCAGCTGGCTGTACTTACCGGCTGAATCGACATTATAAATATAGTTACAGATGTAATCGTAACATGACAGTTTGGCAGTGTCGTCGGGCATGGTAGTCACAACAAGGCGCATGCTGTCGAGTTTTTCCTGCGCCCGCAGGCCCGATAACGGCGCCGCCATCATTGCTACGCCAATCAATATTCTGCAAATCAACCGTTTATACAACATTTACATATTTGTTTTACAAACAACAATAATTGACGTTCTACGAATTCAAATTGTATTTATTTGGTTTTTAATCGACTATTTTTTAAAAATGCCATTAAATTTTTTTCGTTCACACTATTGCAGGTATTGAAAATTGACATACATTTGCAACCGCAAACGCGAGAATAGCTCAGTTGGTAGAGCACGACCTTGCCAAGGTCGGGGTCGCGGGTTCGAGTCCCGTTTCTCGCTCTTTTTTTTTGAGTTCTCACAAACAATGGTTGCCCAGATGGCGGAAGTGGTAGACGCGCCGGACTTAAAATCCTGTGTCCAGTAATGGACGTGCCGGTTCGAGACCGGCTCCGGGTACAAGAAACAGAAGGCTTCAAACCAAGTTTGAGGTCTTTTTTTTGCGCCAGACCTCACTCAAAAATCTTCACCCTTATTTTATTATAACACGCTGAACGGCATTGTCGGTTATTGCGATGCGGACGCGATTAATCGCGTCCCTACAACACATTATCAACATTTTACCAATTAATTCACAACAACACGTTTAACATTGCTGCCGGTTTTAACGATGTAAACACCTAGTGCGTTGACGGGTATTTCCGTGCGGACGCGATGAATCGCGTCCCTACCAATTAATATGCCCATTGCGTTGTAAACCAGAATGTCATCGGTGGCGTTCTCAACAACAATCTTTTTGTCGGTTGTATAGATATTTACACAATCGGCGGCCGACTCATTGATATCGGTGATGCTGCTCCAAACCACGCTGCCGCCCTGCTGATAGTTCCACTTGCTGCTCCACTGGGCGGGCTTCTCGGGGAACTGGCAATAGATGGTTGAGCCCTCGCAAGCGCAGAAGGCATCGGCTGAGACCATAACAACCGAGTTGGGGACAAAGACGCTTTCCAAATCGTGGCAGTTACTGAAGGCTCCCTTGCCTATGCTGATAACCGTTGACGGAATGTTGACCGATGTAAGGCCCAACGACTCGAAGAACGAATACTGGCCAATAGTCTCAACTCCGTATGGTATCTCGATGTCGCCGCCGTCGCCAAAGTAGCCTGTTAGGGTTGTCTTGCTCTCGTCGGCATAGACATAATCGCCCTCAACATAGCCGTTGACAGTAAGCGCACGCCACGGCTCCTGGTCTATTGAACCGTGATACTCAATATTTTTGACAAACATAAACGCCTCTGTGCCAACGCTTTTCACAGTGCTTGGCAAATAAACCGTCTGCGCAGAGTGGCAGCCGCGGAAAGCCTTATCGCCAATGGTGACAGACGACGATTTGATGTCTATCGACTCAATACGGCGGCAGTTTGAGAAAGCGCTCTCGCCAATAGTCTCGATATTGCTGCCAATGGTGACCGATTTAAGGTTGAGGTTGCTGGCAAACGCCTTGGAAGCGATATCCGTAACCGGATAGGTGACTTCGTCAATAGTTACTGTTTCCGGAATTGTAACATTTGTGAGATAAGTGTCTTTGTTGTAGCCTGTTACAGTTACCGACGAGCCGGAAACTTTATATATAATGCCGTTCAAAACCAACTGATTCTGATTGTTTTGCTTGTTTTGATTTCCTTCTTGATTTTCTTCTTGGTTTTTCAATTTCAAATCTTCTTCAGGAACATTGGTGCCAGTGAATGCATCCGGACCTATATATGTAACCGATTCGGGAAGGTCAATTGAAGTAAGGTTGCTGCAGTTATAGAAAGCATAATCGCCGATGCTCTCAACAGAATTGCCAAGGGTTACAGATTGCAGATTGCTGCAATTGTAGAACGCACAATACGGAATAATTGTAACGGCATCGCCGATAACAACTGTTTCTAAATTTGAATTGTTTATTGTACTTGGGTTAAAAGCATCGGTGTTGTAAGTCAGGGTTTTGATGTTGTCGCATAACCAAAACGCATAATCTCCAACAGTATCAGCCGAAGAAGGGATTTCTATTGATTTCAAACCATAGCAATTGTAAAAAGCATAATCACCAATGGTTTTAACAGAATTGCCGAAAGTTACTGATGTTAAATTACTGCAATACTCGAACGCAGCGTCACCAATTATTTCAACTGAATTGCCAAGGGTTACTGATGTCAGATTGCTGCATCCGGAGAACGCATTGTCAGGAATACTTGTAACCGAATCACCAATAACAACGGTTTCTAAATTCGTCTTGTCTATAAAATCAGGACGAAATGCATCAGTATTGTAAGAAATGGTTTTGATGTTGGCGCCAGAGAACACCCTATCTCCAAAGCTTTTAACCGAAGCAGGAATATTAACTGATAACAAATTAGGATTATAGTTAAACGCACAATCACCAATGTTTTCAACAGTATTTGGAATATCTAAAGAAGTTAGTGCACAATCATTAAATGCATAAGCGCCAATAGTTTTAACCGACGTTCCAAAATTGACCGATTTCAAATTATGACAAGCTTGAAACATCTCGTCAGGAATGCTTGTAATAGCATCGCCAATAGTTACAGTCTCTAATGAAGTATTATATCTAAAAAGAGTTCCTATGGCATCGGTGTTGTAGGTAAGATTTTTAATGTTGCAATTGTAGAACGCTGAACCGCTAATGGTCTCAACCGATTCGGGAATGGTAATCGAAGTTATGGTACTGCAATTTTGGAACGCATAGTCGTCAATGCTTTTAACAGTGTTTGGAATTATAACAACGCTGTCGTTACCTACGTATGCAACAAGTTGAGTTTTTTCGGCATCGGCATACACAAAATCGCCTTCAACTGAGCCGTTAATATAGGACGCTCCCCACGGCGCTCCGTCGGCTTCGCCTGAGTAAACAATATGGCGGACACCATTAAAGGCATTGCTACCTATCTCAGTAACTTTTTCGGGGATGGATAATGAATTTAGGCTTGAGCAATAACAGAACGCTTCATAACCAATTTTGGTGACATTTTCAGGAATATTGACAGATGTTAAACCTGTGCACTCTTCGAATGCCCCACGTTCGATTACAGTAACCGTCTCAGGAATTGTTAACGTGGTTAACCCCGAACATCCGTGAAACGCAACGTAACTGATTGCTGTAATGCTATTCGGAATAGTTACTGATGTTAGATTACGGCAACCATAGAATGAAGCGTCATTGATGCGGCTAACGGATTCTGGTATTGTGTATGCTCCGGATTTTCCTGCAGGATAGCAAAATAGTGTTGTTTTGTCTTTATTGAATAAAACTCCGTTTTCTGCCGAAAATTTTTCGTTTCCACTATCCACATATATGGTCGTCAGGTTGTAACATTCTAAAAATGTATTAAATGCAATTGAGTTAACAGATTTGGGAATGTGAACAGATGTCAAACTTGTGCATGCATGGAAAATGGCTGTGCCCAATGATTTAACTGTTTCTGGAATGATGACGGATGTCAAACCTACGCATCCCCAAAACGCATAATCACCAATAGTTGTAACTCCTTCGGGTATAGAGTATTCGCCTGTTTTTGCGGCAGGGCAGCAAATTAGTGTTGTTTTGTCTTTGTTGAACAGCACACCATCCTCGCTTGAAGAATAGTTTTCATTCTCGCTGTCAACATTAATTGCCGTCAAATTGTTACAATCCATAACCATAGTGCAACCAATACTTGTGACCGATTTGGGAATGGTAATTGACGTCAAGCCGCTGCATTCAGAGAACGCATAATGATTGATGCTTGTAATAGATTCGGGAATTGCTACTGATGTCAAGTCTCTACAACCATAAAACGCCCAATCACTAATTTCTGTTACAGTGTAATTTATACCGCCGTTGGATACAGTACTGGGGATGGCAAGGTCGCCTGTAGGCATAACGGGGCCACTGCAAACCGAGACATAATGGTTGTCGGCATCGGTAATGTAGTAAGAAAGGTTGTCAATGGTAAAATCTTGCGCCCAAGCCTGCGCGGCGAGCAAAGCGGCAAAAAGAGAGGCAATAAAACGTTTCATTGCTATTTAGTTTTAATTGATAATCAGGTTATAAGAGGTTTAAGAAAACCAACAATAGGTCAAAGGTAATAAACGTTAACGAAAACAAAAAACTAAAAATGGGGGGGAGGTAACGTGTTTACCCAGACTACATTTTTTCTACCAACCCGCCGTAATAATAACCTCAATTATTATATTTGCCATTATTGATTGAAGATTATGGTTCGTTTAGTAGCACTTCTGATATCCATTGCCTTTCAGGTGTTTGCCGCCGTTTTGGCAATAAGGCTTGTGCGTGTCACAAAATACCGCGCGTCGTGGATTCTTATCTCGACAGGGTTCCTCCTAATGGCACTCAAACAGGTAATCAAACTAATACAGCTGATAAACAACGATTTCTCGTTCTATCTGCGTCCTGCCGACGACTGGTTGGGTGTGGTTATCGCTTTTGTGTTCACCGCAGGCGTGTTCCTGATTGGCGAGATGTTCTACTCACTGAGCCGCGCCGAGCGTGAGCGCAAACGCGCCGAGCGCCGCATGACACGCGCCATAATTCAGACCGAGGAGCGCGAGCGCCGCCGCTTTGCCAAAGACCTTCACGACGGCCTTGGCCCGCTGCTCTCGACAGCGCGTATGTCGATTTCAGCGTTGTCGCAGCTGAAAAGCGACGAGCACTCAAAAGCCGTTCTCGACAACGCCAACACCGTTATAAACGAGGCTGTGGAGAGCATTAAGGAGATATCGAACAACCTGAGTCCGCATGTGCTCACAAACTTCGGCCTTGCAAGCGCCATTCGCAACTTCGCCCAGCGCGTGGGGCAGACAAAGTCCATCACTATCAATTTCGACACCAAGCTGACCGATGCCGACCGTTTCGACTCGAACCTCGAAGTGGTGCTCTACCGTGCCACATGCGAGCTGATAAACAACACCATAAAGCACGCCGAAGCCACAAAAATCGACATCAGTCTGGAGAAGATACAGCGCACCATTGTCATCAAATACGACGACAACGGCAAAGGCTTCGACCAGGAGACGGTGCGCCCGTCGGAAAACGGAATGGGGCTGTCGAACATATCATCGCGGCTCAACTCAGTCAATGGTGTTTTTGTAATTAACAGTGCGCCTGGCGACGGTGTCCACGCCATTCTGAAAGTTAAAGTGTGACCAATGAAAAGCGAAACGATTAAAATAGCGCTTGTCGATGACCATGTGCTGTTCCGTAACGGCCTGAAGCTGCTGCTGAGCAACGAACCCAACATGAGCGTGATAATAGAAGCCGGCGACGGTGCCGACTTTCTGTCGCAGCTGAGCGCAAAAAAACAACCCGACATAGTGCTGATGGACATCGGGATGCCCAATATGGACGGTATTGAGGCCACACGCCTTGCCGTTGAGCGCATGCCCGAAATACGCGTCATAGCCCTTTCGATGTTTGGCGAGGAGGATTACTACTACCGGATGATAAACGCCGGAGCCAAGGGGTTTCTTCTTAAAAACTCGGAGATAAGCGATGTCAAAGAAGCCATTGAACAGGTGATGAGCGGCAACAGCTACTTCTCGCAGGAGCTACTGTACAATGTCATCAAAAGCTTTCACGCCAACAAAGAACAGGTGGAGGTTATGGCAACACTGTCGAAGCGCGAGCAGCAGGTACTGAACGAGATTTGCAAGGGGCTGTCGAACCAGGAGATTGCCGACACCCTTTTTATCAGCAAGCGCACCGTCGACAAGCACCGCTCCAATCTGCTCAGCAAAACCAACTCAAAAAACACCGCAAACCTGATTCTCTACGCCATAAAAAACAAGCTGATAAGCATTTGAGGCTAAAATTGAAAGTTTAGAGATTAATGTATAATGATTAAAGATTAATGATTTGATTATAAATCTGGTTTTTATTCGTAATTCCAAATTCGCAATTTCTTTTGCCTTATCACTTGTAACTTATAACTTCTAACATGATTGACTTCAAGATTGACAAGGTTAGCGAGACCATATCGACAAACGAGCTGCTGAAGACGCTTGCCGACAAGGAGTCGCTACCCGAAGGGTATACGGTTATGGCTGTGGCGCAGACGGGCGGCCGCGGACAGATGGGGGCCTTCTGGGAGAGCCAGCCCGGGCAGAACATCACCATGAGCCTGCTGCTTCGCCCCGAATTTTTGAAAGCCGACCGTATGTTTCTGATTTCAAAGGCTGTATCGCTTGGCATTGCCGACTATCTGAGCGCAAAAGGCGACGGCTTCAAGATAAAATGGCCTAACGACATCTATTACAACGACAAGAAGATTTGCGGTGTGCTGATTGAGAATCAGCTTATGGGCGGTAATATTGTCTATTCAATTGTCGGTATCGGGTTGAATGTCAATCAAGAAACGTTTATAAGCGATGCTCCCAACCCTGTTTCGCTGTTCAATATTTTCGGGCGGAAATTTGATGTTCAAGCCGAGCTGCACGAGCTTCTCAACCAGATTGACGTATGGTACCAGATGCTTGCCGACGGCTGGGAGGAGCAGATTGACGAGGCCTATTTCGCGCGGCTCTACCGCACCGATGGCGTTTACACTTTCCGCACCGCCGACGGTTCTGTCATCAACGGAAAAATAACAAATGTTGAAGCCAACGGCCGTTTGCATATAGCCACCGAGAATGACGGAGAGAAACTATTCTGGTTCAAGGAGATAACTTTTGCAAACGAACCACAGGCAAAAAATCAGCAACCTATCGATATTCAATAACCGAATATCTGCTCAAGTGTCAGCTCGCGCACTTTGCCGTACTTGCCAAGTGCCTTCATATCAATAAGATTGCGGTTGCCAAGCACCAAAACCGTCTTGGGTTGGCGACTGATGTTTTTCTCAAAAAAGTCGTAAAACTCGTCTTGAGTCAGCGTCTGCATCTTATCGTACACCTTCTTGCGGATATCATAATCGATATTCAAATCGTTGTTGATCAGCAAATGCGCATAAATGGCAGAACCTATTATCCTTTCGCTTTCAATCTTCTTCCGAATGGCGTTTTTCGACGATTCGAACTGCATATCGGAATTATAACGGTTGTTGAGCAGGAAGAGTACCTCGTCGGTGGCGCTTTGCATCTTGTCGAACTGCGTGGCCACATATGACAAATTGTAGAACGAGTCACCACTGTGACCGGGGGTATTGATGTTTGAGCTGGTGCTGTAGGCAAGGCCTTTCAACTCTCGAATGTCCTGGAAGAACACCGACGACATGTTTCCGCTGTAAAATTCGTTGAAAAATTCGTTGAAAGGAATCATATCAGGCTGGAACACTCCAGTTTTTGTTATCACCAATATCATGGCCTGAACCATATCGAAATCGACAAAATAGACCTCATTCTTCAAATCTCTTTCGGGATAAACGGCCGGCGCGGGTATCTCCTCGTGCGCCTCCGATGCCTTGTGGTGGCGCTTCAGAATGTGGGCAATCTCTTTCTCCGATTTCTGCCCATAGTAGAAAATGCTGTGCGGATAGTTCTCGAGCGAGTGTATCAGATTGGTAAGCGTGTCGGGCTGCATGGCGGCTATGTCGCTTATCTTAAGCACGTTCGTGAACGCCGATTTTGGCCCGTATTTGGCATAGTTTCCCATAGCGTGCCTTATTATCGTTTGCGACTTTTTGGCCATTTCGCGGTTTTGCTCAATCTGGCTTATAAAATCGGCGTAAACCGAAGTGTCTGGCTTGGCGTTGGCAAGTATATCCTCAAGCAGCTCAACGCCTTTCTCCACGTTGTCTTCAAGCCCCGATATTCCGATGAACGTGCGGCGGTCTTGAACAACGATGTTGAAACTCAGCCCTAAGCTGAACAACTCCTGTTGCAGTTGCTCCGCTGAATATTTTTCGGTTCCGATGAGCGGCAGATAGCTGCCCGCCAATTCGAGCAGAAGGCTGTTGTCGCGACCCATTTCGAAAATGTAGTCGAGTTCGAAAAGCGGTGACTGCGTGTTTTTGATGTAGCCGAGTCCCACATTTTTGTCCAATTGCTGCGTCTTGACAGTCGTTTTGTAATTGACAAACTGCGGCTCTATGTTTTCGGTTTCGGTTCTCATAACGCAATTGGCAAACACCGACATGGTGTCGCCCTGCGGTGGCAGCGGAGTTATCTGCGGCTTGTCCACTTTCACTGTGTTGGTGTCGACACCAGAGCGCTTGTAAACTGTAGTGTAGTGGTCAAAATGTGTTTTGGCGAACTCCATTATGTCGTTCTTGCTTATTTTGGCAAGGTCGTCGTTAAACTGCAGATAGTTTTGCCAGCGGATATTATGTGTAAATGTTTCGGCAAAAATGTGAGCGGCGGCGCTACGGTTTATCTGGTTTCCAACCTCATCAAGTTTCAGATTGTTGATGCAAGCCTTTATCAGCCACTCGTCGAACTCACCGTTTTTCACCTTTTCAATTTCCGCTAAAAGCAAATCGCGCACTTCCTCAAGCGGTTGGCCGTAGTTGGGTTCGCCTATGATTATCAAGTCGGAGTAGTCGTTGTTGGTTTCAAAATCGAGGTATGCCTGAAGAATTTTCTGTTTCTGAATCAAATCGACATCGATAAGTCCGGCACGGTCATTCAGCAGCATGTAGTTTATCAGAGTTACTATCTTGGTATCGTCGGAGTTGATGCCGGCTAATCGGTATCCAATGAAAACACTCTCGGATTGCGGTCCGTAGACGCTGGTGTCGGAATTGGCTGTCATTGGTTGCTCCTTGGCGAATACCGGTCTCTCGACAGTGCTGCCCGGTTTGTTGCCGAAATGCTTGTTTATAAGGCAGACGGCCTCTTCAGGGTTGAAATCGCCGGCCAGACAAACGGCCATGTTGTTAGGCACATAGTATTTGTGGTAGTATTTTTTTATTTCCACCATCGATGGTGACTTCAGGTGCTCGGCTTTGCCTATAACAGTTTGCTGGCCGTAGGGGTGTGTCGGGAAAAGCTTGGTGAGCGTGGCTGTATAGGCCTTCATGTCGTCGTTGTCCTGGCCTTGGTTAAACTCCTCGTACACCGACTCCAACTCCGTATGGAACAGACGCATCTGCATATCGAACATACGCTCCGACTCAATCTGCAGCCACCGTTCAAGCTCATTCGACGGAATGTCGCAGTGGTATACGGTGCGCTCGGTTGTAGTGTAGGCGTTGACGTTTTTGCCACCGATATTGGCAATCAGCTTGTCGAACTCGTTTGGTACAGCGTAGCGCGCTGCTATGCCCGACAAGCTGTCGATGCGGTGGTAGATAGCTTTACGGCCTTTGTCGGTGGGTTCGTATTTGTGACGCTCGTAGAGGCTCTCAATGGAATCGAGAATCGGCTTTTCAGCCTGCCAGTTTATTGTGCCCATGCGACTTGAGCCTTTAAACATCAAGTGCTCAAGGTAGTGCGCAAGGCCAGTATTATCACTGGGGTCGAAGGTGGAGCCGGCTTTTACGGCAATGTAGGTCTGGATGCGGGGCTCGTTACTGTTCACCGACAGATAAACTTTCAGCCCGTTGTCGAGCGTGTAGACGCGCAGATTGTATGGGTCGTTTGTGACAATTTGATATTTGAATCCATTTTTGTCGGTTTTTGTTATGGTTTTGTGCTTGTTACCACAACCCGCTACCAACAAAAGAGACAATATCACGCAAACGAATCGTATATTCTTCATTATCAATAACGTTTGAGACTTTTGTACTTTTTCCAAATTTCGTTTTTTATTTTAAAAAATGCAAATGTAAGTTGAAAAGAGTGTGATTATTTTGTTAATGTCTAATTTTCAGATTCTTATAAAGTACATTGTGGGCGTTTTTCAAACAACAAACGATAAAATGCCTCCCTATTCAGATGCTTTCTTCTGGTGGCGTTTCTTATATAGCTGATAGGAATTGATAGTGTTGTGCCAAATGCTGTAAAATCCGCCCGCGACGGCTGTCACAGGGTTCATAAAGGTGTAGGCGGTCCAGATGATGAAAACAGTGTTTTTCTGCCCCAGGGCCTGTCCGCCGCTGATGCGGTCGTTGTAGCGGCCACCAATACGCTTGCCGATGAAGAATTGCAAAACACAGCAAATCAGCGTAATAATCAATATCGACATAAAGCACCACGCCGATATTCCGCTATGCACCAGCGCCCGTGTGGTTACGGCCAAAGCCAGCGCCAGAGCAACCATCCACAAATAAAAAGCCAAATCTTTGACACTGGTTATCAACTGCAACAGCCTTGGAAACAACAGCCGCACAACCCAAGCCAGAAGAAACGGAAACACCAGTAACGGAAATATCTGTTTGACAATGATGAAGAACGAGTGCCAAAAGCTGTTGCCGATAGCCGGATTGACAAACGGAATGAACGCCGGCACAACAACTGCCGTCACCATGTTGCTGATAATGGTGTATGCGATGAGAGTGAGTGTGTTGCCGCCGAGTTTGTCAGTAATAACAACGGCGGCGGTGGCTGTGGGGCAGATGAGGCAAATCATGGCGCACTGAATCACTATCTGCGCTTCGGCATTGCCCACAAACCGGAAAACCAGCGACAGCGCGATGAACGCTCCGGCCTGTATCAGCGCCAGCCACAGGTGCCAACGGCGCGGACGGATTTTTGCCGGGTCAATCTTGCAGAACGAGATGAAAAGCATGCAGAACAGCAACGCCGGCTGCACAATGGCAACAGCGCTATTGGCAGCATGATGCACCGAAGCCGGCAGCGGCAACCGCACAAAAACAAAGTACGACACAATGCCGCTTAGCATGATTATAGGCAGCGCCCAGTCTTTCACAAATCTGACAATACTCCTCACTCGAAATGCTGATAAATGAGGCGCAAAGGAACAAATTATTTTGTGAAGCCTCAAACACAATATTTTTCGTGTTTTAGAGCGAAAAACAAATGTTAGCCAACGCTGTTTAGCCTATGCAATTCCGGCAAATGTCGGGCGGGGTTTTGCTGCGCCATATTGTCTGGCGGAAAGTGTTGAATTTCTGATTTTTCCAAATATCGGCAGCTGGTTGCTCGTTTACATTGCCCATGGCAAATTGTCCGTTTTTGTCATAGCAACAGGGCAGAACATCGCCGTTTGAACTAACAACCATTGTCTGCCGCAGACGGAAACAATTCACGGGAAAACGCTTATCAATGAAACAGTTGCCGTTATTGTCGCATCTGTAACGGCTGTATTTTTTGTTTTGTGGCAGCATTCGCGCGGCATTGTCGAGGTTCTCAATCTGCGCCGACTTCAGTGCAACCTTGTCAGCGCCCCACTCTTTTGCAAGCCGTCTAATATCGGCTATCTGGTGCTCGTTGTGGTGGAAGACTATGAACTGCACCACTATTGCTGGGCTGAGGCTTTGGAGCTCGTTACGGGCGGCTGTCAGATTACGGATGCCGTCAATGGCTTTTTGCAGACTTCCGCCCACACGGTACTTCTCATACACTTCCTGCGTGGTGCCGTCAACTGAGACAATTATCTGGTCGAGACCACTCGCCACAAGGTCGCGGCAAAGCTCTGGAGTAAGTGTCTGGCCGTTGGTCGATGTCATGGTGAAGATACGATTGCGGTGCGCCTGCTCAATCATCTGGCAGAGTTGCAGGCTCATTGTCGGCTCGCCTTGCAAGTAGAACTGACAGCAAACAAGCCAGCGGCTGAGCGGCTCCAAAGCGTTTGAAAAGGTCGTGGCCGACATTAGGCTGGTGGGGCGCGTAAGGCCGCCTTTGCCAAGCGTGCACTCCGGACAGCGCAGGTTGCACACCGAGGCAGGCTCCACCGACAGCGACTCGGGCATTGTCGGCACCTCTCCTGTTTTCATAAATTGCCCAACCCGAATGCGGAAACTGTTCCACAACCGGAGGGCTGTCAAGGTTCGCAACAGACGGAAAAACAAAAACAGATTTGTCTTCAGAGCCGACATCCGAAGCAGATTTAATCGTGGTTATTGATGAGCTGAAACTCCAGGTCGTCGGTGAAGCCATTGGACGTTTTCAGCCACTCAGCACGCCTACCGCACTCCGTAAATCCGGCTTTCGTAAACAAGCCGATGCTTTTCTGGTTGTCGGCGGCAATGGAACAGTGCAGTTGGTGCAGATGCAGAAAATCGAAGCTGTAGCCGATAATCAAATCGAGACTTTGCCGGGCATATCCATGTTGCTGGTTTTCTGCCTTTTGGATGACAATGCCAACCGAAGCACGCTGATGAAACGGGTCGAAATCGAACAAATCAACAGCACCAATGGCTTCTTTTGGATTGGCTTTCAAACAGATAATAAGCCTCAACTGTTTATTGGTGTAGATGTCGTTCTGCGCGTCGGCAATGTATTGCTTGAGTGCGAAACGCGAGTATGGCGCTGTGGTGCTGCCGCATCGCCATATTTCAGTGTTGTTCTCGCATTGGTACAGAAACTCAAGGTCTTCCGGCTCGACAGCTCGCAGCAGTATCACATCGTTTTCAAGCATCTACTCGAATTTGTCAACATTAACAATGAAGGCGTCGGTGAAGCCTTTGGCCAAGATGTCCTCAAGCGCCTGCCGTGCCGAGGGTTTGCCAATGAACTCGCCCCAAGTGTAGCGGTAGTAACCGTCGGTGCCCTTGTGCATTTCAACATCGAACAGTCCGCGGAAGCGCGATTTTGCAACAGGCTGAGTAACAGCCAGAATCTGTATTGTATACGTGTTTTTGTCGGGGTCGGCCATCTTCGATTTATATACGCTGCTACCCTTTTGCACAATCTGGTTATACTCGATGCTGCTTATCACGTGAGCGTCGGCAAATCCGGCGTCAACAATCTTGCCGGTCATCTGAATGGCCTCAGCCTGATGCTTGAACAAGCCGAAGGTGTACATATAGTGCTTGCCGTCGTCCGACGGAAAAATCCATACATTGTTGATATCACGGAACTTAGCCGGTGCCAGCGGCTTGCTCGACTCGGTTATCCAAATGGTGTAGGTTATCTGGTCGCAATATTTCAGCTCGTCGGGCACATAGATACCCTCAACCACAACATTGGCGCCATTCGGGTTCAGCACCTTCAAATCGACACGACGGTTGAGCGCGCGGCCTTCCGGATTATCGTTTACAGCTACAAAATTGCTCTTGCCTAAGCCTTTAATCACAAATCGGTTTTCGGCTATTCCTTTACGTGTCAAGTAGTTGACCACCTCGCGGGCACGCAAAACCGACAGGCGCTGGTTGTAATCGTCGGTTCCGCGGTCGTCGGTGTTACCGTCAACCTCAAGAGTCAGTCCGGGGTTGTTTTTCATCAGCAAGAACAAGCGCTCCACCTCAACTTGCGCGTCATGGTTCAGGCGCGAGCTGTTGTCGTCGAACAAGATGCTCTTTATCGAATAGAACTCACCTGTACTAACAGCCGTCGGAACCATTGTTACATACGATGTAACATCGGGGTTCAGCTCCTCGGGCGATATGTAGATATGCGCCTCGGCCGGCTGATAGCCGTCGCCATAAGCCATTATCTTGTAGCTGCCCGATTTCAGTTTTGTAAAGAACTCGCCGTTTGTGACATCGGGGCTGAGGGCAGCCACTACTTTGCCGCTATTTTCGGCCACGTGGACATAGAAGGTCTCGTTCAAGTCCTTGTTATCCTGAAGCGTGATTTTTCCTTTCAGATTATATTCCGAAGGATATGTAGGTGTGTAAACCGGCGCGGGTGCCGGCTCCGGCTCAGGAGTGTAAGTGTCGGTCGGCGACGGTATCGGTTCGGTAACATCGGCCACCGGCTCCGGTTCTGGTTCTGGCTCGGGAGTGTAGGCCTGCTCTTCGGCATACGGCTGCTGTGCAATAAGCGGCCTTACCAGGAACATCTCTTTTGTAGCGCCACCATCGTCAGGATAGCGGTTCATATAGCCGGTAGAACCGTCGCCTACAGGGCAATAGTAAACATCGTCGTAAGCCGAGTTGATTGGGTAGCCGAGGTTCTGCGGCTCAGTCCACGAGCCGTTTTGCTCCACCACCGATTTGAAAATGTCGAATCCGCCCATGCTTGCCTGGCCTTCTGACACAAAGAACAGCGTTTTGCTGTCAGTAGTCAGGAAAGCGGCATCCTCGTCAAACGGAGTATTGATAACGGGACCCAGATTGATGGGCTGTGTCCAGTTGCCGTTTATATCGAGATACGAACGATAGACATCGCGTCCGCCTTGTCCGCCGGGACGGTCGCTCACAAAAAACAACGATTTTCCGTCGGGCGACAGGCTGCCGTGCGTCTCGTTGTATTTAGAGTTTATCACCTTCGGAAATTTTTGAATTTCACCCCATTTTCCACCTTTGTTCATCGAATAGTAGAGATTGCCATTACCATAGTCGTCGCGGTAGAGAATCATCATGTCGCCATGGAAAGAGAGAGAAGCTGTCTCATAGTTACCATCGGAAGCGATATCGTAGGTTATCTCCTTAGGCTTCGACCAGTTGCCTTCTTCGTCGCATGTAGCGTAGTAAATCAGCTCAAAGAAGTCTTTCTCTCCGGTGTACGGGTCGCGCACCTCCTGATATGATGTGAACACAACCGATTTGCCATCGCCAGCCACCGCCGGGAAATAACATTCCTCACCTTTAAGAGCGAAGCCTGCTTTTGAAAAATCGATAGGCAGCGGATTGGCCATCTGCGTTTGCGCTATGCTGCACGACTTAATCTGCACATCAAGAAAGTCGTTAAAATAGACATCGGCGGCACTACTGCGCACCTTAAATTCGGAATAGGCTTTAATGGCGCTTTCGTACTCTCCGTTGAGTCGATAGGCTTTCCCAAGATAGAACCAAGCCTCCTCGGGCGCCGCTTGCTCCTTGTAGTTGCCCTCTTTATATGTGGCGCTGGTATTGGCAGTGGCTTTCAGCAAGTACGGAATGGCTTGCTGGTTTTGGTTGTTGATATTCATGTAGCATACGCCGATGCCGAACGATATGTTTGCATTAAGCCAACCTCGGTTCTCAATGGCCTGATATTTTTTTAACGCTTTGTCATAATCCTCATAGAGCATATACTCCTGAGCTTCTTGAAACCATTGCTTGTAGGTTTTGTCCTGTGCCTGTATCTGTGTCATTATCAAACACAAGCTCAAAAAAGAAAGTATCTTTTTCACAATCATATTGTTTTGTTGTTCAACAAAAAATCCATTTGGAATACAAAAAAAGCAAAGAATTGATTATTTGACTATTAAAAACGAAAAAAAACGCTTTTCCTTTTCATTCTCCCAGCAAATCGGGCCTCAATCGCCGGGTGCGCTCAAGGGCTTGCTCGTATTTCCAGTCTTCAATCAGGCGCTCGTTGCCCGACAACAGCACTTCGGGCACCT
>JAEEGL010241610.1_pt1 | contig 20435 bp, 36 predicted proteins | sample 9134231 | NCBI WGS metagenome assembly JAEEGL01 (sample SAMN16246548, study PRJNA631951) | gut metagenome | biome: gut microbiome; feature: rumen; material: fiber-attached | host: Bos | place: Iran: Karaj | collected 2018-10 | reverse complement strand
TAAAGGAGGCAGACGATGGCAACACAAACAACGCATTTTGATATGGTAAAACAGCAGAGTGCCGAACACGTTTCGGTTGGTTTGCTGAATGACAACTTTGATATAATCGACCAAGTTATGTACAACAACCAAGAAAAGTCCGAACAGTTGGCTGATGAGTACAACGCAGGAACTACATACAATGTTGGCGACTATGTACGCAGGGAGAATTACATCTACAAGTGCAACACAGCAAGTACAACAGGTGTGTGGGATTCTACCAAATGGGATAGAGTAAAGATTACAGATGAACTTGGTGGTGGGGGTGGTAGTTCCACCCTTGCAGGGTTAAACGATGTCAACATCAGCACACCGACAGATGGGCAGGCTCTTGTGTACGATGACAACACAGGCAAGTGGGTAAACGGAGCAGGTGGTGGAGGCTCTTCCACCTTTGCAGGACTTAACGATGTAAATGTGGCAGGTGTGGCTAACAAGGACATCGCAAGGTTTAATTCAGCCACAAATAAGTGGGAGAAAAGTTCAGCACTCACAGACCTTGAACTTGCTGTATCACAGATAAGTGCATCCACACTTGGAATCACTAACGGACACGAGATTCTTGATTCAAACGGAACAGCAATGGCACAGGAAGATGGCTTGCAGTTTGCGAGTGGATGTGTGGAAGATGATGCAGTCAATGGCAAGACGATATACATCGAAATGATTAGAATATCGCAAGCGAACTACGATATGCTGAAAGCCAACGGACAGTTGAAACCAGGTGCCAAGTATTTCATCTATGATGCACAGCCTGTGGCAGTAAACGCTTATAACTTGCCATATTCAGCAAGCCAGAGTACAGGGTAGAAGATAGATGAGGTGGCATTGAACTATGTGGATGCTACATTGTCGCAAGAAACATTTACGGCAGAAACTCCGATTAGATTTAATGTTCCATTGAAAACAGGAGAAACAGATTTTAGTAAAAGAATATCTATTAGCATATTGGCAAATACAGACTTAAAAGCAACAATAATGGGCGAAGGTAGAGTATCTATTACTTCGAGAGCATCTGGAACTTATACACCTGTTATTAGGATTTGGTTTATAAAGTAAATAATCGAAAGGAGCAAGCAATGAAATTAAAAGGACATTGTAAAGTAGAACTTAAAGACAAGCGTACAGGCAAAATTGAGCAGTACGAAGAGCATAATATGGTTACCGAGTTCAGTCAGGAACTCTTTAAGCAGATGGGTTATTTAAGACCAAACGCCTTTACCAACAGAGAAACCCTGCCGATAGATGACCTGTTCGGTGGTGTTATGTGCTTCAACCAAGCCATCACAGAGCAGACCGATATGACAGGCAGACATTCTTCTCCACTTTATCCACCTGCCGACAAGGAGATGGTGGCTAATGCTTCAATGGCTATCACAGGCAACACAGCACCTGAAGAAATGGGGCAGTACAACACAAGGAGTTCAACATCCACAGCGACATCAAGAAAGTTCATTTTCGACTGGGATACAGACGAGGCTCTTGGCGATATTGCGTGTGTGTGTTTGACATCCAAGTACGGTGGTTATAAGGGCGTTGGCAATGCTTATAGCGACACAAGAGATACATCGTTAAGAGTCAACGAGCCGATGGAGGCACCACTTAACCAACACGATGTAACCACAGGCAAAGCAACAGCAACACAAAGAGTGGCATACATCAACAGGTCAACAAATGTGGTGGGCGTTGTTCAAGGGTTAGACCCTGCAACAGGTGTGCTGAATATCAGGGAGTATGACTTATCAGGCGTTGCCATTAACCCTATGAAAAATATGGCAAACATTGACGGAACATCGGCAAGAGTGATAAGAACTATCAACTATACCTTCACGCCTTGCACTTTTACAAGCCAGGGCAGATGGTTTACTTTTTCAAGGTATGGATATTGGGGCATTGTCATCACATCGAAAGACCCGAACGCTGATGACAATTCAGCCACAGTTATTAAGTTTAATCTTGACAACACGCAAGAGCAGTACACCTTTAACAACTTAAAGATGGGTTATCTTAACGGAAACTCAACGCAGTATGCAAGATTCCATTTTGCGTTCCTTGGTAATTATTTCATCTGTGCTTGTTGGAGTAATATTTATCCTGGTTACAATTACTGTTATGCCATCCACACAGGCACATACGAAAAAACTTTATTAGGTGTTCTTGAAAACCCAGAAGAATCATTCGGAGCAGGTGCAGTTCTTGAGGGCAGATTCTATATTGGCAATAATGTTGTCAGATTAAAGAACGGACAGCCTGTTCTTGAAAAGTTAAACGGATATAGAGGTGGCGTTCAGATAGCACAAGGCGATGGATTCTGGTGTGGAGGTCAGGCAGTAGATGACCCATACATTTTATGGAATGGCACAAATGATATGGCATTCGGTGTGGCAGGAACTTTAATGCGACCATACCTTGCGACCATCTTTAACCTGGATAACCCTGTTCACAAGTTATCGGATAAAACCTTAAAAGTAACATACGAACTCACGCTTGTTACAGAGTAGGAGGCAGAATAGATGGACTGGACAGTATTGTTAGGTGGCGTTATTAGTGGTGTGTTTAGCCTTGCTGTTTGTATCGTTACACAATTAGCAAGCAACAAAGCAACGAGAGATTTATTGGAATATCGTTTGACACAGTTGGAAAAGAAAGTTGATAAGCACAACAACCTCGTCGAGAGGATGTATAAGTGCGAAGAGGCGATTATGGTATTACAGGCACAGCAGAAAGGAGATGATGGGAGATGAAACAGTTTATTCCAGACAAAGTTTATGATGTGTTAAAGTGGGTGGCAATGATCGTGCTTCCAGCTTTGAGCACTTTGTATCTTGGACTTGCTAAGATATGGGGATGGCCTTTAGGACCGGAGATAGCTCAGACGCTCATGTTGTTAGATGCTTTTATTGGAGCATTACTTGGTTTGAGTTCTATCGGTTACTTATCCCAGAAAGAAGATTATTAGTGTAGATTTGCTTACATTTTCCAAAAGTCCTTATAGCAATTTTTTTATATAAGGACTTTTCCTAAATGTATTATAATACTACACTTTTTTATTTTTCATACATAAAAGAAAAAGTATAAATAAAAATATATAGGAGATATAAGCTATGAATAATATAGACCTGGCATGCAAAGCAAAAGAGATAGCTGCTAAAAAGACCTTATATTGCCTTGGCGGATTCGGTCAGCCGCTTTATAAGGCTAATCAGCAGAAACTGATTAAGCAGTACGCATATAACAAGAAAAGAAAGTCTATGATAGAAGCCAAAGATCGAAGCACATTTGCCTTTGACTGTGTTGGACTTGTTAAAGCAATCCTTTGGGGATGGTCAGCCAAAGAGTCAGCACCAAATGGCGGAGCAACCTATAAGGGTAACAATGTTCCGGACTCCTCAGCTAATCAGATGATTAAACTCTGTAAAGATGTGAGCACTGATTTTAAGAATATTCGAGTAGGGGAGTTCGTCTGGATGGATGGCCACTGTGGTATCTATGTTGGAGACAATACTGTCATTGAATCTTCTCCAAAGTGGCTTAATGGTGTTCAGGCATCCGGTATCAATGGAAACCAAATTGACGGAAGAGAAAGAATGTGGACTAAACATGGCAAACTTCCATGGATAGATTACAGAGACGAAGTTGCACCGGTGCAACAGACAAAGAACCTTGACGAAGTAGCTCTTAAAGTTTATGAAGGTAAGTATGGCAATTCACCACAGAGAGTTGAGAGACTCAAGAAGGAAGGCTATACGGATGCAGACATTAAGATCATACAAAAGAAAGTTAACGAACTTGCCAAGGCTAAGACAACAGTTCCAAAGAAGGACGAAGGAATATATCATACAGTTGTTGTGGGAGACAACTTAACCAAGATATCTAGGAAATATGGAACAACAGTTTTTGATATATTAAAACTTAACCCAAGCATCACAAACCCTAATGTCTTAAAAGTAGATCAGAAGATAAGAGTTAAATAAAAATTATCCCAAAATTATCCCAAAAAATAAAAAAATAGCGTGAAATCAAGGCTCTTAAGACCTAAAGTAACGAGTCCGATTCCCGTTAGCAGCTTTAATAAAAAACCCTTGAAAATGCAGTATTCTTCAATATGGAGAAGCGTTTTCAAGGGTGTTTTTTTATGTTCTTTTATGCCTCGCAAACCCGCATTATTTCGTAGAAGCATAAAAAAATTATCCCAAAATTATCCCAAGAATTAAAAATAACCCTAAGCAGAACTTAGGGTTATATTATTCAACCAAGTTACCTATGGAGTTAGCCATCTTCTTCTTGGCTTCATCCATATTCATAGCATGCTGATATACTGTTTTCATAATTCCGTCTGTTTTCCATCCGCCAGCTTCTTGAATCTGTTTATCGCTCATTCCTAACTGGTGCATATAGGATGCAAAGAAGTGTCGCATCTTATGCAAGCTAAAGTGTGGGATGCCTAACTTCTTCTGAATGTCGGTCATACGCTTATAGATTTGCCCTGGAAAGCCTTCATAGATAATTCCTTGATTATTTATAAGGGTAACAAGATAATCAGGCAAAATAACGCTTCTAGTGGATGATGTTGTCTTTGTCTGTTTAATTACCCAGTTTTTATCTTCATCTTGCACTAAGGCCTTGTTAACTGTCAGAACATTACCATCCAGATCGGCAGCAGTCAAAGCACATATCTCTGACCTTCTTAAACCCATGGCAGATAAAAGGAAAGGTATTTCATACTTGGTACCCTTAACCTCGTTAAGAATTGCCTTTACATCATCCTCAGTAGGAATATAAAGTTCCTTAACTTCTTTCTGCGGTAGTTTAGGACTCTTAATATCGCCACCATAGAACTTAATCACTCCCATAATAAAGCCACTAAAGTTTTTAACAGACTTATAAGAGTGGCCTATTGAATATCTGTTAACCTCTGCCTGCACTACCGGAAGCGATAATTCACACACTGGAGTTAACAGAAAGCGTTCAGAAGTGTTTCTAAGGATAGAGTGGTAGGATTTTATAGTAGTAGGTGATAAAATGTCCTTCTTGGATGAAATATAAGCCTCAGATGCCTTTCCAAAAGGTTGAGAGGTAGAATAATTACGGAACTTGCCATCCAAGAGTTCTCTGGCTTCTATCTTAGTCGGTTTGTGGTCAACAGTTAACCTGATGACCACACCGTTTCTCATTTCTATTATTCTGTATTTATTTCCTCTTTTCTCAATAGTCATGGAATCTCCTATCCGGCATTATGAGAATAAGTAGATGATTCTTTTTTTCTCTGAATGCCAAGCACAGCACACACAGCGTTCTTTGTATCTTCAGAAGCGTTCCTGTAGGCAGATATGAGATTCTGTTCTTCTTCACTATAGGAAATGCTTTTTTCTTCATATACTGGATAATCAGCTGTGATTAAAGCTGAACGAGATATACCAAAGATTTCACACATCTTGTCAACTTTATCCATTCTCGGTGTCTTAAGACCAGAACACCAGTTATACACAGAGGTAGTTCCAACACCAAGTCTTTCGGCAAGGTCAGCTTGTGTCATATCGTTTTTAACAAGATAGAACTTCAACTTTGCTGCAAACAATTTATTGAACTCTGTTTCTTTCATATTAAAAATGCACCTCCTTTTATCGTGGTAATACCTAAAATATCACAGTAAGTGAAAAAAGGCAAGAAAAAATATAAAATTATTTCACTTTAAGTGTTGACACACTTTAAGTGAAGTGATATTATTGACTCATGAAAGGAAGAAAGGAGGTCAAACAGATGACAAGCAGCGAGACACTTAAGATCAGCTTGGCAGCAGCCAGAGTTAACGCAGGTCTTACGCAGGAAGATGTAGCAAAGGAGTTCAAAGTAAGTAAGCAAACTATTATCAACTGGGAGAAAGGAAAGGTAGAGCCATCATTATTTATATTGAAAGCATTATCTGAACGCTATCAAATCCCTATTGATAATATTTTTTTGCCTAAAAAATCCACTTAAAGTGAAATGAAAGGAGAATGGATGAACGAATTACAGATATTCAACAATGCAGAGTTCGGAGAAATAAGAACAGTTGTTATAGACGATGAACCTTATTTTGTAGCCAAGGATATTACCGACAGACTTAGATTCTCAAATGGTAGAGATGCGATTTTGAACCATGTTGATGAAGAGGACAGAGCTAATGTCGCCATTTCCGACGGTAGCCAAGATAGAAGAATGACAGTCATCAATGAATCAGGTCTCTACAGTCTTATTTTATCAAGCAAACTTCCAGAAGCGAAAAAGTTTAGACGGTGGGTAACATCCGAAGTGCTTCCGACGATCAGAAGAACCGGAGGCTATCATCTGCCACAAACTTTATCAGAAGCGTTGCAAATGGCAGCAGACCAAGCAAAGCAAATTGAAATGCTAGAAGCCAAGAACAAAGAGCTTGAACCAAAAGGCATATTCTTTGATACAGTAACGCAGTCCGATGCAACAACAAGCATAGCAGATGTGGCAAAGATTCTTGATATGGGCGTTGGAAGAAATAAACTCTTTTCGATTTTGAAAGATAGAAAGATATTACAGCCGGACAACAAACCTTATCAAAAGTATATTGATGCAGGCTACTTCAAACTTGTAGAAGAAAAGTACAACAAAGGTGATGGAATAGGAATCTACTACAAAACTGTAGCCAAACAAAAAGGCATAGACTTCATCAGAAAGATATTACTGGAGGAATTAACATGATGCACTTTTTTAAGATAGAAGGTGCGGTCATAGCTCCAGACCTTCATCTACTTAATTTTACAAATGTTAAGTTACCTGGTTGGAAAGACTTAGACGAGGAATACACCGAAGGGTTGTTAGATGGCAAGTACACTTGGGCGAGTAAAGACGGAAAGAGATACGAATTGGCTCTTGGCGTAAAGGCAGCAGGTCAGCTTTGGAGTGCTGAGGAGATTTACGAGAGCAGCCTGAAGAAGTTCGGAAGAGCATAGAAAGGAGATACAAGCAAAATGGGAGAAAGAACAACAGCAGATGTTATCTACGCATTACACGAGGAGGTTATTAACCTTACAAAGAGACTGGCAACAGATAACAGCATAATAGACAAGTTAAACGATAGAATTACCAGAACAATGAACTTAATTAAAGAAGAAGAAAGGGATTCCGGAAGCAAAGGAATGTCAGCAGCATATATCAGTTCCAAGGATTTAAGAAGAGCTCTTGGTTACCCAAAGAAAGAAGATGAAAAGAATGACGAGACAAACAGTTGATGCAACCGGAACAAAGTTAAGACGGTTTAATGACTGGATAAGGGGCGAGTTAAGAAGGCAGAAGAAGAACCAGACCGAACTTGCCACATATGTTGGAATAGATCAGTCAGGACTGTCTTTGAGACTATGTGATAAAAGAGCATGGACTTTGAAAGAGTATTTCAATGTATTGGAGTTCTTTGGAGTAACAGATGCCGAGTGGCAGTAAAAGAAAAACAGATTCGTAATGAATCTGCTTTCCTAAATATCGCTTTGTTCCAAAAGAATGAATAAAGACTCACAAAGAGTTCTTGCTATATATTGTATCACACAAGAAACCCAAATACAAGATATCAAAGAAAAGAATATTTATTCTGCGTTCTTAAGGATATTAAAGTTATGACATGGAGGTTTTAAGAGTTGTATATCAGAACCATTTTAGAAGGTCCTGGTTATAGATTCGTTAAGAACCACTATTCATCCAGAGGTGGTGCTCCCGGGGAGAACAGAAAACCCAAACGCAAAAGGACACCGGAAGAGATGGAAAGGCAGAACAGATGGAATAGAGCCAAGAATGTTCAGCTTCTAATCTTGGGAAACTTCAAAGAAGGATGGCATGTAACCCTAACCTATGCCAAAGAGAAGAGACCTGAGACGGTAGAAGAGGCCAAGAAGATTCTAGCCAAGTTTCACAGAAGAATGAAAGCCAAGTTCAAGAAGGCAGGCTTCGAATATAAGTGGATAGCAGTTACGGAGATCGGAAAGAGAGGAGCTGCACATCATCACCTTATCCTTGAAGATATCCACACAGAAACCTTTACCACACAAAGAGCAGTATCTGAGTGCTGGGAAGATATAACGAACTTCTCGATGCTATACGAAGAAGGGCAATATGAAGAACTGGCTGACTATTTATGCAAGAAGGAGACAAAGGAAGAGGTTACAGGTTGCAAGGTCTCTCATTCAAGAAACCTTGTTATGCCTAAAAAGACCAAGAGAACCATGTTAAGACGAACATGGAATCCTGAACCGAAAGTTCCAAAGGGATGGATGTTGGTTAAGGACTCGTTAGAGAACAAGATTAGCGACTTTACCGGACGACCTTATCAGCATTACTTATTGATTCAAACAAGGAGGAGTAGAGATGGCACTATATGAGACATTTGGAGAGTTCGACTCAGCAGAAGAGTTGAACATGGCAGCAGCTAACCAGAAGAAAGAAGGAGACAAGACAGCACTTGTCGCATTAGCAAAAGAGAACGGAATAGACGAGGACGATGCAACAGACTTCTTTGAAGGCAATGTTCCTGAACTTTGCTCAGAGCTAATGGCAGCAGAAGGAAAGATAAGAGTTGAGAAAGAATACTTAGGACTTACAGAATCACTCGAAGATTATGCAGACTGGATCGTCAAGGAGTGCATGGAAGATAAAGAACTTTGCAAGGCTGTAAGAAAGAAAGGCAAGAGTCTCGCTGGAGCACTTGGGGCAGTCTTAAAGAAGGCTTGGGAGATAAAAGAGGATATTCACGAAGATATTCTAAAGGCAGCAGGTATTCACGCCACAGTTAAGAACGGATCGCCTGGAATGAGAACCACAACCAAACTTATGAGAGACTATTACCTCGGAGGTAATCAGGATGCAAAGAAGGAATGATTTAGAAGAATACGCAAAGAGTATCAAACCTCTACCGAATGATTTTGAAGAGTGGGCCTTTAATCAGTTTAACGGTTGCTACAACTTCTACAAGGGCAATACAACACTCTTTGATGACTGGTTAGGAGAAGAAGAACAACTAGAAAAGGCTATCTACTGTCCTGTATGCAAAAACTACACCAAGGATAAGTTCAAACGAAAGGGCGGAGACAAGTACACATGCTGTGGATGTGGTAGCTCAGGAGTTATCTACTACCTGAACAAGAAAAAGAATCCAACACACGACTATCAGACAATGTGGTACGGAGACGACTTAGGAGTATTCGAGAAGAATAAAAAGGTATTCGTGCTAAGAGGTTTCGTAGTTGCACTGGTGCAACGCTCACCCATAGAAGATGAAGAGCAATGGAGAATATCCATGACCGAGACAAGAAGGCTTTATATTAGCAAAGACTGGTATGGCATCCAGTATAACTACTTTGACTGGTACAGAAATAAACATGAATGGAGTTATTCCGGAGCAGACTCAACTAACATATGTGGTCCGGTGCATCCAGATACATACGAGAACGCTCTTGAAACTTGGGCAGAGTATTCCTGCTTAGACATAGCGAAAGAGAATGGCATTTTCTACGATGGAGTCAACATCCGTCAGGGATTCGGCAGAGCACCCTTTGATTATTACCAAAGGTCAATATTCTCATATCTTTGGACTTATGCCAAGGACAGAAAACTTGAAATGCTCTTAAAGTTAAACCTTATAGGCTTAGCAGAAGCAAAACTTGAAGGAAGGCAGATGGTTCTTAATTACAAAGCAAAGAATCCATATGACTACCTGAAAATTTACAAGAGCAGACTTGGATATCTCAAAGAGTTCAATAATCAAGGCCAAATACTTAAAGCCTTGCAGCTTGAAAGAGCAAAGAAGGAACATTGGACGGATGACGAAGTTGAACTGATAGCCATTAACTATCATCACCAAGCAGATTTGAAAGAAGTTCTCGAAGTAATGACTCTTAGACAGTTCAGCAATAGAGTTAACGCATATTGCAAGAAAATGAACAGAACAACACAAGAGATATGCTCGTTGTACTTTGATTATTTCAAGGTTAAGAAGTCTCTTGGGTACGATATGAACAATTCAGTCTATCAATATCCTAAAGACCTTTTAAGAGCACATGACGAGACCATAGCTGAATCTGATGACAGGCAGACAACGGAGCGAATCTTAAAGGCTGAAAAACAGTATTCAAACATAGCAAGAAGATACAAAAAGGCAGCAGGTGTCTATTCATACCAAAAAGGCAGACTGATGATAAGACCTGCGATGTCAGCCAAGGAAATCGTGGAAGAAGGAAGAACACTTCATCACTGTGTTGGCAATGAAGATACCGGATATCTAAGAAAGCACAATATGGGTGAAGATATCATCCTGGTGTTACGATCCGTCAAAGCTCCAGACAAGCCATATGTAACAGTAGAACTCACAAAGGATGGAGAATTGAATCAGTGGTACGGAATCCACGATTCAAAACCAAACGAAAAGACCAACGATAACTGGCTTAAGGCATATATCAAACAGTTAGATATTAACAAGGTCAAAAATGAAATGAAGAAAGCGAAAGGAATTAAGACAGCATGAACGAATTAACATACTCAAAGTCATACAACGAGTACCGCCAAGATATGATGCAGGAACTCTCCAAGGCTTCTGAGAGCTTTGTCCGTATCGGTTATCTGTTAAAGGTGGCAAGAGATACAGAGGTGCTTAAGGGAACTGAGTACGAATCAGACTACCTGGCATTTGCAGAAGGGGAGTTTGGACTTGATAAGTCTCAGGTATCAAGATTTATCAGAATCAACGACAAGTTCTCTGTAGGTGGTAATTCTGTTGAATTACTGCCACAGTATCAAGGCTTTGGAACGAGAAAACTTGGAATCATGATAATGCTTCCTGAAGAACTAACAGAAGAACTCTCACCGGATTACACAGTTGAAGAGATAAACGAGATTAAAGAAGTTGTAAAAGAAGAACAGGAGATAACACCGGTTGAAGCCATGGTTGAGAGAATGGGCAGCAATATCTCTGACGAAACACCACTCATTGAATACTGCATCGAGAAAATCCTTGAAGAGACACCGGATGCCTATGTGGATGTTATGAAGGACATTGAGAGAGCCTATAAGATATTAGCTCCTATCAGCGAAATGATGTACATAGTGAAGGTCGATGGCGTTGGAAAGGTTATGGCTACATTCCATGATGACAATGTAACACTCTACTCGATAAGAAGTGGCAACAAAGAGACTGTTGAAAAGGCAGCAGTTGTCGAAGCCATTAAGAAGGTGCTCCTTCCGTTTATGAAGCCTGAAAACCCAGAAGAGAGTTACAGCATCCAGTTTGGCAAAGAGTTTCCAAAGAAGGAAGAACCAAAGAAAGAGCCAAAGAAGATAGAGAGGGTTAAGAATGAAACCAAAAAGCCTAAAAAAGAAACTGAAAAAGTTAAAAAAGAGCCAAAAGAAGTTAAAGAGATTCCTGAACGAACAGATGACCAGCCAGCAGATGACGGAAGAGGAGTGGTCGAGGAGGTACCGGTACCTAAGGGAAATGATAATCTCAACGACATCAGCACAGTCAGAACTGAAATAGTTAACGCTTACAGTTACAGCCACTACGACAATGCTCTTGCAGCTATAGAGGCAGAAGATGTGGTTAAGACACTCTACTGGATATCCAAGGACTTTGAAAACCTTAAGAAGATCATAAGCACGCTTGAAGAAATGAAAAACGATTCTTCTTGGAGAGAGGTTGAAGAATGAAAAGCATTATTCAGTTAAACAAGAACTACTGTTATATCTGCCGAGAGCAGACTGGTTACATAGTAGAGCGAAGAGGACTTGAAGAACATCATATCTTTGGAGGACCTAACAGAAAACTTTCAGAGAAGTATGGCCTTAAAGTTTATCTTTGCCCTGAACATCATCAGTTTGGACCGGATGCGGTACACAAGAACCCAAATTACGGTCATGATTATTACTTAAAGCAGATAGGGCAGCAGGCTTTCACAGAGCGTTATCCAGATTTGGACTTCAGAGCCATTTTTGGAAAGAGTTTTATTTAGAGCACACTACGGAATAAAATGGCTGGCACGCTCTCCAGCCAGAAAGGAGGATGTATGGAACTTTCAGAGGCTTATGCCTTCTTCGGTCAGGCAAGACTGCACGAGAATAAGATCAAGAGAATTACAAGTACATTGACAGAGTTAAGGTCATGCTTGTTACCTGGTGCGATTAACTATGATGACGACAAGGTGAGCACATCGCCCAAAGACAAGATGTCAGAAATCTATGCAAGGATAGACGAACTTGAAAGAGAACTTGCAGAAGAACAGAAATTAAAAGCCATGGCGGTTGTGGATATTGACAACGCCCTGAAGAACATCCCAGAAGGAGAAGGTAAGACCATATTGGCAGATTTTTATATAGCTAGAATATCAATGACAAAGATAGCAGATGCAATGGGATATACACCGAGACACTGTTTCAGACTTAGAAACAGAGCAATAGAACAAATGTTGGAGGATAAAGAATGAGTAAAGAATTAGTAATCGCAATAGTGAACCTGATGTTTATTTCAGCTTGCATGGGGTTCTTGGCGTGCTTCTTCGCCATGGGTGGCTTTAATTATCAGCCAAAAGAGGGAGACAAGATAGAAGGAGATACAGAGATTAAGGTTGAGGTACATTATGATCCACCACAGACCGAAGCAGAACCGGTAGAGCCGGAAGTGATAGAAGTTAAAAAGACAAGCCTTGGAACATACAAGTTAACCGGCTACTGCCCTTGCGAGAAATGTTGTGGTGTCAATACTGGCATCACAGCATCAGGCACAAAGGCCACAGAAGGAAGAACAGTAGGAGTTAACCCAAAGGATATTCCATACGGAACAGTATTAGAAATCAATGGGCAGCAGTACATAGCAGAAGATACAGGAAGTGCAATAGGAAGTAAGCACATAGATATCTTTTTCGATAATCACGAAGATGCGTTAAAGTTTGGAACACAGAAAGCAGAAGTATTCATCCTGGAGGTGGAAGAAAGATGATTCATAGAACAGCAGATGAAATGAAAGCATTTGCAGAAGGATATACACTTTGCTATCAACAGTTTGAAAAATACTTACTGGATGATGACGCTCCAGTTGATAAAACACTCGATATAATGGCAATGATGACTGACACAGTAAATGCAACAGCAGGAATTAGCGTGGAGGAGGAAGAAAAATGAGTGAGAGTGAGATATTGGTAATCAAGGTAAATAGTTTAAACCTGAGTCCAGAAGATATGCACGACTTAAGGCAGCAGATAATTAAGCAGAAAGAAGAAAAGGTTGTACTATTACCTTACTACTGTGAGCCGATAATCGTTCCGGAAGATATAGAAATAAGAGTTGAGGAGAAAGAAGAATGAAAGAGTCATGCCCATTAACAGGAAAAGAATGTAGCAACTTGTGCTGCATTGAAAGGACTAGGCCAAGAGATGAAAGGCTTATAAAGAGCATAGAAAAGGAGAGAAGGAAGAATGATTCAGATCGACATAGACCTTCCAGAGACATGTAGCGACTGTCCTATGAAGGAAATACATTACAAGTCATATTATTGCGGACTGATTAACGACTTTGTAAGAGGACGAGACAGATATTTTGAAAGAGATAGCAGATGTCCGTTAAGGGAGGTGAAAGAAGATGGTCAAGATAGACATAGAGATGCCTAATGGTAATGAAAGCCGTTAGAAAAGTAGGAGTAAATGTTGATAAGGGCGAGTTAATAAAGGCTTTACAATATGACCGCGATCAATATACAAAGGGATATGAGGATGGTAAAAATGAGATTCTTGATGGGATAAGAGCTGAGATAGCAGACCTTGATGATGCTGATTATGACCATGAGGGATATTATAAAGCAGTAACAGATGCTTTGCAGATTATTGATAAGTACAAAACAGAAAGCGAGCATAGGAATGACATTAAGTGATTTTATGGGAATATGGACGTTAAGCAATAGAACAGTTATTGTATGCGATTCAAAGTATTATGATAATGCTTTTGATGAATTAGACAATATAAATGACGGAAATGGTAATATTGATGATTTTCGCAATCATATGGAATTTGCTTTTGTTCCTTATTGGTCAGAATATTCTCCAATATATTATTTGCATCCTAAATATGCAGATGCCGAAGTTTACTACTTCTATATAGGCGACAACTATATTATTGTGTGGTTAGATATTGAGGATAAGTTTGCAAAATATGAGAAAGTAAAGAAAAGCGAGGGCGAAAAATGAGCAAAACAATAATTGAAGAACTTGAAAAGATAAAGGCAGAAATTGAAGAGATCAGTCAACTTGAATATTGGAAAAATGGTCAATATGACACTATTCGAGAGGCAAAAATTGATGAAGATGTTATTCCTGATAATTGTTTATTATACAAGGCAAATTGAATGCAGGATAAGGAGGAAATATAAATGCAAATACACGAACTTAAAATAAGTCCTAAATACTTTGACGATATAAAATCGAACAAGAAAAGATTTGAAATTCGTAAGGATGACAGAGATTATAAAGTTGGGGATTTAATTACATTAAAAGAGTATGAAAACGGACAATACACAGGTAGAGAGATTAAAAATATACCCATAAGATATATTTTGCGTGATGCTACCGAATACGGTTTAATGGATGGCTATTGTATTTTAGGTTTGTAGACAGAGAGTGAGGTACATAATGATGATAGATGAATTGATTGTTGCTTTTTTAGCCTTTGTTGGTTATACAACAATTTTCTATTTTACTGTGGAAATAGCAGTTAGAATTATAGACAAGATAATGGGAGAAAAGAAGGATGACAAAGAGCCAGGAAAGAAAACTGAATCAGGCAATCAGGATTTTAGAGATTAAATATCAAGTGGCTTTAAGCAAGCCAGATATAAAACATCCACTTGCTTGGGCGTGTTATAGAACTTGGATAGATGAAGATACCAAGGCAAGGACGACAGAAGGAAAGAAGTGGATTATCGAATACTATTGCACAGACTGCGCTAAGTATGGCACAGAGAATTGTCCGAAGAGAGAATGCAGAAGCGATGATATGATATGTAGCGAGTTCGGAAAGAGATACAAGGAGAGTGAAGATGGAGAATAAATATATCTTAAGACATACAGTCAATGGCAGAGACTATGACCAAGATTTTAGCACAAAGGAACTAGCAGAAGATGCAGGAGACAAGTTGTGGCATAGTTACCTGAAAGAAGATCAAGACAGACTTGAAAGCCTTTACTTGTTTGACTGGCAAACACGAAAGCCTTTGAAGGTCTGGAAGAAGCTAGGAATAGAGAGGACAGAAGATGAGAAAGAATGATGAAATGATAGAAAGAGCCAAAGAAAAGGGATGGACTCTTATGGATAAGGCTTTTGACGGTATGGGCTTTTCAAAACCTGAAGAACAAATGTCGGTTATTGTCTCATGGGCAGCAGGTTGGGAACATGTCAGCATCAACAGATGGGATAGAAAACCGACTTGGGATGAAATGTGCGAGTTAAAAGAGATCTTTTGGAAGGATGAAGAAGCAGTTATGCAGATACATCCACCGAAGTCAGAATATGTTAATAACTTGAAGCACTGTTTACACCTTTGGAGACCTATTGAACGTTATTATGGCAAAATACCACTTCCAGATAGTTTGCTTGTAGGTATAAAGGGATTAAAGTTTGAGAGGACAGAAGATGATTAAATTATCAATTATTATTCCGGCATATAATGCAGAACCATACCTTTACGAACTTATAAAAAGATTAAGACCTCAGCTGACAGATGCAGTTGAGGTCATCGTAGTGGATGACGGAAGCAAAAAGCCTGTTATGGAGATGAATAACATCACAGTCATAAGACAGGAGAACCAAGGGGCATCCGTAGCACGAAATACAGGGATAGACAATGCAAAAGGAGAATATATAGCCTTTATCGATGCAGATGACCTTGTAAGCAAGGAATATGTTGCCAAGATACTCAAAAAGATAGAAACTGAACATTTCGATTATTGTTACATCTCATGGAAGACCATCGGATCAGGTTGGCAATATGAAGTTAGACTGAGAGATATCACAGATAAGTTTCCACCGTTTAACCTTTGTGTGTGGAATAGGATATACAAAAGAGACATGATAGGCGATGTCAGATTCAATACCAAGAAGCCTATTGCAGAAGATGCAGAGTTCATCCGGATGGTTAAAGAGAAAGACCACAAGAAAGCCTTTATAAGTGAGTTTATGTATTTTTACAGGGCAGACACTCCGAACAGTCTTACAAAGAGATATTCAAACGGAGAACTGGACTTTGAGAGAGTTGTTTACTACTGGCCACATGTCAGCAAGGATGATAAGTGGATAATCGAAGATATTAAGGCAGAAGGCTTTGACGATAAAGAGATAATTGTCCTGACAGAACAGAACGACCTTCCAGAACTTGAACAGTATGCCATGGTTACAAGACCAACAAAGTTAGTGGCAGATAGAGCCAAAGGTGAGATAGGCTGGAAGAACTTCGTACAAATTAAACCACAGCCGATAAGAACGCAGGTAGTTATGTATATAGGCAACGCTCATAAGATAGGCGGAGTTGAAACCTTCATCTACACATTTTGCAAAGAGATGTGCGAGTTGTATGACATAATAGTTGTCTATTCAGAACATATGGATGCAATGCAGATAGCAAGGCTTGCAGAGTTCGTTCAGGTAATGAGAAACCCAAACAAGGTCATTGTATGCGATACGCTCATATCAAACAGAATCACAGATGATGTGCCACAGAATATCAAGTACAAGAGAAAGATACAGATGTGTCATACTTGCCAGATGAAAGAAAACTATCAAATCAAGAAAGGTTGGGATGATATTGTCTTTGTCAGCCAAGTAGCAGCAGATTCTTTTAAGGACCAAGCCCCTGAATATAAGGTCATCCATAATCTTACGAGTACGGAGAAACCGAGAAAGACTCTGCTTCTTATTTCAGCACAAAGGATGACATACGAAAAAGGGGAGCAAAGGATAATAGACCTTGCTGAAACATTTACAAGAAACAACATTCCGTTCTTGTGGACAGTATTCACCAAGAGCAAATTATCAAAACATGTTCCTGGCGTTGTGGTAGCCGATCCAACGCTATATGCTAAAGACTTCTTTAAGAGAGCAGATTATGTTGTTGGCTTGTCAGACATTGAAGCATATGGATATACACTTGTTGAGGCTATGCAGTCAGGTGTTCCGGTCTTAACAACTCCGATAGGCGTTCTGGATGAAATAGGATTCAAAGACGGAGTGAATGGTTATATAGTTCCGTTTGATGCGAAAGAAGCTGATGTGAAGAAGTTCTATAACAAGATACCAAAGTTCAAAGCGTTGAAGAATGACAATGCTGAAATTAAAGCACAATGGCAGCAGTTGTTAGGAGACACAACACCAACACACTCTTACAAGCCTTTCAGCGACTTTGTAAAGGTCGTGATAACAGAAGCGTATGGGGATATAGAACTAGGACGGAACATGGTTAAGGGCGAAGTAGTAACAATGAGAAAAGAAAGAGCATTGCTCTTAATATCACTCCACAAAGCAGAAATTGTATAACATGTCATTGAATGTCATATATCTTGTATGCTACAGTCTAAGTGGGAGACAACCGAAAGGGAGTCTCCTTTTTGCTTGATTCGCTTTGGCGAACAATAATATCTCCGGCCAGAGCTTAGGCTCTGGCAGAATGGAAACACTATGGCACGAGATTTTGCAAAGGCTTTGTATAACTCTAAGGAGTGGGAGGTAGTCAGACAGACTGCCTTAATGAGAGACAATTACTTATGCACAAAATGTGGGAGACCTGCCGAAGAGGTACATCACATAGTCCATCTTTCCCCAAAGAATATCAATGACACAAGTGTAACTCTTAATTTAGATAATCTCACAAGCCTTTGCAAGGACTGCCATTTTGAAGAACACCGAGGCGAGCATGCAAGAGGCAGAGCAAACAAAGAACAGCAAGAGTATATGTTTGACGAGAATGGTTTTTTGGTAAAAGTTGCACCGGTACAACCGTAAGCAGAAAAGGTACATGTCGTGAGACAGCAGTAAATCCTTTTCTTTTTTGTTTGGAGGTAATATGTTCTTCTTTCAAGAAAGAAAAGAATACAATGCGGACCTTATGCGAAGAGGCAATAGATTCACAACGGATAAAGCTTATAAGGCTAGAATAGAAACTATATCGTCAAAGTTTGAATATATAGCAGGTGGCATTGAAGATGATTACATTTATCTGAGATGCAAGGACTGTGGATATATATTCAAATACAGCAAAGTAGGAATCAGACCTTCACACCGTAGTTTGATAATATGCAGACAATGTCAAAGCATATTAGCAAGTAAGCAAGAACGAGAAGCCAAAGAGAAAAGAAGATTAGAGCAAGAAAGAAAGATAGTTCTAAAACTGATAGCATTAAGGCAACAGGAAGAAGCCAGACATCATATATGTCTGAGATGTGGCAAAGAGTTCATAGCAAGTTCGAATAGAAAGTATTGTTCAAAACTTTGTGGAAGAAGAGCATCGGACTCCATAAAGGAACATACTAGAAGAATAAGGATCAATGCACACATAAGAGATAACATACAGTTGCCAGTGCTATATCAAAGAGATAAGGGAATATGTTGGATATGCGAAAAGGTATGCGACTGGAATGATTGCGAGATTAAAGACGGAGCATTCATCACACATGCTGATTACCCAACAATAGACCACTTCGTTCCTTTGGCAAAAGGTGGAACACACACTTGGAACAATGTGAGGTTGGCTTGTTTCTATTGCAACTCGTATAAAGGTGCAAACATTGTGAAAGAGTGAAAAATATTTCGAAGAATGAAAAATGTTTATCCCCTATGGGGTGCCTCAATTTTTTTGAGGGTAGGAGACCGTTGGGGCGGCCTTTTCTGGAACTGACCGGCGAGTGCAAGGGGGGTGTATATACATTTTTCTTCAAATATATGCAAATTGCACAAAGGGAGAAAAAATTGACCAAAAAAGCGAAATTCGATGCAAAAAAAGAGCAAAAAAAGTTGAAACTCATTGTAAGTCAACTGCCAGAAGAACTGGAGAAGATCACTGAAGGTCTTGTCGAGGATGCAGCCTTCATGGCGGAGCAGTTGGAGAAGCTGAGAGCCGAAATTAAGGAGACCGGTTGGACTTCTGAGTACAGAAACTCAGAAACCCAGTACGGAACGAAGCCATCGGCAGCAGGTGAGCAGTATATCAAGTTGCAAAAACTCTATGCTGCAAACATCAAACAACTTACAGACCTAATACCAAAGAACGCAGAGACCTCTGATGCTGCAAGAGACATCAAAGAGTTTTTGGGAGTGGCTAAGTGAATTACCCTAAGCTCTACTTAGAGAAGATTCACTCCGGAGAAGAAGTAGTCTCGGAGAAGGTCAAGGTAGTCTATGAGAGAGAAGTTGGCTGGATGATAAATCCTCCGGAAGATTTCCCTTACTACTTTGACGAGAAGGAAGGTATTAGGCATATAGAGTTCGTTGAAAGATTCTGCAAACACTCCAAAGGTAAGTTTGCAGGCAAGAACATTTATCTGGAGTTATTCCAGAAAGCGAAGTTTCAACTCTTTTTTGGATGGAAAGAAAAGGCCACAGGCAAGAGAAGATTCAGGGAGGTTGTGGATATTAGAGGTCGTAAGTGCGGAAAGAGCACAGAGACAGCAGCCGCCGAGTGGGATGCCTTGGTTAACGACAAAGAACAAGGTCCGGAAGTTTATTGCACAGCGAATAAGAAAGACCAGGCGAATATTATCTACCAAGAGTGTGTTAATATGCGTCTGCAGTCTCCATCGCTGAAAGCAATTACTAGGAAGAGACAGTCAGATATATATTGTGATCTGAATATGGGGCAGATTAAGTGCCTTGCATCAGACACATCAACCATGGATGGACTTAACCCATCCTTTTTTAGTTTAGACGAATGGCACGCAGCAAAGAACTCTTCTTTGTATGATGTTATGATTCAAGGTCAGTCAATGCGTGAGCAACCTGTTGCGTGGCTTATTACTACTAACGGAATGGTTAGAGAAGGTTTCTTCGACAGCCATTATGCTTATGCAAGCCAAGTAGCACTTTGGACCATACAAGATTACACACTGTTGCCACTGGTTTATGAACTTAATGACAGAAACAACTGGCAAGATCCGAAACACTGGGCGGAAGCTAACCCAGGATTAGGCAAGATTAAGTCTATGAAAACGCTTGAACAGTTTGTGGAGAAAGCGAAGAACGATCCGTCTTTCCTTCCAACCGTTTTAGCCAAAGACTTTAACCTTCCGGCAACAGAGTTTGCATCCTGGTTAACCTTTGACGAACTTGTCAATGAAGAAGAGTTCGACATTAAGGATGTTGCCAAATCTTACGCAATAGGC
>JAEEGL015330741.1_pt1 | contig 20436 bp, 16 predicted proteins | sample 9134231 | NCBI WGS metagenome assembly JAEEGL01 (sample SAMN16246548, study PRJNA631951) | gut metagenome | biome: gut microbiome; feature: rumen; material: fiber-attached | host: Bos | place: Iran: Karaj | collected 2018-10 | reverse complement strand
ACTTCGGCCAGAACAGGATATATCAGATAACACCGGACGTCGCAATGACACTGATTATGCTGAACCAGGACGGATCTCCCTATGTGGATCCCGCGACGAACCGGTATGTTGTCGACCAGGAGAAAGCACTGGGATTTCTTAATGCGCTCCAGTACCAGTATCCCGCTGACAGCAATACTCTCGATTTTTATTCGACCAGCGGCGAGTATATCCAGATGTCAAGAGGCGCCCGCGATACCCTGACGAGACGGTTTATCAACGTTCCGCGCGAGCTTGCCTATCTTGCGGCGGCCATACCGGGAAATGTCAATGAGGTCCGTCAGCCGGAGTGGAGCGTCGGCAATACCTATATCGAAGTTGACATATCCGACCAGACGCTTTATTACTATGAAAACCTGAATGTGGTCCAGAAAACTCCGATTGTCACGGGCTGTGTAAACGCCGGACATAATACGCCGAGAGGCTTTTTCTATGTAAGAGCCAAGCAGACAAACCAGGTCCTTGTCGGAGCAAATTACCGCTCGTTTGTCAATTACTGGATTCCGATTGTGGGCAACAGCATCGGTATCCATGATGCGACGTGGCGTGCCGGGTTCGGCGGAGATATTTATATAAGGAACGGCTCACACGGCTGCATCAACGTCCCGATTGACCAGGAGAGAACTCTGTTTGACAGAGTCCAGGTAGGTACACCTGTAGTCGTAATACCCTGACGGGATGTTTTCCTTAATACGGGATAAGAATACTATAACCGCACCTTTGCCGACGATCCGGCAGCAGTGCGCAAGAAGAAGAGGAGATATGAAAAAATGAGCAGAGTCTACAACTTTTCGGCAGGACCCGCAATGCTTCCGGAGGAGGTACTCCGCAAGGCAGCGGACGAGATGATGGATTATCGCGGATGCGGTATGTCTGTCATGGAAATGAGCCACCGCGGCAAGGTCTATGACGGCATCATCAAGGAAGCAGAGGCAGATTTCAGAAAGCTTGCCGGCGTCCCTGACAACTACAAGGTACTGTTTCTCCAGGGCGGAGCCTCCACACAGTTTGCCATGGTTCCCATGAACCTGATGAAAAACCGCAAGGCTGCGTACATTATCACCGGCCAGTGGGCAAAGAAAGCCTGCCAGGAAGCCTCTATCTATGGTGAGGCTGTTCAGGCCGCTTCTTCGGCAGACAAGAATTTCTCCTATATTCCGGACTGCTCGGATCTTGATATTCCCGAGGATGCAGACTATGTATACATCTGCGAGAATAATACGATTTATGGCACCGAATACAAAAAGCTTCCCAACACAAAGGGACATATTCTTGTATCCGATGTTTCTTCGAATTTCCTTTCCAGACCGATTGATGTTAAAAAGTACGGAATGTTCTTCGGCGGCGTCCAGAAGAACGTCGGTCCCGCCGGTGTGACCATTGCGGTTATCCGTGAGGACCTGATCCGCGAGGACGTGCTTGAGGGCACTCCCACCATGCTGAAGTATAAGACACATGCTGATGCGGATTCTCTTTATAACACACCTCCGTGCTACGGCATCTATATCTGCGGACTTGTGTTTAAGTGGCTCCTTGAAAAGGGCGGCCTTGGCGCGATTGCCGAATATAATGAGGCTAAGGCAAAGATATTCTACGACTATCTGGACGAGAGTACCCTGTTCAGGGGGACTGTCAGGAAAGAAGACAGATCGCCCATGAATGCTCCTTTTGTGACAGGAGATCCGGAGCTCGATAAAGAGTTCATTAAGGAAGCGGAAGCGCACGGCTTTGTTTCTCTTAAGGGACACAGATCTGTCGGAGGCATGAGGGCTTCCATGTATAATGCGATGCCTGTCGAGGGTATCGAGAAGCTGGTTGCGTTCATGAAGGAGTTCGAGGCTGCGCACCGCGCATGACGGACGCCGCAGGGTATATTCATCTATCGGAGAGTTGATTATGTTTAAATATGCTGCTTTAAATAATATCTCAAAGGTCGGCCTGGAACATTTCAGCGACAATTTTGAGATGACGGAGAATATTGATGAGGCACAGGGGCTTCTGGTCAGAAGCGCAAAGATGCACGACATGAAGTTCTCTGACAATCTGTATGCGATCGCAAGGGCCGGAGCCGGCGTCAATAATATCCCGCTTGAAAGATGCGCAAGAGAGGGCATTGCCGTTTTCAATACGCCCGGAGCAAATGCCAACGGTGTCAAGGAACTGGTTATTGCAGGCATGCTCCTTGCCTCGCGCGATATCGTGGAAGGCGTCGACTGGGTCCGTTCCAACTGGAACAATCCGGAGATTGAAGCGAGTGTCGAAAAGGAAAAGAAGAAGTTTGCCGGAACAGAGCTGAAGGGCAAAAAACTGGGTATCATCGGCCTCGGAGCCATCGGCGTAAGGGTAGCCAATTCGGCTGTTTATATGGATATGGATGTATACGGCTATGATCCGTATGTCACAATCGACAGCGCATGGCACCTTTCCCGCAAGACCACGCTTGTCAAGGACGTAAATGAGATCTACCAGAACTGCGATATCATCACGATCCATGTGCCGCTTCTTGACAGCACAAAGAACTATATCGACGCGGAAGCGATCTCAAGAATGAAGGACGGTGTGATCCTGATTAACATGGCGCGTGATCTCCTTGTAGATGAGAAAGCAGTTATCCAGGCGATTGACGCCGGAAAAATCCGCAGATATGTCTCGGATTTCCCGAATCCGGTCATCGCAGGACACCGCGGCTGCATTACTACCCCGCATCTGGGCGCTTCGACCGAGGAATCCGAGGACAACTGCGCAAAGATGGCAGTCGAAGAGCTTCAGGACTATCTGGAAAACGGCAATATCACCAACAGCGTCAATTTCCCGAACTGCAGCATGGGTATCTGCAGGACGGCTTCGAGAATCGCCATTTTCCACGAGAATAAGGCCAACAGGATTACCAAGTTCTCCCAGGTCATGGGCGATGCCGGCATCAATATTGCTGAGATGGCCAATAAGTCCAAAGGTGATTACGCTTATACACTCCTGGACCTTGATGAAGTACCCGGGCCTGAAATTCTTGAAGGCCTTAAGAACGTGGACGGTGTACTGCGTGTCCGTGTAATCAAGTAATATCGGGAGATATATTACCCTATGGCAGACATAAGACCGTTCAGGGCATACAGACCCTGTCCCGGCATGGAGGAGAAAATAGCGGCACTTCCGTATGACGTCTACTCCAGGCAGGAAGCAAAGGCATATGTACAAAACCATCCGGATTCCTTTCTTGCGATTGACAGGCCGGAGACCCAGTTTGACGATACAGTCGGCACCTACGATGACTGTGTCTACGATAAGGCCAGAGAACTCCTTGACCGGAAGATTGCGGACGGCGATTTCGTGCAGGATGATAATCCCTGCTATTATCTTTACGAGCAGACGATGAACGGCCGGTCCCAGACCGGTATCTGCGCGGCTGCCGCTGTCAGCGACTATCAGTCCGGAGTGATCAAAAAACATGAGAATACGGTTGAGGCTAAGGAACAGGACAGGATCCGGCACGTAGACGCCTGCGGCGCGCAGACCGGGCCGATCTTCCTTGCCTACCGCCGGAGCGACGATATAAATGCTGTAACCGAACGCATTCATTCTACTGAGCCTGTCTGTGATTTTCTTTCGCCCGGGGACGTCAGGAACCGTGTCTGGGTCATCGATGAGCCTGAGGATATAAGGCTCATCCGGACGGCGTTTCAAAAGATCGGCAGCATTTATATTGCAGACGGACACCACCGCTGTGCCTCCGCTGTCCGGGTCAGTCTCATGAGACGGGAGAAAACACCCGCGCAGGCTCCGGCTTCAGGGAGTGTATCTGAAAGGGCCGGTAAAGGAACTGTCAGGAAGGTAGTCGTAAGAAGACGGACCGAAGGGCAGGGGCCCGTAAGAGAATCCGATTATTTCCTTTGCGTCCTGTTTCCGGACGATCAGCTGGAGATCATGGACTACAACAGGGTAGTGAAGGATCTTAACGGGCACACAAAGGAAGAAATCTTAAGTGAGGTCAAAAAAAGCTTTAACGTAAGGCCTTTCTATAAGGATCCCGCAAAGCCTTCCGTAAAAGGTGAGATTGGTATGTATCTTGGCGGGAAGTGGTATATGCTGACCGCGCGTAATGACATTAAATCGGGCGATCCCGTCGAAGGCCTGGATGTCTCTATTCTTCAGAAGGTGATCCTGACTCCTCTTTTCGGCATCGCTGATCCGAGGACAGACAGCAGGATCGAGTTTGTCGGCGGAATCAGGGGCCTTCAGGAACTGGAAAGACGCGCCGATGAATACAAAGGCGCCGCTTTTGCGATGTACCCGACATCCATCCGCGAACTGTTTGCCGTGGCCGATGCGGGAAGGCTGATGCCTCCCAAATCGACGTGGTTCGAACCGAAGCTTTTGAGCGGGCTGTTTATTCACAGGTTTGATGACTGAGGGCGCCCGCGGGAGTTGCGTAAGTGCCTCCGGAACGTGATTGTTTTCACGTTCCGGAGGCTTTTTATATTTATTTTATTTTTGATTATTTATAGTTGACTTTATGTTTAATATAACTATAATCGAAAGAAGTGTGTATAGCTATACATTACACATTGTTTAGAATTGGTGGGCGTAATGGAAACAGATATCATTAACAGACAGATAGGCAGAAGAATAAAGGCTTTGCGGAGCCAGAAAGGGCTTACGCAGCAGGAACTCGCGGACAGGACCGAGCTTACAAAGGGCTATATATCCCAGCTTGAGCACGGGCTGACCTCACCTTCCGTGATAACCCTGCTGGACCTGATTGAATGCCTCGGAACCACGCCTTCCGAATTCTTCAAAGAGGTATCCCCGGAGCAGGTGGTTTTTTCCGAGAACGGATTCTTTGAAAAGCTTGACGAGGGGGGTAACAGCATCCAGTGGATAGTCCCGGGCGCTCAGGGCAACCTGATGGAACCGCTGCTTGTAAAGCTCGGACCTCATCAGAAGCTGGATGAGGATATGCCGCACGAGGGCGAAGAATTCGGATATGTAATTTCCGGAAGGATACGGCTCCATCTCGGCGATAAGGTTTATATCGTCAAAACAGGGGGGAGCTTCTATTACAAGGCAGACAGGGGCCATTTTGTCGAGAATTCAACAGCTGCACCCGCAAGGTTTATCTGGGTCAGCACACCGCCGTCATTTTGAGGAGAAGTGGGGAATAACGATGCAGAACACGAATGAAAACATCATTGAACTGAAGAACATAACCAAGACCTATGAGGACGGCTTCACTGCGGTAAACGATTTTAACCTGAGTGTCAGAAAAGGCGAGTTCGTAACATTCCTCGGCCCTTCAGGCTGCGGCAAGACGACAACGCTCAGGATGATCGCGGGCTTTGAGCTTCCGACATCCGGAGAGATTCTTTTAAACGGAAAGAACATTGCCGATCTGCCGCCGTATGAGAGGCCGATCAACACTGTGTTCCAGAGATATGCGCTGTTCCCCCACATGAATATATATGAAAATATCGCTTTCGGCTTAAGGCAGAAGAAGCTTTCGGAGGATGTCATCACCAAAAAGGTCAAGAAGGTTCTCGAGCTGGTAGACCTTGAGGGATTTGAAAGCCGTTCCGTAGCGACTCTCTCCGGCGGACAGCAGCAGAGAATCGCCATTGCGAGAGCCGTTGTCAACGAACCGGAGATCCTGCTTCTCGATGAGCCTCTCGGCGCCCTTGATCTCAAAATGAGAAAAGAGATGCAGCTTGAGCTTAAGGAGATGCATGAGCGCCTCGGCATCACATTTATTTATGTAACGCATGACCAGGAAGAAGCCCTGACAATGTCGGACACGATTGTTGTTATGTCCGAGGGCAGAATCCAGCAGACAGGGACGCCGGAGGATATTTACAACGAACCGAAGAATGCCTTTGTCGCGGACTTTATCGGCGAGAGTAATATTTTCAACGGAATTATGACCGGGAAGCTTAAGGCCCGCTTCTGCGGAGGCGAGTTTGTGTGTGTCGACGACGTGGAAGAGGGAACGCACATCACTGCGGTCGTGCGCCCCGAGGATGTCATTATCACTACTCCCGAAGAGGGTATTATCCGCGGCACGGTATCATCCGTGATTTTCAAGGGTATGCACTATGAGATCACTGTCGTATCCGGAAAGAGTGAGATGGTCATCCAGTCCGTCAAAGCGGCAAAGGTCGGGGATCTTGTGGGAATGCGGGTGGATCCTGACAATATCCACATCATGATTGCAGAGGACCACACCAACTACTTTACAGCGGACATCAATTCGAATTTCCGTCTGGAATTCAACGGCAAGCTTCTTGACACCAGTGTGACAAAACTGATCAAGGGGAGTAAACGCCAGGAGGACGGGACGCTGATCGACTCCGCGGGAGATACAATCGATCCCAAAAAGACAAGAATTATTGTTTCCATACAGCCGGAGGACATCCGCATGACCGACCATGTGGAGGAAGGTCTTGTGGACGGATATATCAGCAACCTGATCTATAAGGGCGACCACTACAGCTATGTCATCCACACAGACCTTGAGCAGGATTTCGTTGTGGACGATGAATACCTGTGGAACATGGACGATCACGTCGGATTGATCATGCCCATTGAGAAGATGTCATTCCGTCTTAAGAAATGATAACCGGAGGTAAACCCTACATGAGGACGCTGAAATTCTCCAGAAAGAGTCTGGGTATTCCATATGCGGTATTTCTGGTGCTGTTTGTGGCGCTGCCGCTTCTTGTCCTGCTTTATTATGCCTTTACCAACGGGCAGGGACAGTTTACAATATCCAATTTTACCGGCTTTTTTACGGATCCCAACACACTCGGGACACTGTGCTACAGCTTTGCGATCGCATTCGTGACGACGGCTGTCTGCCTGCTGCTGGCGTATCCGGCCGCATATTTTCTTGCAGTATCGCATATCCGGCAAAAACAGGTCCTGCTGCTGCTCTTTATCATGCCGATGTGGATCAACTTCTCTCTCAGGATCACGGCACTGAAGGAAATCCTCACACTGATCGAAGGCAATCTTGCGCTTTACCCGTTCTTTAACGCGGTGGCGGGCATGACCTATGACTTCCTGCCGTTTATGATCCTGCCGATTTACAATACAATTTCCCGTCTTGACGGATCGCTGATCGAGGCAGCCAAGGATCTCGGCGCCAATGATCTTGGCGCATTTCTCAAGATTACACTGCCGCTTTCCGTACCCGGTATCGTAAGCGGTGTATCCATGGTATTTCTCCCTGCGATGACAAACTACGTTGTCCTGGATATGCTCTATAACAGTACATATATCATGGGAAGCCTGATCGGCAGCTATTTCTCCGCTTACAACTGGCACGGCGGATCCATGATCGCGCTGATCCTGCTGGCAATTATCATTCTGTTCACACTTCTCACAAGGGGAATGGAAGATGAGGGGCAGACGTCGTCGAAGGTCGGAGGTGCGCTGCTGTGAAAAAATACGCGAGAGGCTTGTTTATCCTGCTGGTTCTTGTTTTCTTATACGCTCCGATCCTGATCCTGATCCTTTACAGTTTCACGACGGCGACGAACATCGGCCAGATCCGCGGGTTTTCCCTGCATAACTATGTCACGCTCTTCACGACGCCCGAACTGCGGGATATGATTATCGGAACCATTGTGCTCGCTGTTTCGGCAGCGGTGATTGCTACTGTCCTGGGAACGCTGGGCGCAATCGGATCGTTCTATTCATCAAGGAAGGCCTCTGCCTTTATTGAATCCCTGAACGAAGTGCCTGTAATCAATGCTGATGTCGTCACGGGATTTTCCATCTGCATCCTGCTTGTTGTCGTGCTCGGCATCAGCAAGGATACCTACCTGCCGCTGATCTGCGGACATGTCGCACTGTGCGCACCGTTTGTTTACCTTTCGGTCATCCCGAAGCTCAAGCAGATGGATTCCAGCATCTATGAAGCGGCGCTTGATCTCGGGGCGGTACCTGCCACGGCACTCAGGAAAATAGTGATTCCTCAGATTTTTTCCGGAATTGTCTCCGGTTTTGCGCTTGCGATCACGCTTTCCCTCGATGATTATTTCATCGCGACTTATACCAAGCCGGCGACCTTTGATACGATCAGTACCTATGTCGTAAATGCGACAAAGGGTTCGCAGACCGCGATCAAGACTGCGCTTTGGGCTTTATCTACGGTTATTTTCGTGATTGTCGTCCTGATTGTTGTTTTCGCGAACGTGCGCGGCGCACAGAATGACGGAAAGGGCAGGGTGGAAGCATGAGACGCGCCGGGAATTATAAACTGAACATTCTTCGCGGGGGCGCGCTGCTGCTTGCCGCCGCTGTATCTGCCTGCGGCATGGCGGCAGTCACCGCGCGTGCCTCCGAAAAAAAGCCTGACACCGTAGTCCTTCGCGTCTGCAACTGGGAGGAATACATTGACCTCGGAGACTGGGGCGAGGACGAGGTTATCGATCTTGAAAGCGGTGATATTTTCGGCGAGAATTCAATGATCGGGGATTTTGAGCAGTGGTACAGGGATACCTACGGCATTAACGTTGCCGTGGAGTATTCTACCTTCGGCACCAATGAAGATCTTTATAATATGCTGACACTCGGCGATGTATTTGATCTTGTGTGCCCTTCGGAATACATGTTCATGAAGCTCATCTCAGAGGACAGGCTGGTGCCGCTTTCCGACAGCTTTTTTGATCCCTCCGATGAGAATAATTATTATATCAACGGCGTCTCCCCGTATATCCGGGAGATTTTCGACAGTCACAGTATAAACGGAGAGAGCTGGAGCCGCTATGCTGCCGGCTATATGTGGGGAATTACCGGAATTGTCTATAATCCTGACGAGGTCACGCATGAAGAGGCGTCCACCTGGAAAATTCTCAACAATCCCGATTTCAGGAGACAGATAACGATCAAGGATAATGTGAGGGATTCTTATTTTGTCGCCATCGGGGCGTTGAAGTCGGATCTTCTGACGAGCGACGACTTTGTGCAGGCTGAGGATTATAAGGAAAGGCTTGAGGCCGAGATGAACGATGTCTCGCCCGAGATGATCAGTCAGGTACAGGACTACCTGCAGGATGTCAAGGACAACGCTTATTCCTTTGAGACCGATTCCGGCAAGGCTGATATGATCACCGGCAAGGTCCTGGCCAATTATCAGTGGTCCGGCGATGCAGTGTATACCATGGACCAGGCGGAGGAGGATGAGTATTATCTGAACTTTGCCGTTCCGAAGGAGTCCACCAATATCTATTTTGACGGATGGACCATGCTCAAATGCGGTGTGGAAGGCCATCCCGAAAAGCAGCATGCCGCTGAAGCGTTCATTAATTTCTGCTCCAGGCCTGACAATGTAATACGGAATATGTATTATATCGGCTACACATCTGTAATCGCGGGCGGCGAAGACGAACGTATATACGAGTATCTCGACTGGTGCTACGGCGCTGAGGAAGACGAAGAAGAGGTTACGGATTATCCGCTGGGCTATTTCTTCACGGGCGATGAGGATGATGAGGACTATATGCTGACGGTGCCGCAGGAGCAGCTGATCCGGCAGCTCGGGGCACAGTATCCGTCACAGGATTCCATTGAAAGATCGTCCATCATGGTATACTTTGATCCTCAGGTCAATGATGAGATCAACCAGATGTGGATCAACGTGCGATGCTTTAATATTCATGATGTTCCGCCTGCCGTATGGGTCTTTGTTCTCGCGGCGGCAGTGCTTCTTACCGTGCTTTTTGTGCGGTACAGGCAGAAGCAGAAGCTGTACCGGAGCTGACATTTTTTACTTGCCAAGCGTCCGATTTCAGTATAGAATATCATTCGTGTCCGGTTTAGCGGACAGCGGGCTGGAATAGCGCAGTCGGTAGCGCAACTGATTCGTAATCAGTAGGTCGAGGGTTCAAGTCCCTTTTCCAGCTCTGAGAGCCCCTGATAAAGGGGCTTTTTTCATAAGCAGATAACGGTCCCGGAGGGAAAACTGTTCCCCGAAGAGGGACTATATTAATGAAACGGCGGTGAACTATGGCGCAGCTCTGGGGCGGAAGATTTACAAAGCAGACAGACGACCTGACAAGAATCATCAATGATTCAATCGGATTTGACAAAAGGCTCTGGGAGGAGGATATCTCAGGGAGTATTGTGCATGCGTCGATGCTCGGAAAGCAGGGAATTGTCTCTGAGGAGGCGGCGGCACGGATAAAGGCAGGCCTTGAGAGTATCCGGGACGACATTGATGGAGGCCGTCTTCAGATCAGCGAGGACTATGAAGATATTCACAGCTTTGTGGAAGCCGAACTGATCCGGAGGATCGGGGACGACGGCAAGAAGCTCCATACCGGAAGATCCAGGAATGACCAGGTCGCGCTGGATATGAGGCTCTACATCAGGAAGATGACCCGGGAAACAGAAAGGCTCATGCTGCAGCTTGAGAACACTGTGCTCGGCATCATGGAGAACGGCAGGGGCGTCTACATGCCCGGCTTTACACATCTCCAGAAGGCGCAGCCGGTCACGTTGGCGCATCATTTCGGCGCATACTTTGAGATGTTCAGGCGTGATATCGAGAGGATCCGCGACTGCAGGGAGCGCCTCAATTACTGCCCGCTCGGTGCCGGAGCACTCGCGGGTACGACCTATCCGCTCGACCGTGATTATGTCGCCGCGAGCCTTTGCTTTTATGCGCCCACTGCCAACAGTATGGACTCCGTATCCGACAGGGATTATGTGATTGAGTATCTGTCTGTCCTGTCGATCCTTATGATGCATCTTTCCAGACTGTCCGAAGAGGTCATCATCTGGAACTCCAACGAATACCGCTTTGTCGAGATCGATGATGCCTATTCGACAGGCAGCAGCATCATGCCGCAGAAAAAGAACCCGGATGTCGCGGAGCTGATCCGCGGCAAAACCGGCCGTATCTACGGAGACCTGTTCTCGCTCCTCACAACCATGAAGGGTATCCCGCTGGCATATGACAAGGATATGCAGGAGGACAAGGAGGCGGCGTTTGACGCGATTGACAGCGCCAATATCTGCATACGCCTGATGGATGCCATGCTCGGCACGATGAAGTTCAACGCGCAGGTTATGGCAAAAAGTGCCATGAACGGGTTTACCAACGCAACGGACGCAGCGGATTACCTGGTCAAGAAGGGGGTTCCTTTCCGTGACGCGCATGCAGTGATCGGAAACCTGGTTCTTTACTGTATCGGAAAGGACAAAGGAATACTGGAGCTTACCCCGGAGGAACTGAGAAGTTTTTCGGAGTACTTTGATGAAGACCTGTATGATGCAGTTTCTCTTGAGAGCTGTGTCGAAAGACGTATGACTAAGGGTGCTCCCGGCAGCGCAGCCATGGAGGAGGAAATCCGTCTCAGCAGGGAATGGCTTGACTGTGCCTGCGGCGGGTTTACAACAGAATGATGCGGAATCTGCGCAATTGTCTTTTGACTTTGTAGTTTCTATCAATTGAAAATCCGCATGATGCTAATTAAAATTCTGATAGTGGCGTTGGTGTTCTTACAGCTGTAAAAAGGAAGTGGACAAAATGAAAAAACTCAAGGTTGGTGTACTGGGCGGAACCGGCATGGTCGGTCAGCGCTTTATTCAGATTCTTGAAAACCATCCGTGGTTTGAGGTGGCACAGATCGCGGCCAGCAAGAGGAGCGAGGGAAGAACCTATGCCGAGGCGGTCGAAGGCAGATGGAAGCTCGAAGGCGAGGTTCCCGCCTCAGTCAGAGATATTGTCATTAAGGATATCTATGATATCAAAGCGGTGACGGAGAATGTGGATTTCGTTCTCAGCGCTGTCAACATGAGCAAAGATGAGATCAAAAAGATCGAAGAGGATTACGCAAAGGCGGAGATTCCGGTTGTTTCCAATAACAGCGCGCACCGCTGGACGCCGGATGTGCCGATGGTCGTTCCGGAGATCAATCCGGAGCACACCGATGTGATCCCTTACCAGAAGAAGAGACTGGGTACATCCCGGGGCTTTATAGCCGTTAAGCCGAACTGCTCGATCCAGAGCTATACGCCTGCGCTGGCGGCCTGGAAGGAATTCGAGCCGTATGAGGTCGTGGCGACGACCTATCAGGCAATCTCCGGAGCCGGCAAGACGTTTGCGGACTGGCCGGAAATGGTCGGCAATGTCATCCCCTTTATCAGCGGTGAAGAGGAAAAGAGCGAGAAGGAGCCTCTGCGTATCTTCGGAACAATAGAGAACGGCGTCATCATTCCCGCAAAGAGTCCCGTGATCACGAGCCAGTGCATCCGCATCCCCGTTCTGTACGGTCATACCGCAGCCGCCTTTGTGAAGTTCAGGAACAATCCGGAGGATAAACAGATCCTGATTGACAGGCTTCGCGAGTATACAGGAGTTCCTCAGAAGCTCGGTCTTCCCAGCGCGCCTGAGCACTTTATCCAATACATGGAAGAGGATAACAGGCCCCAGGTAGCTCTCGACGTAAATTACGCGGGCGGAATGGGCGTCAGCATCGGCAGACTTCGTCCCGATACGGTTTATGACTGGAAATTTGTAGGACTTTCGCATAACACATTAAGAGGCGCCGCAGGCGGAGCTGTTGAGTGCGCCGAGCTTCTGCACGCGCAGGGTTATATCTGATCACACAAGTAAAGAATGGGAAAGAGTTTATTTATTGCTGAGAAGCCCAGCGTTGCACGGCAGTTTGCCGATGCGCTGGGCTTACAGTTTCATAACAGAGACGGATACATGGAGTCGGAAAACACGATCGTCACCTGGTGCGTCGGCCACCTGGTGACGATGAGTTATCCCGACGCCTATGACGAAAAATACAAAAGGTGGTCCCTGGAGCCGCTTCCGTTTATCCCGGACCGGTTCCTCTACCAGGTAATTGACGATGTAAAAAAACAATACAGGATCGTAGCTTCCCTTCTTACTTCCAAAGAGGTTGAGACGATCTATATCTGCACGGACTCCGGGCGGGAGGGAGAGTATATCTACCGTCTGGTTGCGCAGCAGGCCGGCGTCAAAGGAAAACGGCAGCTGAGAGTGTGGATCGATTCTCAGACAAAGGAAGAGATTATCCGCGGGATAAAGCAGGCTAAAGACGACAGCGAGTACAACAATCTCTCCAGCGCAGCTTACCTGCGCGCCAGGGAGGATTACCTGATGGGCATCAATTTCTCCCGGGCGATCTCACTGAAATATGCGGGAGGCATCCGTGATTTTCTCGGGATGGATCACTGTGTCATCGCTGTAGGACGGGTTATGACCTGTGTGCTGGGAATTATTGTTTCCAGGGAGCGTGAGATCCGTGCCTTTGTCAAAACACCGTTCTACAGGGTAATCGGCAGCTTCCGGACAGGGAGCGGCCTGAAGGATGATGAATTCCAGGCGGAATGGTCTGTCTGCGAGAGCAGCATTTATAACCAGTCTCCGAAGCTATATAAGGACAACGGCTTCAGGAAAAAGGAGGATGCGCTGCAGCTGATCCGGTATCTGTCTGAGGCTGAGCCCGGCGCGAAGGCGCCTGCCGCGGCAAAAGTGGAGAGTCTTTCAAAGAAAAAGGAGACCAGGAACCCGCCGCTTCTGTACAATCTTGCTGAGCTTCAGAATGACTGCTCCAGGTTTTTCAAGATCAGCCCGGACCAGACGCTCGATGCCGCCCAGACTCTGTATGAGCGGCGGCTAACAACATATCCCAGGACGGACGCAAGGGTCCTTTCAAGCGCCGTGGCAAAGGAGATAGGAAAAAATCTCGGCGGTATCGGACAGCTTCCGATGTATGCCGGATATGTCGGCGAAATAAGGCAGAGCGGGCGGGATAAGACGATTGCTAAGACGAGATATACGGACGATAAGGCAATCACTGACCACTACGCGATTATCCCGACCGGGCAGGGGCTCTCTTCGCTTTCTTCCCTGCCGCCGGTCACGCAGAAGGTATATGAACTGATTGTCAGACGCTTCCTGTCTGTCTTTTATCCTCCTGCTGTTTTTGATAAAATATCGTTGGCTGTGAGGGTTAAGACGGAGCTGTTCCAGACCTCCGTCAGAACACTCCGCGAGCCGGGATACCTCAGGGTTCTGTCCTATTCCTTCCAGAAGGAGGAACAGGATTCAAAGGATTCAAAGGAATCAGCCGGCGGACATGACGGCGATGACGGTCTAAAAAGATCTCTTCCCGAGGGACTTAAAAAGGGCAGCGCGCTTGTTTTAGGGGAGCTCTCGATCAAAGAGGGAGAGACGACTCCTCCCAAGCGCTATAATTCCGGCTCCATGATCCTGACGATGGAAAACGCGGGACAGTTTATCGAGGATGAAGACCTCAGGGAACAGATCCGCGGGAGCGGTATCGGGACAAGCGCTACGAGGGCGGAGATCCTGAAAAAGCTGGTGACAAACCAGTATATTGCCCTGAATACGAAGACGCAGATCTATACGCCGACACAGCTCGGTGAAATGATTTACGATACCGTCAGTTTCTCGCTGCGCCCTCTTCTTGATCCGAAGCTGACAGCCAGCTGGGAGATGGGCCTTACGCGTGTCGCGCAGGGCGAGGTGACGGAAAATGAGTATATGGAGAAGCTCTCCGACTTTATTTCGCGGCGGACTAACCACGTCAAACAGACGGATTACCGGAGCCAGCTTCATGAGCTGTATGTCCGGGCGGCTGCCTTCTATCCGAAGAAGATGAATTTTTCAAAAACAAGGTATTCCCGTGCAGGCAGGAAGAAAAGCTCCTGACGCTTTTGGGGCATCGGGGCAGATGGGAGAAAACTATGAATGAATCGATAATTAAAATGAGAGATTACGTCCGCTCGATAACGGATATCGTACCGAAGGCGGCAATAACGCTCGGATCCGGGCTTGGCGGTTTTGCAGACAGCATCCGTGTCGAGGCCCGGATCCCGTACGGGGATATACCGGATTTTCCGGTTTCCACCGCGCCCGGCCACGCAGGCGAACTGATTCTCGGCTACCTGAAGGATCTGCCTGTCCTGTGCCTGAACGGACGAGTCCATATGTATGAGGGATACAAAACGGAAAAGGTCTCTGTGATTGTGCGCCTTTCTCATGCGCTGGGGGCGCGTATCCTGCTGCTTACAAATGCGGCCGGCGGCATTAAGGAAAGCTATTATCCCGGCAAGCTTGCCCTGATTACTGATCATATTACCCTGTTTGTGCCTAATCCTCTGATCGGGCCCAATGATGACGAAGACGGAGTGAGATTCCCTGATATGACCGAGGTGTATGACAGAGAGCTTCGGGACATTGTCACCGAATGCGCAGCGAAAGAGGGAATCGATCTCGATACGGGAGTTTATGCCCAGCTTACGGGACCCTCCTTTGAAACGCCTGCCGAAATCCGGCTTTTAAAGTCACTCGGCGCGGATCTGGTCGGTATGAGTACTGCGGTTGAGGCAATCACGGCAAGACACCTCGGAATGAGAGTCTGCGGAATATCCCTTGTCTCCAATTATGCGGCGGGAATCACGGGGGAGAAGCTTACATCTGAGGAGGTAAACCTTGCCGCCAGGAAGGCGTCAGAAGTATTTACAAAGCTTGTGACTGCATCTGTTGAGCGCTTCGGTGAATGTATTGAATGATGAGGATTCGGCTATGATCAGGTTATACAATGCGAAAATTCTTACGATGAGGGAAAATGAGCCCCTGTTCGAAGGTGAACTGTGGGTTGAGGATTCCCGGATTGTGTATGCGGGAGCAGCTCCCTCGCCCGAAAAGGTCGCGGAGCAGTCCTTTGAGCGTGAGATTGACTGCGAAGGCAATCTTCTGATGCCGGGATTCAAGAACGCGCATACCCATTCCGCAATGACGTTCCTTCGCTCGTCCGCAGACGACATGCCTCTTGCCGAATGGCTTAACGAGCAGGTTTTCCCCTATGAGGCAAAGCTCACGCCGGAGGATATCTATACACTGTCCCGCGTTGCCATACTTGAATACCTGACAGGCGGAATCACGGCAGTAATGGAGATGTATCTCACGCCGGAGACGATAGACAGGGCCTTCCGGGATGCCGGCATGCGGCTTGTACAGGTCGGCGGCGTCAACAATTTCAGCCAGTCTGTCGAGCTTCTGGAGAAGTGGTATAACGAACTCAACGACGGCAACGGCCTGACATCCTTTGAACTCGGCTTCCATGCGGAGTACACCTGTTCCCATGAGCTGATTAAGAAGATAGCGGATCTGGCTCACAAGTATAAGGCGCCGGTGTTTACACATATTTCGGAGACTGCCCCGGAAGTGGAAGGCTGTGTTGAGCGCTACCATATGACGCCGGTTGAGTTCCTTGCTTCGGAAGGTATGTTTGACTACGGCGGAGCGGGTTATCACCTTGTGCATACGACGCCGGAAGACATCCGGATCATGAAGGAGAAGGGGATCAGTGTTGTTACGAATCCCGGCTCCAATACAAAGCTTGCAAGCGGAATTGCGCCGATCGGCGATTATCTGCGAAACGGTATCATGGTCGGTATCGGTACGGACGGACCTGCGAGCAACAACTGCCTTGACATGTTCCGCGAGATGTTTCTTGTTACCGGACTTGCAAAGCTTCGCGAGAAGGATGCGTCGGCTGTTCCTGCCATGGAGGTCCTTAAGATGGCGGCATCAAACGGTGCGGGAATAATGAGAACTCCCGACGCGGACTGCATCGGCGAAGGCAAGCTTGCGGATATTATTCTTCTCGACCTGAAGCAGCCGAATATGCAGCCGATAAACAATATCCCCTGCAACATTGTTTACAGCGGCAGCAAGCAGAACGTTATGATGACGATGGTCGGCGGCAGGATTCTCTATGAAAACCGCGGCGGTGAGCAGAGCTTTTACGTCGGGGAGGAATGCGCGGAAATCTACCGCGACGCCCAGAGAATCAGAGACAGGATACTCGGTTAAATAATTGATGGAAACACAGATTGCATTTCTCGGAACCATCATCTCGATCGGCATCGCGATGATCATTCTGGGCATTGTGAACAGAAAAAGGCAGGAAAAATGGCTTGAAAAGCGCCTGCTGGATACATACGGAAAGATACCCGAAAAAAAGTCCTTTCAGGAGAATGCGGCGCGTATCCCGGAATATTTCCGAAGACATCCCGCGGAGGGACAGATTGATGATATCACGTGGAATGATCTTGATATGGACGATATTTTCCGCAGGATTGATTCAACGCTGAGCGCTGCGGGTGAAGAATACCTGTATTATGCGCTGAGGACCCCTGACTGCGATCCGGGCATGGCCCGCCGGGCAGCGGCGCTTGAAAAAGATGACAGGAGCAGCGAAAGGCTGATGCTGCAAAAAGCGCTCTTTAAGCTCTCAGGCACGGGAAAGTATTCGATTTACGAATACATGTCGCTCCTTAAGACGCTGGACGGCCGCAGCAATGTACCGCACTACGCGGCGTTCCTTTTTCCGTTTGCGGCGCTTGCCGTAATGGCTTTTCATGTACAGGCAGGACTGATTCTTTTCATTCTCTCGATCATCGTCAATATGCTGACGTATTTTAATGAGAAGGGAAAAATCGAGCCCTTTATTGTATCCTTCCGCTATCTTCTCCGGATGATCAGCTGCGCAAAAGAGATGTCCCTGGTTCCCGTAAAGGGACTGGAGCCTGAGCAGGAAGCTCTCCGCTCGCTCTGCGGCGTGTTTTCCGATTTTGTCAGAGGCTCCGGGATTGTGATGTCACAGTCACAGACGGGAAGCGGCAATCCCTTTGACGCAGTCCTGGATTATCTGAGGATCATACTGCATCTTGACCTGATCAAGTTCAACAGCATGTACGCCAAGACGATGGAGCGCCAGGAGCAGATCGATTCCATGATTACGATCATCGGCGGAATCGACGCCGCAATAGCCGTCGGATCCTTCAGGAAGACACTTCCGTACTGGTGCAGTCCTGTCTTTGCGGAGACTGACGGAACAAAAGAAGGGGGTGTTCTTGATATACAGGAGCTGTACCACCCGCTCCTTGGCAGTCCTGTCAGCAATTCCATAACGGCTTCCTCACCGGTTCTCCTGACCGGGTCGAATGCGTCCGGAAAGTCCACCTTCATCAAGGCAGTCGCTCTTTGCTCGGTACTGGGGCAGACTATCGCGACGTGTCCCGCAAAGAAGTGGAGAGGCAGGAAATCCAGGATTCTCTCATCTATGGCGCTGCGTGACAGCATACAGGAGGGTGAGAGCTATTTCATGGTAGAGATCAAGTCACTCCGGAGAATTCTGGATGCGCGCGGCAGCGTCCTGTGCTTTATCGACGAGGTTCTTCGGGGGACCAATACGATAGAGAGAATCGCGGCTTCTTCCGAGATCCTGATGGAGTTCTCGAAAAGGGGCATTCTGTGCTTTGCCGCGACACATGACATTGAGCTGACCGAGATACTCGCGGGCTGCTATGACAACTATCATTTTGAGGAAGAGCTGACAGGCGGAGATGTGACATTTTCATACCGCCTGCACAAGGGACCCGCCACAACCAGGAACGCCATTCGTCTGCTCTCAAAGGCAGGGTTTGACGCGGATCTCACTGCGAGGGCAAACGAACGCGCGGCGCGTTTTGAAAAAGAAGGAACATGGCTTCCGGAGCGTTCCGGAGCTGCTGCCGGGAAATAAAGGGGAATGACAAAGGTAACGATATGGAGCGACGGCGCCGCGAGGGGCAACCCGGACGGGCCGGGCGGATATGGAACGATAATCCAGTTCGTTGATTCGAAGGGAACGCTGCACGAAAAGGAGCTTTCCTGCGGATATGAAGTAACATCCAATAACCGCATGGAGCTGATGGGGGCGATTGCCGGACTGGAGGCTCTCACAAGACCATGTAAAGTCGAGCTGTATTCAGACTCATCTTATCTTGTGAAGGCATTTGAGGAGAACTGGATAGGGAGCTGGCAGAAAAACGGCTGGATGACAGCCGGCAAAAAGCCGGTAAAGAACCAGGATCTCTGGCAGAGGCTCCTGAAGGCAATGGAGCCGCATACGGTCACATATTTCTGGGTGAAGGGTCATAACGGGAACCCACTCAATGAGAGGTGCGACAGGCTGGCAACAGCAGCCGCCGACAGCATGAAAAAGGAATAAGGGGGAACAGTGCGGAATGCATTTTTGTCAACAGATGGCAGTAAATGAAGCAAAACAGACCGGCGCCGGAAAGCCGGCGGATCTCCTGATACAGGTTAAGCGTCTTACGGACACGGCAAAGCTGCCTTCCAGAGGGAGCCGTTTTGCCGCCGGCTATGATCTGTACGCTGACCTGCAGGAGGAGATTACCATCCCGCCTCACCGGACAGTCATGATTTCAACCGGTATTGCCGCCGCGATTCCCGAGGGGTATTTCGGCGCGATCTTTGCAAGGAGCGGACTTGCGGCAAAACAGAGCCTGCGGCCTGCCAACTGTGTCGGAGTTGTGGATTCCGACTACAGAGGCGAGTGGATGGTTGCGCTCCACAATGATTCCGAAGAACCAAGGACTGTCATGCCGATGGAAAGAATCGCCCAGTGTGTCATCATCCCGTACCTTTCGGTTTCCTTTGACGAGGTATCCGAGCTGTCTGACACGCAGCGCGGCGCAGGCGGATTCGGCTCTACCGGAAGTATGTAAAGCATATATTTCAAGCAGTAATCAATAACCAGGGAGAATACAACATGAAAATCAGAACAAGATATGCCCCGAGCCCTACCGGAAGAATGCACGTGGGTAACTTAAGGACAGCACTGTATGCCTATCTTATCGCAAAGCACGAGGGCGGAGATTATATACTCCGGATTGAGGATACGGACCAGGAACGCTATGTCGAGGGCGCGGTCGATATCATCAACCGCACGATGGCGCAGACCGGCCTTATCCCGGACGAGAGCCCGGATCTCGGGGGACCGGTGGGTCCCTATGTTCAGAGCGAGCGGATGGCGAGCGGCATCTATCTCGAATATGCAAAGAAGCTGATCGAGAAGAAGGAGGCATATTACTGCTTCTGCTCTCAGGAAAGACTGGCAGGCCTGACACAGGTCATCGACGGGAAGGAGGTGACTGTCTACGATAAACACTGCCTTTCTCTCAGTGAGGAAGAGGTGAAGGAGAAGCTGGCAAGCGGCGCTCCTTATGTCATCAGACAGAATAATCCCACAGAAGGCTCGACAACCTTCCACGATGAGCTTTACGGGGATATTACCGTTGAGAACAAGGAACTTGACGATATGATCCTTATCAAGTCGGACGGCTATCCCACATACAATTTTGCCAATGTGGTGGATGACCACACGATGGGGATTACCCATGTCGTCCGCGGCAACGAGTATATTTCATCATCTCCGAAGTACAACAGACTTTATGAGGCGTTCGGATGGGAGGTGCCGAAGTATATTCACTGTCCACTTATTACGGACGAGGATCACAAGAAGCTCTCAAAGAGAAGCGGCCATT
>JAEEGL014894505.1_pt1 | contig 20436 bp, 16 predicted proteins | sample 9134231 | NCBI WGS metagenome assembly JAEEGL01 (sample SAMN16246548, study PRJNA631951) | gut metagenome | biome: gut microbiome; feature: rumen; material: fiber-attached | host: Bos | place: Iran: Karaj | collected 2018-10 | reverse complement strand
TTGTTCTTTTTTTCGTTATTCATAGTCTGGTGCCTCCTTTTCCCAGACTAAATTCTACCACATTTTTCTTCCCATACTAAATTCCACTTCAAATTCCACTGTGGAATTTACTTTGGGAATTCACTCAAAACAGAGATTTTTACTGTCAAAAATCAATAATATTGACAAAATTATCCGGATATGGTATAATATTTCGTATTTCGCGGGCACCCGCGCCCGCGACTGCATACACAAAATATGAAAAGAAGGAGGAAACGAGAAGGAATGCCAACCTTTAACCAGCTTGTCAGACAGGGACGCACGGACAAGATCTACAAGTCCAAGGCTCCCGTGCTTCAGACCGGTTTCAACACCATAAGCAACGAAGCGACCGATCTGCCCTCTCCCCAGAAGCGCGGCGTGTGCACCAAGGTCACGACCACAAGCCCCAAGAAGCCGAACTCGGCGCTCCGCAAGATCGCCAGAGTGCGTCTTACGAACGGCCTCGAGGCCACGACTTACATCCCGGGCGAAGGCCACAATCTCCAGGAGCACTCGGTCGTTCTGATCAGAGGCGGAAGAGTTCGCGATCTGCCCGGTGTGCGTTACCACATCATCCGCGGCACTCTGGACGCCCAGGGCGTTGCGGCCCGCAGACAGGCCCGTTCCAAGTACGGAACAAAGACGCCGAAGAAATAATTCGGCAAAGGTATGCAGCATGTTTTCATCGCTCGTTACGAATTCACTTTGTGTATAGCAGAGCGGACCGTTGCGGCAGACAGAAGACCATATGCTTTTGAGTACCTGTGATTTCATTTATTTTTGATGAAGGAGGGAAGTACAGTGCCGAGAAGAGGCCGTATATCCAAGAGAGATGTCCTGCCGGACCCGCTTTACAAGTCCAAGCTGGTCACCAAGCTGATCAACAACGTGATGCTTGACGGCAAGAAAGGGGTTGCCCAGACTATCGTCTACGATGCTTTCAGGCAGGTAGAGGCTAAGACCGGGAAGAATCCCCTCGAAGTTTTCGTCGCAGCTCTCGAAAACGTCTCGCCGGTTCTTGAGGTCAAGGCCCGCCGTGTCGGCGGCTCGACCTATCAGGTACCGCTCGAGGTGAGAGCGGACAGACGTCAGACTCTGGGCCTTCGCTGGATGGTGGGATTCGCCAGAAAGCGCAGCGAACGTACTATGGCGGACCGCCTTGCGGCGGAGATAGTTGACGCGATCAACAACGCCGGCGGAGCGTTCAAGAAGAAGGAAGAGACCCACAGAATGGCGGAAGCAAACAAGGCGTTTGCACATTACAGATACTGATCGCCACACATTTTTCAAGTATTCAAGGAGACCGTTCGTATGCCTAGGGAATATCCTCTCGATCGGACTCGCAATATCGGCATCATGGCTCACATCGACGCCGGTAAAACGACCACGACCGAAAGAATCCTTTACTATACGGGAATAAACCACCGTCTGGGCGAGACGCACGACGGCGATGCGACCATGGACTGGATGGCCCAGGAGAAGGAGCGCGGGATAACCATAACCTCCGCGGCCACCACCTGCCACTGGAAGGACAACCGCATCAACATCATCGACACGCCCGGCCACGTCGACTTTACCGTCGAGGTGGAGCGCTCGCTCCGCGTTCTCGACGGAGCGGTCGCGGTGTTCTGCGCCAAGGGCGGCGTCGAGCCCCAGTCCGAGACGGTCTGGAGACAGGCCAGCCGGTACGGGGTGCCCCGCCTCGCCTACGTGAACAAGATGGACATCACGGGCGCCGACTTCTTCCGTGTGATAGACATGATGAAGTCGAGACTGGGCGCGAACCCGGTCCCGATCCAGCTCCCCATAGGCAAAGAGGACGGCTTCCGCGGCATCGTCGACCTTATCAACATGGAGTCCGACGTCTATTACAGCGACGACGGAAAGGACATGAGGGTCGAGCCGATCCCTGAGGACATGGTCGAACAGGCCGCGCAGTACAGGGCTCAGATGATCGAATCGGCCGCCGAGGCCGACGAGGTCCTGTTCGAGAAGTACTGCAACGGAGAAGAGATCACCGTCCCGGAGATCAAGGATGCCATCCGCAAGGCCACCATAGCCAACCATCTGGTCCCGGTGGTCTGCGGCACATCGTTCAAGAACAAGGGAGTCCAGAAGCTGCTGGACGCCATAGTCGACTACCTGCCATCCCCCCTTGACGTGCCTCCCATCACAGGAGTCAATCCCGTGACAGGGGCCGAGGAGGAGAGACATGCGTCCGACGACGGTCCGTTCTCAGCCCTGGCCTTCAAGATCATGACAGACCCGTTCGTCGGGAAGCTGTGCTTCTTCCGCGTATATTCCGGCACTCTCAGATCGGGAGACGCCGTCTGGAATCCTACAAAGGGCAAGCGCGAGCGCATGGGCCGCATAGTCCAAATGCACGCGAACGCCCGGAAGGACCTGGACGTCGTTTACAGCGGCGACATCGCCGCCGTGGTCGCGGTCAAGAACACCGGTACGGGAGACACGCTCTGCGACGAGAACGCGCCCCTGGTGCTCGAGAAGATGGAGTTCCCGGAGCCCGTCATACGCGTCGCCATAGAGCCCAAGACCCGCGCGGGTCAGGAGCGCATGACCGACGCCCTGGCAAAGCTTGCCGAGGAGGACCCCACCTTCCGCACCTACACCGACGGCGAGACCGGCCAGACCATCATAGCCGGCATGGGCGAGCTTCACCTGGAGATAATCGTCGACAGACTTCTGCGCGAGTTCCGGGTCGAGGCAAACATAGGCAAGCCGCACGTCGCCTATAAGGAGACCATCCGCAAGGCGGTCGAGCAGGAGTGCAAATATGTGCGTCAGTCCGGCGGTCACGGCCAGTACGGCCACGTGAAGATCCGCATCGAGCCGAACGAGCCCGGAAAGGGCTACGAGTTCGTCAACGAGATCACGGGCGGAGTGATCCCCAAGGAGTTCATTCCGGCCGTCGACGAGGGCGTGAGGAGCGCCATGGAGAGCGGCGTGCTTGCCGGCTACAACGTGGTCGACACCAAGGTAACGCTGTTCGACGGCTCCTTCCACGAGGTCGACTCGTCCGAGCTCGCGTTCAAGATCGCCGGCTCCATGGCCTTCAAGGAGGCCATGAAGAAGGCGGACCCGGTGCTCACCGAGCCCATCATGAAGGTCACGGTGATCGTGCCCGACGATTACATGGGGGCGGTGTCCGGGGACCTGACCGGCAAGCGCGGCGAGATCATCTCGCAGGACATGCAGGCCGGCGGCATCTGGGAGATCGTCGCCAACGTCCCGCTGTCCAACATGTTCGGCTACTCGACCGATCTGCGTTCCAGGACGCAGGGGCGCGGCCAGTTCACCATGGAGCCCAGCCACTTCGCCGAGGTTCCGAGATCCGTCATGGAGACCATCGTGTCGGGCCGCATCCGCTGACCGGCCGGCACGCATAACGCAAAAAGAATAATTAAAAAATAATTACGGAGGATTTATCCAATGGCAAAAGCAACGTTTGAACGCACCAAACCGCATGTCAACATCGGTACAATCGGTCACGTTGACCACGGTAAGACCACCCTTACCGCTGCTATCACAAAATACCTTTCTCTTGGAAACAGCAAGATCGAGTTCATGGCTTATGACCAGATCGATAATGCTCCCGAAGAGAAGGCCAGAGGCATCACGATCAACACCCGTCACGTCGAGTACGAGACCGCGAAGCGCCACTACGCTCACGTCGACTGCCCCGGCCACGCCGACTACGTTAAGAACATGATCACCGGTGCCGCTCAGATGGACGGTGCCATCCTGGTCGTCGCCGGCGACGACGGACCGCTCCAGCAGACCCGCGAGCACGTTCTGCTCGCCCGTCAGGTCGGCGTTCCCGCCATCGTCGTCTACATGAACAAGACCGACCTCGTCGACGACCCCGAGCTGCTCGACCTCGTCGAGATGGAAGTCCGCGACCTCCTCTCCGAGTACGACTTCCCGGGCGACGACATCCCGATCATCCGCGGCTCCGCCCGCAACGCCCTCGAGTCCCCCTCGACCGACCCCAACGACCCCGTGTACGCCTCCATCAAGGAGCTCATGGACGCCGTTGACGATTTCATCCCCACCCCCGAGCGCAAGTCCGACCTCGACTTCCTGATGCCCGTCGAGGACGTCTTCTCCATCTCCGGCCGCGGCACCGTCGCCACCGGCAGAGTCGAGAGAGGTACCGTTAAGGTCGGCGACTCCGTCGAGATCATCGGTCTCACCGAAGAGCGCAGGACCGTCGTCGTGACCGGCGTCGAGATGTTCCACAAGCTTCTGCCCCAGGCCGAGGCCGGCGACAACATCGGCTGCCTGCTCCGCGGCGTTGCCAAGGACGAGATCGAGCGCGGCCAGGTCCTCTGCAAGCCCGGCTCCGTTCATCCGCACAGCAAATTCAAGGGCCAGGTCTACGTACTGACCGAGAAGGAAGGCGGCCGCAAGAAACCCTTCGTCTCAGGCTACAGACCTCAGTTCTACTTCAGGACCACCGACGTTACCGGCACCATCGAGCTGCCCGAGGGCACCGAGATGTGCCGTCCAGGCGACAATGTCGAATTCACCGTCGAGCTGATCACCCCCATCGCCTGCGAGAAGGGTCTCCGCTTCGCCATCCGTGAAGGCGGCAGGACCGTCGGTTCCGGCGTCGTCTCCGAGATCATCAGCTGACCGTCCGCAAGGACAGTCTTATGCGGGGCTTCTGAAAAAGCCGGTCTTTTTCGGGAGCCCCGCGCAATGCGGGACCGGCGCCGTGCGCCGGGCCCGGAATACAATATTCGGGAACAGGTGGGATTCCTTACCGGCGGTATAGTCCGCGAACTGCTTTCCGCAGCCGAGCAGGTGTGATTCCTGCACCGACCGTACAGTCGGGATGGGAGAATGAAACAGTTCTCCCCCTGTGCAAGAAGGGGGCTTTTTTCATGAAAAAAGACAGGACAGGGATCTTTTCCCTGGCGCTGGCTGCCGTTTTCGCGGCGCTGGCATACGCGGCCACACTGGTCATCCACATCAAGGTCGGTTTTCTGACCTTCGACGCAAAAGACACCGTCATCTGCTTCTCCGGCATGCTGCTCGGACCCGCCTGGTCCGCCGGCATCGCCGTCGCGGTCTCCACAGTCGAGATGCTGTCCGTGAGCGACACCGGCCTGCTCGGCTTCGTAATGAACCTCGCGTCGTCGCTCGCGTTCTCGCTCACCGGCGCCGTTTTCTACCGCCGCTTCCGCAAGTTCTGGAGCGCGGTGGCCGGCATGGTCCTGGCCGTTACGGTCCAGACCTCCGTTATGCTGGTGATGAACCTGATCATAACGCCGCTGTACACCGGCATGTCGACCGGCGAGGTGGCGGCAATGATACCGAAGCTTCTGCTTCCTTTCAACCTGCTGAAGTCCCTGCTCAACGCCTCGCTCGTCATGGCGATATACAAGCCGCTGTCGACGGCCATCCGCGCGAGCGGCGTTATGGGCCCGCCCGCCGAGGGGCAGACCGCGCCGCCGAACGGCAGGCGGACGGCCCTGGTCATCGCCGTGTCCGTTCTGATCGCGGCGGCCTGCGTGGCGATAATGATAACTGTGATGAAGGGCCGGTTCCTCTGGGCCGATCTGCCCTCGTCATCCAACTGACAGGAGCCGCATATGATCGAGGCTATCGAAGAGTTTTTCGTGGAGAAGGTCGGGCCCGAGCTGTGCGTCTTCTTCTGCTCCATGATACCGATAATCGAGCTCAGGGGCGGCATTCCGCTCGGCTGGGCGCTCGGCCTGCCGTGGTGGGAGACCTTCATGCTGGCCGTGGCCGGCAACATGCTCCCGGTTCCGCTGATCCTCCTCTTCATAAGGGGGATACTCTCGTGGATGTCCGGGTGCCGTGTGAAGCTGTTCAACCGCATAGCGGACTGGCTCGACCGCAAGGCCGAAAAGAACGCGCCTAAGATCGAGAAGTACGCCTTCTGGGGCATCTGCCTTTTCGTGGCCATACCGCTGCCCGTCACCGGAGCCTGGTGCGGCTCGCTCGTCTGCGCCACGATAGGGGAGAAGTTCTGGAGGGCTGTGCTGTCGGCCTTCCTGGGGCTGCTCATAGCCGCGACCGTAATGACCTCCGTGTGCGCGCTCGTCGCCGCCGGAGTCAGCTGGCTCGGCTTCCTGACCTGAGGGCGGCGTTCCGGTATCCGCTGCCGCTTGACAAACCGGCCCGGGCGTGATATCATTATTCAGGAAAAAAGAACTAAATAATACTTATCCAGAGCAGTGTAGGGACAGGCCCGTCGATGCTGCAGCAACCTGCGGATGCAAGGTGCTAATTCCTGACAGATAAGGTGCGGACTACCCCGGCTGTCAGGTCAGACGGCCGGGGTTTCCTTCTGCTTTGAAAGATCAACAGTCAGAAGAGGTAACGACATGGCACACAGATTATTCACTTCGGAATCCGTGACGGAGGGACATCCCGACAAGATCTGCGATATGATCTCCGACGCGGTCCTGGACGACCTGCTGGCGCAGGATCCCATGTCCCGCGTCGCGTGCGAGACGTTCTGCACGACGGGGCTCATCGCCATCATGGGGGAGATAACCACGCGCGGCTACGCCGACTTTCAGCGCATCGCCCGCGAGACGGTAAGGAACATAGGCTACACCCGCGCGAAGTACGGCTTCGACTGCGACAGCTGCGCGGTCATATCGTCGGTGCACGAGCAGTCGCCCGACATAGCAATGGGAGTCGACCGCTCGCTCGAGTCCAGGAACGGCGAGGGCGGCGGCTTCGACACCGGGGCCGGCGACCAGGGCATGATGTTCGGCTACGCCTGCCGCGAGACGCCGGAGCTAATGCCCCTGCCGCTGTCTCTCGCCCACAGGCTGGCCAAAAGGCTGACCGAGGTGCGCAAGACCGGCGTGCTGCCCTATCTGAGGCCGGACGGCAAGACCCAGGTGACGGTCGAGTACGACGGGGCCATGCCTGTCAGGATCGCCTCCGTAGTGGTGTCCGCTCAGCACAGCGACTCCGTCGACATCGAGACCGTCCGCGAAGACATAAAGCGCGAGGTCATAATGAAGACCGCCGGAGCGGAGCTCATCGACGGCCGCACGGAGTTTTTCATCAACCCCACGGGCAGATTCGTCATAGGCGGTCCCATGGGCGACACCGGCCTCACCGGCAGGAAGATCATCGTCGACACGTACGGCGGCATGGCCGGCCACGGCGGAGGGGCGTTCTCGGGCAAGGACCCGACGAAGGTCGACCGCACCGGGGCCTACGCCGCCAGATACCTTGCCAAGAACGTCGTCGCGGCCGGCCTGGCCGACCGCTGCGAGATCCAGATAGCCTACGCCATCGGCGTCGCCAGGCCCGTGTCCGTGGCCGTTAACACCTTCGGCACCGGAAGGGCCGACGAGGAACGCATCGCCGTCGCGCTCTGCGAGTGCTTCGACCTGCGCCCCGCGGCGGTGATATCCCGCTTCGGTCTGCGGCGCCCGATCTACGGCGCGCTGGCCGCCTACGGCCACATGGGCCGCGAGGACCTCGGGGTGCCGTGGGAGGAGCGGGACCTTGCTCCGGCTCTGAGGTCGGCCCTCGGAGTCTGAGAGCATGGACCGCAGCGGCTCGAAAAAACACCGGCCGGGGCGCGCGCAAGTGCGCGAAAGCGACCCGCCGGACATACTGACGGCGGGCGACGACGGCAGCATTGCCGGCACCGTCGAGGAGGTCGTCTACAGAAACGACCTGAACGGCTACACGGTCATAGCCTTCGGCACGGGCAAGTTCCTTGTCACCGCGGTCGGCATAATGCCCGGCGTCGCGGAGGGCGAGAAGCTGAACGTCTGGGGCGACTGGGAGACCAGCCCCAGGTACGGCCGCCAGTTCAGGGTCACCGAGTTCGCGGTGAGCGTCCCGACGGGGGCCTCGGACCTCGAGAGGTACCTGGCCTCCGGGGCGATCCGCGGCATCGGACCCAAGACCGCGCAGAAGATAGTCGCCGAGTTCGGCGAGGACTCCGCCGACGTGATAGAGAACCACCCGGACTGGCTCGCCCAGATCCCAGGCATAACGCCAAGGCGCGCCAGGGAGATCTCCGCCGAGTTCCGCGAGAAGGCGGACGTCCGGGCGGTCATGGCGTTCTTCCGCGAATACCTCGGCCCCTCCGCGGCCATGAAGGCCTACAGGCACTTCGGCCGCGGGGCCATCGACGCCGCCAGGACGACGCCGTACCGTTTCTGCGACGAGATCGACGGGATCTCGTTCGAGGCCGCCGACAGGATGGCGGCCGGGCTGGGACTCGTCGGCAAAGACTCCCCGGAGAGGCTGTCGTCAGGCGTGCGCTATGTGCTCCGTACGCTCACAAGGAGGGACGGCCACACCTGCCTGCCCGAGGACAGGCTCGTCGAGGCGGCCGCCGCCGAGCTCGGCGCCGGCCGCGAGCAGACGTCCGAGGCGGTCGCCGAGCTGAAGAGGATCGGGCTGCTGGCCGCGGATACGGATCCGGACGGCGGCGGGACCATGGTCTTCGAGCGGGAGATGATGGAGAACGAGGAGCTCATCGCCCGCAAGCTCATGCTGCTGAACCGCGGCGGGGCCGTGTTCGGGACCGACAACGTCATAGGCCTCATAAGAAAGGCCGAGGCCGGCATCGGTATCAGCTTTGACGACGGACAGAAGAGGGCCATAGTCTCCGTGCTGAGCCGCGGGGTACTGGTGCTGACAGGCGGCCCCGGAACGGGCAAGACCACAGTTATCAACGCGCTCATGACCATATTCGAGAGCCTGGACCTCAAGGTCGCCTTATGCGCGCCTACCGGACGCGCCGCCAAGCGCATGACCGAGGCCACCGGGCGGGAGGCCAAGACCGTCCACCGGCTGCTCGAGGTCAGCGCGGAATCGGCGGCCGAAGGCGACGACGACACCGGCAGGCTCATGACGTTCAGGAGGGACGACAGGAACCCCCTGGACGAAAACGCGGTCATCATCGACGAGGCGTCGATGCTCGACACCGCGCTGTGCGCGGCTCTGCTCCGGGCGGTGAGGCCCGGCAGCCGTGTCATTTTCATCGGCGACGCCGACCAGCTCCCGTCCGTCGGGGCGGGCAACGTCCTCGGCGACCTGATAGCCTCCGGAACACTGCCCGTCGTGACGCTCACTCACATCTTCAGACAGGCCGGCGAGTCCCTCATAGTGACTAACGCCCACAGGATCAACGGCGGCCTGATGCCCGATCTGTCCGTGTCCGACCGGGACTTCTTCTTCCTCGGGCGCCGCACCGACGCCGAGGTGGCGGAGACCGTCGCCGACCTGTGCGCGAGGCGCCTGCCGGCGGCCTACGGAGACGGGGAGACAGTGCAGGTCATATCGCCGTCCAGAAAGGGCCTGTCGGGCTCGGAGAGCCTCAACCGCGAGATACAGGCGAGGCTCAACCCCGAAGGCCCGGGCAAGCGAGAGTACCGGCACGGCCCCTTCGTGTTCCGCCGGGGCGACCGCGTCATGCAGGTCCGCAACAATTACATGATAGAATGGGAGAGCGGAGGCAGACAGGGCCAGGGCATATTCAACGGTGACACGGGCGTCATAAACGACATAAGCCTTGCCGCCGGCTACATGGACATAGACTTCGACGGGCGGAACGTCGTATATGCCTTCTCGGACCTCGACGACCTTGAGCCCGCCTACGCCATAACGGTACATAAGAGCCAGGGCTCTGAGTATCCGACCGTCGTCATCTCTCTCGGCGACGTGCCGGCCGCCCTGCGGACGAGGAGCCTGCTTTACACCGCCGTGACGAGGGCCCAGAAGCGGGTGATAATCGTCGGCTTCGAGTCGACGGTCAGACACATGGTCGGCAATCTGAAGCCGTCCGACAGGCACACGGGGCTGGTGCGGCGGCTCAGGGAGGCCGCCGATCGAAAAAATGCGGGAAAACAGCGCAGGTGAATTCCGGCCTGAGGGCCGCCTGGGTACGGCCGCCCTGTGGCTCCGGTCCTTTTTCTTCGGCGAGAAGTGCGCCGGCTGCGGCCGCTTCGAGACCGGGGGAGACTCGCTTTTCTGTCCCGCGTGCGAGAAGCGCCTCCGGGCGGAGTACTCGCAAAAGTGCCCGCTGTGCGGCCGGCAGGTCTGCGCCTGCCTCTGCACGGCGCCGGGCATGGACGAAGCCGGCGGCAGCGCTCTGATAAAGTCGGGTTTTTACGATCCGCTCGATTCGGCATCGCCCCTCGGTCGGGCCGTCATAAGGCTGAAGGACAGCCGCGACCGGCTGCTTGCAGGCTTTCTCATGCGCCGGCCGGCGCAGACTCTGACGGCACTGCTGTCGGAGCGGGGTCTGGCCGCCGGCGACTGCGTGGCCGTGTGGGTGCCGAGGTCGCGCGCCAGGATCCGCATCACCGGCACCGACCAGGCAAAGCTGCTGGCCCGGGCCCTGGCCGGACGGACCGGGATCGCCCGCGCTCCGGCACTGGTCCGTTCCGGAAAGCGGTCCGGAGCACAGAAGGCGCTGAGCGCCCACGGCAGGGAGTCGAACGTGAGCGGCATGTTCCGCGTCAGCCGCCCCGAGTCCGTGCGCGGACGCACGGCCGTGCTCGTCGACGACCTGGTCACCACCGGCGCGACTCTGAACGAGTGCTGCCGGCTGCTGAGGGAGGCGGGCGCGTCGGACGTCATATGCGTCTGCGCGCTGAGGACGGCGCTGCGCTGAGGGAAAGAGCCGAAGGGAAGCTGAGGGAAAGACGGTCGCAGCCGCGGAAAATCGGACTTTTTGCGGTTGATTTTTGACCGGACAGAGTGTATAATTATAAGAAGGGGTATTCGTGCCGTACGGCGCGAAGGCCCGGCGCGCGGACAGCCTCCGCGCTGAGCAACGGAGTGTGTAATGGCCGGATTCTCGCTAAGACCGGATATCGGGATAGATCTCGGGACCGCTTCCGTCCTTGTTTACGTAAAAGGACGGGGGATAGTGCTTTCCGAGCCTTCTGTCGTCGCCATAGATTCGGAGACCGGCGAGATCATCGAGGTCGGGCACAGGGCCCAGGCCATGCTCGGCCGCACGCCGAAAAACATCCAGGCCATAAGGCCGCTGAGGGACGGCGTCATATCGCAGTACGATATAACGCTCAAGATGCTCCAGTATTTCATCAAATCCGCCTGCGGCTTCATGCTCATGAAGCCCAGGGTCATCGTGTGCATCCCGTCGGGCATAACCGAGGTCGAGGAGAGGGCTGTCGTCGACGCCGCCAAGAACGCCGGCGCGGGATCGGCCTACCTTATCGAGGAGCCCGTCGCTGCCGCGATCGGCGCCGACATAGACATCTCGGCTCCCAGCGGCAACATGATCATCGACATAGGCGGCGGGACCACGGACATAGCCGTCATCTCTCTGGACGGTGTCGTGGTGTCCGAGTCAATAAAAGTGGCCGGAGACAAGTTCGACGAGGCCATAATGCGCTACGTCCGCAACAAATACAACGTCCTGATCGGCGAGGTCACCGCCGAGCACGTCAAGAAGACCATAGGCACGGTATACAGGCAGGACAAGGTCGAGCACCTCAACGTCAAGGGCAGGTGCCTGGCGCAGGGGCTGCCGAAGTACGTGACCCTGAGCTCGGTCGAGATGCTCGAGGCTCTGCTGTCCCCGATCATGGCCATCATCGACTCGATATGCCAGGTCATTGAGCGGACGCCGCCCGAGCTGGTCGCGGATATCATCAACAACGGCATCGTCATGACGGGAGGCGGCTCGCTGCTACGGGGCTTCGACAAGCTCGTCACCGAGATGACCGGCATCAAGACCCGTGTGGCCCCGAACCCCATCAACTGCGTCGCCATCGGGACCGGAAAGTCTCTGGATCACATAGGAAACCTCACCGAGGGCATCATCAATCTGTCCCGCAACAGGCAGCAGAGGTACTGAGCCGTCCCGACCGACGGTTACAAAGAGCAGAAAGAGGAACGTAATGAAAAAAACCAGCTGTCTTTTGTTCCTGATCGCCGTTCTGTTAGTTTTTTCTTCATGCCAGCATACCGACCTTCCGTCGCATTCCGCCGTTTTTTCAAGATCGTTCGTGAAGGATTTCTTTAATGATTATCAAATGGCCGATCTGCAGCTGGCCTATCGGACCGCTTCCCCTTGCGAAGTCGAGATCCTTGTACGCAATGACCCCAGTTCTCCGGGCAGGTTTGATTCGGTTCTTCTCTCACAGATCACAAACGTCGATTCTCTGGATTTCGTCGCCGTAACGGAACTGGAGTTCATCTTCATGTGCGGAGGAGGTACGCGAGGCAGAACATGGGTCTACAAAAAAACGGACGCTCCGGATCCCATGACCGACTGGACGATATCACGGGTGGATGTCCTTGAGTACCCCGACTGGTTGTATAGGGAAAGATATGTTTCTAGTTCCGGCAAATCCTGGCATGTGGAAGATCTCGGGCAGAATCATATCGATTCGGCAACGGTAATATGCTCGTTCACCCCGTCGGACGCCGATTTTGTTCACTCGGTGAAAGAATCGTATGACGGAGCCAGGATGGACACGGAATGGGTCGAGCATTCTTATCAGCTTGATGAACTGTTCAAGCGTACAGCCGCCTATTCGCCGGGCAAAAGCGAGCCCGGCGACCACATGTACTATTCAGTATTGGTCTGTTTCGGGGAATCGGAGGAACTGGTGTGGGAATCCCCGCTTTATATCTGCGAAGGGACATTGTATTTCGCATGTTTCTCCTATGACGGGAACACCCGGATCATATCAAAAAGATTTGCCCGGCTGGACGCCGAACTGTCACAGATCATCCTCGACCGAGCGGGGCTGGATACGACCGGTCCCGGCCCGGATCAGACGGCCGGCTGATATCCAAAAAACGCCCGGAAACTCTTTCTTTCCGGACGTTTTTTGATCGGGACTTTTTTACTGCCCTTATTATTGATCGGGACTGTTTTTCAGTCTTTTTTTGACCGGGACTGCTTACAGTCCCGGTCTTTTTGGTTCCCGGTCCTGTGCATCGGGCGCGTGCGGCGAAAGTCCGCTCACCTGATGAGCTTCTTGATCCAGTTCTTCTCGCCGAAGGATACTTTGCCGTCGACGGCGCAGATGACGAGGCAGATGGTGATGATGTCGTCCTTGAGACTGTCGGAGAGGGTGCCCAGGGCGTCCACGACCTGGTCGACGAAGTTCTTGTAGTCGTCCTTGTTGTCAAAGGCGGTGGCAAGGAGCTTGTTGTAGGTCACGGCGTCGATGCTCTCGCCGAGCAGCGCGGAGAACAGGCGGTAGGTGAAGTTGTACTCGTCCTCGCTGAGCCTGCCGTCGGCGACTATGGCGCCCAGGATGAACTCGGTCAGCAGCATTGTGCCGGGGATGCCGTTGAACTCGATCTCCGAAAGCGCGGGGATCACCGTCACCGCCTTTTCGGCAAGGATGGAAACGTAGTCGGCGGGGTCCATTTTCTCGAAGCTTCTGCAGAGTCTGTTGAACTGTGTCATGCGGGTCTCCTTTCCGGTCTTATCTTTTTTTCTTGATCTCTCGGATCGTGCCGGATATCAGCCTTTCAGCATTCCGGCCAGCGTTCCCGCGGCCGACGACAGGGCCGCGTCTGTGAGCGAGGCGTCGCGCCCCCCGGCCATGGCGTTGTCGGGCCGGCCTCCTCCGCGGCCGCCCGTAACGGCGGCAACGGCGGACACGAGTCTGCCCGCGTGTGCCCCGGCCCGGACCGCGTCGGCTCCTGCCACGGCTATGAAGCTCAGCCTCCCGGCGTCGCCGACGGCCAGGACGGCCACGGCGTCGGGGAAGGAGGATTTGATGCGGTCGGCAAGCGATCGGGCCACGTCGGGCGCGGTGCCGTCGAGCCTGGCCGTCGCAAGCCTCACGCAGCCGACGGTCACTGCCCCGGACATAATGGAGTCAAGTTTTGTGGAGGCAAGCTCGGCGTTGAGCGACTCGATCTCGCGCCTTGCGGCCGAGAGCTCCGCCTGCAGCGCCTGTGCCTTGCGGGCTATGTCGGAAGGGTTCGGGACCTTCAGCTCGGCGGCCGTCTCGGCGATGAGTTTCTCCCTGCGGGCCAGTTGATCGAGCACGCCCGTGCCGGTCACTGACTCGATGCGGCGCACGCCCGAGGCGACGGACGACTCGCCGACTATGCGGAAGAGGCCGATCTTTGCCGTGTTCGTGACATGTGTTCCGCCGCAGAACTCGGCGGAGAAACCGCCCATCCTGACGACGCGGACGGTGTCGCCGTATTTTTCTCCGAAGAGCATTATGGCGCCCATGCCGCGGGCCTCCTCGATGCCGGTCACAACGGTCTCCACGGGCAGCCCGGAGAGAATGGCCCCGTTCACGGCGGCCTCGACCGCGGCCAGCTCCTCTTTTGTAAGGGCGGCAAAGTGGGTGAAGTCGAAGCGGCCTCTCTCGGCGTCGACGTAAGAGCCGGCCTGCTCGACGTGCTTGCCGAGGACCTGTCTCAGCGCCGCCTGGAGCAGATGGAGCGAGGAGTGGTTGCGCATTACGGCCTCGCGGCGGGCCCTATCGACCGAGGCGCGGACCTTATCGCCGACCCTGAGCGTGCCGCCCTCGCAGGTGCATATGTGAAGGTGGATGCCGTCGGCCTTCTTCGTGTCGGTGACGCTGACGCGCAGTCCGCCGCCGGCCGGCGAGGAGATCGTGCCGGTGTCGCCGACCTGGCCTCCGCCCTCGCCGTAGAACGGCGTGCGGTCCAGGACGAGCGTGAACGTCCCGCCGGATACCTCGCCGGCAAGCTCGCCGTCGCATATGACGGCCAGCACGCGCGCGTCGGTCTCGAGTTCACCGTAGCCCGTGAATTCGGTAGCGGGTATGCCCGAGAGCAGGTCGGCCGCGGAGCTCTCCCAGCCGCCCACGTTTCCTCTGGCCGCCCTTGCCCTGGAGCGCTGCTCCTGCATGAGCTCGGCAAAGCGGGCCTCGTCGGTCTGCAGGCCGGCTTCGGCGGCCAGCTCGCGGGTGAGGTCGACGGGGAAGCCGTAGGTGTCGTATAGTTTGAAGGCGTCGTCGCCGGAGAGCACGCCGCCCTGCGTCGCGGCGATCATGTCGCCGAGGATCTCGAGGCCGGCGTCGATGGTGGCGTCGAAGCGCTCCTCCTCGACCGACACGACCTTGAGTATGTAATCGCGCTTCTCGGCGAGCTCCGGATACGCGCGGTAGGATTCCGCGATGGCGGCCTCTACGGTCTCGGAGAGGAACGGGCGGTCGATGCCGAGCAGCTTGCCGTGGCGGCAGGCCCTGCGTATGATGCGCCTGAGGACGTAGCCGCGCCCCTCGTTGGAAGGCAGCACGCCGTCGGCGATCATGAACACCGCGGAGCGCGTGTGGTCGGTCACGACGCGGATGGAGATGTCCGCCGAGGGATCCCTGCCGTACTCGCGGCCGCTGATGGCGACCACCCTGTCGAGTATCCTTCTTATCGTGTCGACCTCGAACATGTTGTCGACGCCCTGGATCACGCAGGCCAGCCTCTCCAGCCCCATGCCGGTGTCGATGTTCTTATGCTCGAGCTCGGTGTAGTTGCCTTTGCCGTCGTTGCTGAACTGGGTGAAAACGTTGTTCCAGATCTCCATGTACCGGTCGCAGTCGCAGCCGGGCCTGCAGTCCGGGCGTCCGCAGCCGTACTTCGGCCCGCGGTCGAAGTATATCTCGGAACAAGGCCCGCACGGACCGGGGCCGTGCTCCCAGAAGTTGTCGCCCTTACCGAGCTTGACTATGTGCTCCGCAGGCACTCCGATCTTGTTTTTCCAGATGTCGTAGGTCTCGTCGTCCTTCTCGTACACGGAGGGCCAGAGCAGATCGGCGGGGATCTTCATGACCTCGGTCAGGAACTCCCAGGACCAGGTCACGGCCTCCTCCTTGAAGTAGTCGCCGAAGCTGAAGTTGCCGAGCATCTCGAAGAAGGTGCCGTGGCGGGCGGTGTGTCCGACGCGCTCGAGGTCGGGCGTCCGGATGCACTTCTGGCAGGTGGTGACCCTGCGGCGCGGAGGCTCCTCCTCGCCGGTGAAGTACTTCTTCATGGGGGCCATGCCGGAGTTTATAAGGAGCAGAGACCTGTCCCCGCGGGGAATGAGCGGGAAAGAGGCAAGCCTCAGATGTCCCTTGGATTCGAAGAATGAAAGATATTTCTCCCTGATGTCGTTGAGCGATGTCCACTGCATTGTCTTTGCGAGTCCTTCTGTATGTGTTTTTTCAGTATGATATGACTATCTCGTACGCGCCGGGCCCGAGTTCGAGCTCGGCCCTGCCGCCGTCGACGCGGCCGCCGAGATCCGAAAGTGAGCAGTCGAGGCCGTTGATCCTGAACGTCTTGCCGGCCGGCAGCGAGGCCGTCGCCGACAGGCCCTCGGGGATAACGAAGCTGTACACTATGTCGCCGTTGACCCTCTCCCAGCCGCTCTCGATGCGGTCGCCGGCCTGGCAGCTCACCGCCTCGTAAGTTGCGCGGGCAAGATCTATGCGCTTCTGCCCCTCGGGCAGCTCCGCGTCGGTGCGAAGGTCGGGAGTCGGGCTGAGGATGAAGTGGGAAAAGCCCGGGGCGGAGCGGTCGGGCCTTATCCCGCAGATGCCGGAGAACATCCATGCGGCGACGCAGCCGTAGGCGTAGTGGTTGAACGAGTTCATGCCGACGTCGCCGAAACCGCGCTCTTTGGTATAGGAGTTCCACCTCTCCCATACGGTGGTCGCGCCCTGCCTGACCGAGTACAGCCAGCTGGGGTCGCGGGTCTGGAGCAGCAGCGAGTAGGCCAGGCCGTCCTCGCCGACCTTGGAGAGGGTGTCGCAGAGCAGGCCGGTGCCTATGAAGCCCGTGGAGAGCGTGTAGCCGTTGCCGACGATCTTCTGACGCAGGCGGGCGACGAGGCTGTCCCTGAACGCGCCGTCGGCCATGTCGAAGGCCAGCGGGAGCAGGCAGCCGGTCTGGGTGTCCTCGGAGACGAGGTCGCCCCTCCTGTATTTTTGCGTCCAGTATTCCAGTATCTTAGCGGCGAGGCCGGCGTAATGCCCGGCCCTGTCGGCCCTTCCGGCTATGCGGCTCATCTCCTCCATGAGCTTCGCGTCGTGGTAGTAGTAGCACACGGCGATGTAGCGCTTGTCGGTGGGCTCGTAGCTGAGCCAGTCGCCGTAGGCGGTGTTGGGCCCGTCGTAACCGTACCGGGTCAGGTACTCCATGTACTTCTCCATGGAGTCGTAATGCTCGTTTATGATGTCGGTGTCGCCGTACATCTCCCAGAGCCTGTAGGGGACTATGATGCCGGCGTCGGTCCAGCCGGCGTTGCCGTTCATGCCCTTGAACACCCTCGGGATGACGTCGCAGTACGCGCCGTCGAAGCCCTCCTGGGAGTGGCGGGCGTCGCCGAGCCACTTGTGCATGAAGGAGTCGATGTTGCCTATGTAAGAGGCGGCTCCGGAGAACACCTGGGTGTCGCCGGTCCAGCCCAGCCGCTCGTCGCGCTGCGGGCAGTCGGTCGGGGCGGTGAGGTAGTTGCCCCGCATGCCCCATACGATGTTGGAGAAGAGGCGGTTGACCTCGGGATCGTCGCAGTAGAAGTCGCCGGTCTCGGGCACGGCGGAGCGGATGACCTCGCCGCAGAGGCCGACGAGCTCGGCGGGTCCGTCGGCGCGGACCTCGACGTAGCGGAAGCCGAAGAAGCTGTGGGTCGGGAAATAGTATTCGGTCTCGCCGGTCCCCGCGGCGACGTACACGACGCGGGCGCGGGCCGAGCGGTAGTTCTTTATGTACATGGAGCCCTCGGGGCCGTCGTCCCCGCGGGACGGGTCGCCGAAGGTGTTGAGCATCTCAGCAAAGTAGAGCGAGATCTTTACGCCCCGCTCGGCGCGGACGAGGAGCAGCGGCCGGCCGACCATGTTCTGGCCGAGGTCGAGGATGAGCGCCTGCCCCGGGGACACGGTGCATTTTTCGCAGCCGTCGCCGACCTTTCTGCCGAGCACGCGGATCCTGCCGTATTCGGTGCCGTTGTCCTCGGTCCCGGAGTGCAGGACGGCGGACACGGGCCTCAAATACAGGTCGGGGTCGGAGCGGATCCTGGGCCCCGAGGCGGGCTCGACGGCCCCGTCGTACGCGAAGATCTCGGCCTTCTTCCACTCGTGGGCCTCGGGGTGGATGGAGGGCTCGGGCACGGTGGCGTCGTAATACTCGCCGTCCCATATGTCGGCGCGGAGCACGGGGCCGCCGATGGTGACGTCCCAGTCCTCCTCGGACGCGAAAATGGCGCTCTGACCGTCGGCATAGACGATCTCGATCTCGCCGCAGAAGGCGCAGGGGCGGTAGCCGTAGAAGCCGAAGGAGATGCGGCCCGTCCACCAGCCGGGCGAGACCTCGGCCACGAACAGATCGGTCTGCTGGCCGGAGCAGTATTCGGTGATGTCGTATTCGAATTCGAAGACCCTCTTGCGGTAGTCGGTCCAGCCGGGCTTGAGCTCGTCGGCGACGTCGACCCCGTCGGAGGCGCCGGTCACGCGGTTGCCGTTGACGAACAGGTCGAAGATGCCGAGGGCGGTCGCCCTGAGCAGGATCCTGTCGACGGCCTTTCCGGGCTCGGGGGCGAACTCGCGCTTGACGCTGAGGATGCCTTTTCCGGGCTCGAAGGGGATGCTGTAGGAGTTGAAGTCCTTTCCGGTCCAGGGATTGCTGTATTCGGCACCCGTGAGACCGGGATAGGTGATGAAACGTCCGTATTTCATGATGGCCCTCTCTTGCGTGATTGTTTATTCGGCTTCAGTCCGCGCACCTTGACGAGCGGCAGCGGCACTGTCTGACGCCGGGCACCGTCTCTCCGTCGATCTGCAGCGCGCAGGGATCATCGAATTCGACCGTTATGTCCAGACCCTTGAGGATCAGGCAGTTGGACTTGAAATACTTGTGCTCCCCGGTGAATAGCTTGGGGAAGCGTATCAGGGTGCGGAGCTTGCCCATGTCGTAGAAGGACATGACGGACAGCCGCCTCTCGGGGTCCAGGCGGTCCTGGTCGGGCGTCGGCATCATGCCGCCGCCGAAGTATCTGCCGTTCATGGTCGGGGCGAGCCAGATCTTTTTCAGCGGATAGGACCTGCCGTCGACCGTGATGACTCCGTCGGACGGCTTGAAGCGGAACAGCAGCCCCTTGATGGCGATGGCCGTGTAGTCGATCGGCCTGTCCGAGATCTTTCTCAGGCGATCGCCCTCCTCGCAGCAGTAGCCGTCGATGCCGTAGCCTATGCCGTTAATGAACTTGCGGCGCACGCCGTCGACCTCGACCGTCGGCAGTTCGCGCAGATAAGGCGCCATGTCGACCGGGGGGCCGTCGGGATCGCCGCCTATGTCCCTGAAGAAGTCGTTGCCGCTGCCGGAGGGGAAGTAGTACAGGCGCGAGGGCAGGGAGGCTCCCGCGGCTTCGACGTCGTTGACGAAGCGGTTGATGGTGCCGTCGCCGCCGGTGAGAATGAAGCCGGCGTCATCCGGATAGGAGGCGAAGAAACTCCGGTAGTCGGGGATGGACGTTATGTCGACGAACTCGAGCACGTCGTCCTTCATTATGGACGTGAGCCGGCGAGCGCCGTTCTCGCCCTTGGAATTGTTGGCTAGGGGGTTGAAGATCACAGTGTATTGAGACATGGCCGTTCCTTCCGAGTCGTCGATAGTTCGTCCTCGCGCGCGGGCGGCGCCCGCGCGAAAGCTAAAACCCATTATTATTATATATTAGTTTTCGGCTCAAGTCAATCTCAAAATCGCCGCGGGCGGGATTTTTCGGCGGCAGCTGGGAAGGAGCGTCAGACGGCTGTGAAAGACGGCCCGGGGGCCGTTTTATCCGGTTCCGGACCGGGGTGATCCGCCCGGCAGTAAAAAATTTTCATAAATTCCGGCAAATTCGTTGACAAATCGGAAATCAAGAGTTAAAATATTGTTAACAATTCGGACAAAAACGGAGGAGACCGAGATGGGAAAAGCCGCACGCATCTGCCTTGTTTCCGCCGCCGCGGTCATTGCCGCGGCCGTCGCCGCCATGAGCGCCGTTCTCCTCTTCGGAGAGACCGCCCGGCCTCCGGCCGCCGCGCGGACCCGCGCAGAAACAGTGAGCCGGGCCGACGAAGATTATCTTATCGACGCGAAGACCGGCGCTGACGAAGATTATCTCACCGACGCGAAGACCCGCGCTGAGGAAGATTATCTCACCGACGCGAAGACCCGGGCCGAAGCGGGGGAGCAGGGAACTGCGCCGGCGACGCCGGATGCTTCAGATACTGTCACAGGCGGCACCGGCCGGCCGCCTCGTACGGGGACGGATCATGCGACGGAGGATCCCGGCCGGCCTGACGGTCTCACCAGGACCGAGAAAGGGACGGACAGTCCGCCTGAGACACTTCCTTATGCGATTTCGGAGACGCTGCCGGAGACGCCGGCGCAGAGTGCTCCGGAACTCCGTCCGGGGACGAGCCCGGAGACACTGCCGGA
>JAEEGL014096430.1_pt1 | contig 20436 bp, 14 predicted proteins | sample 9134231 | NCBI WGS metagenome assembly JAEEGL01 (sample SAMN16246548, study PRJNA631951) | gut metagenome | biome: gut microbiome; feature: rumen; material: fiber-attached | host: Bos | place: Iran: Karaj | collected 2018-10 | reverse complement strand
GTATCCATCATACCGGGCATGGAAGCTCTCGCACCGGAACGAACGGAAACGAGCAGCGGGTTCGTCTTGTCGCCGAACTTCTTGCCGTTTATCTTTTCCATCTCCTCAACGCCCTTCATAGCCTGTGCCATGATCTCGTCGTTGATCTTTCTGCCGTCCTCATAATACTGTGTGCACGCCTCGGTCGAGATAGTGAAACCCTGAGGTACGGGGAGACCTATTTTGGTCATCTCCGCGAGGTTAGCGCCCTTACCGCCGAGAAGCTCTCTCATGTCTGCGTTACCTTCACTGAAAAGGTAAACATATTTCTTTGCCATTGGATTAGTCCTCCTGAAATTTATTAGTTCCGCAGTTTCGGACCGACGTTCCGCATCACAGCGCGGTTTACCGGCACCCACCTGCATAACATATATATTATAGCATATTTTTAACAGAATTTCCAGTATTTTATAAAAATTTATTATGAAATTTTGAAGAAATTTTTTGTGCACATAGTACAGACAGCAGGGACAGAGGCTTTGCCCACGTTCAGAGCCTTGCAATACAGGCACACAAGGCCGCAGCGGGCTTAAAACCTTGCAATATTCTTTTCCTTTCTTCGGCTGATTGCCGGGCACAGCAGGCGACCGAAGAAATAAAAGAGGCAGCACCCCGCCCCTTCGTCACAAGCCGCACAGATGCAGCGCTCAAACAGCAAACACGACACAGGCAATTGCCAACAAAAAAGCCCCGGCTTAACCGGAGCTTTTTGTTTTAAAGAAGTTCAGAACTTACTTTCTTTTTCTTGTAACAACGATAGCGCCAACAGCTACAAGGCCGAGACCTGCGATAGCAGCAACATCAGCGATACCAGTGTCAGGAGAGCCCTTGGAGCTGTCAGTAGCAGCATCTACATCACCTGCAGCGGGAGCAGCAGCTGTATCAGCAGCTGTATCAGCAGCAGCGGAGAGGCCGGCAACTGTGAACTGGATAGAAACGTCACTTGTCGGGAATGCAAGACCCCAAGCTCCTACATCGGGATTCCAGATGTTAGCGAGGTCGATCTCGATGTACTCAGCAGTTTCATCGTATGTATAGGAATCAACTGTCTTTACAACTGTACCGTCAACTGCAACAGCAACATCGGAAATGGTGAGGCCTGCGTTAGCGGGAAGGTCAGTGGATACGAATACGAGGTTAAAGTCTGTCTCGCCCTTGAGACCCCAGTCGATACCCTCAGCCTTAACTGTGTAAGTGCCGTCAGCGTCGAAAGAAGCGTCTGTGTAGGAAGCGGGAAGAACATAACCGTTGATATCATAATCAAAGTTGTCTTCATAATCCGGGAATGTCTCCTCCGGGTTGTCACCGTCGCCCCAAACTATCCAGCCGTTGAAATAAGGCGTAGCCTTACCGTAGGAAGCCTCTGTCCAAGCGTTTCTGAAGCTGTAGGTCTGTGTCTGGAGACCGATGTAAGCGTTGTAAGCGCCTGCGGAAAGTGCGAGTACGGAAGCGGATACAACAGCTGCTGCGGATGCAACCGCAAGTCTTGTCTTCTTCATAATAGAAAATCCTCCATTTGTAATTAAGTCCTTAGCGAAAACGTTTTAATCGCCAATTTACTCATACATTATAACACATCTTTTTTGAAATTGCAATAGTTTTTAGAAAAAATTTTTATCCAAAATGTCGAAAAATTTTAGAATTTGCCTGCCCGGCACAATATTTTTTTATGACTGTCCGTTTAATTCGCCGTAAATCGGATAAATAATTTGTTTCTCTTACTGCCCTGACGTATGTGCGGAAAAGGGAGAAAAAGTGATCTTTCGGGTCACAGCCGGTGTTAATTTATCGCAATATGCGTATTTTTCTCCGAATATCCGCTCACAGGCATCTTCCATACGGTGTTTCCCGCCTCGTCCTCCGAGACCTTCTCAAATCCGAAGTGCCCGAAAAGGCCGCGCACCATACCGTTTTTCGCCGTAGGGTAATAATATCCGTATATTGTCTCGATGCCGCGCCCGGAAGCCGCATTGACAAGCGCGTCGAGCATTGCCAGCTCCATATCGCGTTTCAACACGCGGCAGCTCATTATCCACAGGTCGATGTGCAGCTCGGAGCCGCGGATATTGCCGATAACCACCGAAACGACGCCGTTATCGCCGAACTTGTCCGAAAGTCTGCCGTACAGCGGGATGTAAGCCGGGTCGCGGCTGATATTGGCGATCTCACCTTCGGTATAGCGCTTTGTCGTGAGGTTGAACTGATTGCTCTTGTTGGTCAGCTGTGCTATCCTTGCAATATACATCGGCACGAACGGTTTTATCTCGGCTGTCATTTCAAGGCTGTCGAGATATTCCCCATAATCGGCAGTTGCATGCATCGCGGCTGCTCTTTCGGCATTCGCCTTATACATTTCTCCGCGTTTTATATCGTCCTCGGAGAGCCGTACCACCTCGAAATAGCGGTTCCTGTCGAGCACGCGGATGTAGTTCTCGGCCCCGTCGAGCTGCGGTATCGCTATACCCTTGATACGGTCGGCGACTATCTTTCTTTCGGCGGGATTGTCGTCCACGAAAACGAAACTTTCCGGCAGCAGTGAGAGCTCGTCCGCCGTCATAAGTATGTTCTCATCCTTGTTGAACCAGTTCGCCTTTATCACCGTGAAATCCTCGGGGCGAAGCGTTCCGTCGGGATGTCCGAGACCTTCGAGTGCGGTCTCCTCGTTGTTCTTCGAGCAAACCGTCAGCAGCACGCCGATATCCTTGTGCAGCTTGACATACTCCTGGAACTCGGAGTACACCTGCCCGCCGGGGAGGTCCTTGCCTATCTGCAATCCCTCGGCGCCGTCATCGCCGACAACACCGCCCCAGAGCGTATTGTCGAGGTCGAGCGCGAGCACCTTCCTGTTCTTTCCGAGCATAGCCTTTATTATCGCGGCAAGGTTTGCTGCCAGATACGGCACCGCCTGCATAGACAGCGCATATTTATACATATACCACTGTGTCGGGTCGCTCCACGCGTCGAGACCGAAGCACGCGGAGACGTAGTTCAGGTCGCATATATTCACATTCGCATGGGAGGCGGCGTATTCCGCGAACATCATATTCAATCTGTTCACAAAATTCACGCGCCCGTGTATGTCGGTGAAATCGCTGTTTCCGAGCAGGCGGAACGGCGGCAGCTCGAAGTTGTTCTGTATTATGCTGCACCCGAGCTTGTCCGCGATGCTTTCCCACACTGCGGTGAAATGTGCGAATACCTCTTTGAGCCTGGCATCAATGTCCTCTGCGCTGTCTCTTATCTCCGGGAACACCGTGATATTCCTGTAACTCGTATAAATATACACTATATCGGGCTTGAATGCGAGCAGTTCTTCCGACGGGAACAGCGCCTCATTATAATACTGCCCGTACTCGGACGTCCAGAACTCGGGCTCGATGCCGTAATTCAGCAGGAACAGCTCGGTTATGTCGCGGACTGCGTCTGCGGTGGATCCGCCGAGAATGGCCACCTTCTTTTTTACACGCTCGATTCCGTCTTCAAGCATTTCACGGCGCAGCTTCTTGCGCTTTGCCATAATTTCCGCCCCGTCAAAAGGGTATTCGAAAATGTTCTTTTCATCCACTGGGATCACTCCTTGTTTAATTGATAATTGACAATTGATAATTGATAATTGTGGTGTCGGCTTCGCCGACAATATTTGAATCGTGACGAAAGGGGAATGTCTGTGCTTCTTTTTTCTTCGGCCGGGATTTAGCAGAGACCCATTGCGCCGCTTAAACTACGCTATAAACGCGGACGAAAGCTCACGGCCTGCTGAAACTCTCTACGCGGATTCGGTGTGGCCGCGCCACCGCCGGGTCAAGGGCCGACGTGAGGCCCTTGCGGGAGTTTGAGGGCAGAGCCCTCAATCTGTTCTTCTCATTCTCTCTTCTCTCAACCTAAAATTTGCTTCAGGTAATTTCCGTTGCCGCCGGCGGCGGTGTAGGTGCAGACTGCGAAGAGCAGGTCGGTCGCGCCGACATCTTTGCAGAACCTGACTGCGTTGAGGTCGAAATACCGTATATCGCACACATAGATATTCTCGAAGCCCGATGTGAGGAAAGGCACGAGACCGTTGCCGTAGCTCTCCTTGAATATCACGAGCGTTCTTCCGTTCTTCACGTTCGTCTCTATCTTCGCTATCGTCATATCCGTTCCGAGGAACGAGCAATAGAACGATTCTGCTCTTCTCGATACGAAAAGGTCGCCTTTGTAGCCGTTCGCAAATGCCGTGTTGTAATATGTCGTCTGTATATCGTCCGCGTTCGGGGAGATATAAAGCGTGAAGTTCTCCGCGTCATTGTAAAGGTGCACATCCTTCGAGTATGTGTACATCGAACCCACATATCCGCCGCGTATCACCGAATCATATTTTCTCAGCGGCGGGAAATCCACGCCGGCTTCGTTCGCGAACACCTCGGCCGCGTAGTAGGCTCCGAGCGGCATCCAGTGATGGTCTGTCCTTGCAAATATATCCTCGTCCCTGTGCAGTTCGAGCGTGTCATACACATTTATATCCTTTACCCCCGACGAGAGGTTCTCGCGGACGTGGTCTATCTTGTTCTTCTGCTTTGTGGTAAAGCCGCTGTCCCAGTACGCCTGCGGGGTGTAGAACTCGCTCGACGTCGGTATCACCATATTGTACACCGCAACACCGGGCAGCTCCTTCGCAAAGCGGCTGACATTCTTCGCCCACGTTTCGCAGAGCGTGTATGTCCCGAAGCACGGCATTATCCCCCAGTAGTGATCGTTCTGATACGTCACGAGAATGCCGTTCGCGCCGATAACGTTGTAGGTCTTGCCGGGAGCCTTCGTTGCCGCGGCTGTTTCGGCGGGCTCTGCCATCGTCTGCGGGAGGGTCTCCGGCGCAGCGGTCGTGGTAGTTTCGGCGGGAGCGGCCGTCGTTGTGGTCTCTGTCGGCATCACGGCCGTCTGTTCATCTATAACGAAAGGCTGAACATCCACCGTCAGTATCTCCTCGGGCGTCGTCTGTATCGGAAAAGTCGTTTCAACCGTCAGAGCGTTCGCCGTGGTGATAATCGCATCAGCGTGATCATCCTCGGCCGTGGTGACGAAATCCGTCTGTATGATTATCTCGGCTTCCTGCGTATCATCCTCTGCCTGTTCATCTGCTTCCGTATTGTGAACGGTCCCGGCCGCCGAAGCCGCTTCAAGCTTGTAGGCCTTGACGTTTTTGGGGTCGCTTATGTCGCTGCATGACGAAAAAAGCAGAACGGATAGTAATATTGCAGCACATTTATAACAATTGGTATATTTTTTCATTATCCGGGAGCGCCTTCCTTTATCTCGGTAACGGGGTTGTTCAGTACGTTTTCAAGCCCCTTCGCGTTCGAGCCTACGGCTGAGAACGTACACATCGTGAACAGCAGGTCGGTAGCACCGGTGAACTTGATGAATTCTATCGCGTTCAGGTCAAAGTAGCGCATATCGCAGACCCATATCTCCTCGAAAGATCCGAAGTAGAACGGTATCTCGGCATTGCCGTAGCTGTCCTTGAACACGACGAGCTTCCTGCCGTTGTCAACATCGGTCTTTATGCGGACTATCTTCGCGTCGCCGCCCATAAACGTTGAATAGCTCGAACCCGTGGGCATCGGAACAAAGAATGGCAGCGTGTAGTCATATTTATACGATGTGTTATAATAATACGTAGTATAACTGTTAGTAGGCTTGTAGTAGGTGAATACTTCGGGATCGTTGAGAATGTGCGCGTCGTTCGTGAAGCTGTACATTGTTCCCACATAGCCGGGAACATCCACCTTTTCCATAGTTGATATATCCGCGAACGGCACATCTGCGGCTTTCGCGAACGTCTGCGCGGCGTAGTAGGCTCCGAGCGGCTGCCAGTGGTGGTCGGTGCGGGTATATATCGGCTCGTTGACATGCTTCCAGAACTCCATTGATGCAGGCACGGATACGATGTTCATAAGCTGCTCGTCTATGCTGTCAATGCTCTTCTGGTGGCTTGCGTTGTATTGTTCATATCCGGACGGCAGGTAGTATTCGCCCGATGTCGGGATCGTCATACTGTACACGTTCACGCTGTCGCCGAGCAGCTCCTTGAACTTGTTCACGCAGGCTGCGTACTTTGTGCCCTTGCCTCCGCCGAACAGGGAAATTCCCCACCAGTGGCCGTCATTCAGCTGTGTGACGACCTGTCCGTTGGTAACAACGCCCGGCGCTATCTCGTTGACGTTCTTTGTGGTCTCAATGTGCTCTGTCTCGGGCGGAGCGGTAGTTTCCGGTGTGGTCGGGGTAGTCTCCGCGGTCGTTTCGGCGGGCATAGTCTTATCCGTCACCTTCCCGGTCTTCGGAGCGGTCGTGGTGGTCGCCGCGGTGGTTATCTCTATCGGCTCGTCCTCTTCCTCCTCTGTCTCGGTGAGCACAGCTACGGGGCCGGAAATATTCGCGCCCCCGAAGCTCACTCCGAACAGATTTGACATCTGTGCTCCTATTTTTTTGAGCTCGTCGCGATATGGCACATTGTCATTAAAGTATTCGGTTATACCGTTTGTATATCCTCCGTTCACGGCACTCTCGGGTGTGAACGACGGCATCGTTGCAAGGGTACGCTGCTCGATCACGGAAACGTCCCCGCGCGGCATCAGTATGAACGCCACGGCCATACCGGCGAAGATCACAGAGCTGTAGATTATATTGGCAATGCGGAAAAGCGGTTTGAGCGGCTTCTGCTCGGGAGCCTTCGGCTTTTTGCTTTTTTTCGCTTTCTCCGCAGATTTTTCGGATTTGGCGGGCTTTTCGGCCTTCACGATATTTTCGGTCTTCACGGCATTTTCAGCCTTTTCGGGCTTGTCGGGAATTACTGCAGGAGCTTCCGCCTTCTGCGCGAGCCCGGCTTTTTTCTGCCTCTCGATGCGGATCTCCGCTATCGCAGCGGCTATCTTCCCGGACAGGTCGCTGTCAAGGCCGGACGACTCCCCGGTCTCCGATATACCCGCCGACCCGTCTGCTTCCTCATAGGACACGGGCGGCACGGGAACATCATCCGGAGCATCCTCGGGCACAAACACTTCCTCGTCGTCGGTATCTTCCCCGACCGTCTCACTGCCGGGAAGTTTCTCGTCGCTATCGGAGGGCTTTGTTCCCGCAAGTATCGCCTCGACCATTTTGTCGAGCTCCGACCTGTTTCTTTCTTTATCAGTGTTCATTCACACTCTCCGTTCATCGGTTGTACCTGTTCATTGCCTCATCGGTCTTTCCCGCGACTATCAGCTTCGCAGCCTCGGCAGCATCCGAAAAGGTCTTTTCCAGCAGCTCGCCCTGCTCCTTCGGGAACATCCCGAGCACCCATGCGGCGAGGTCATACTCGGGATTCGGCTTTGCTCCGACACCTATCTTTATGCGCGGGAAAACGTCGCTGCCCGTAAGGTAGATTATGCTCTTGATGCCGTTGTGGCCGCCGTCACTGCCCTTTTTGCGTATGCGCATCCTTCCCACGTCGAGGGAGATATCGTCGTACATAACGAGCAGCTGCTCCGTGGTGAGCTTGTAGAAGTTCAGCGCATCCACCACCGCTTCACCGCTGTTGTTCATGAACGTTGTGGGCTTCATCAGCAGGCAGTGCCTGTCGGCAATGGTTACGTCGGCAGTGAGCGATTTGAACCGCAGCTTCTTCACATCCGCGCCGATGTTCTCTGCAAGCGTATCGAGCGCCATAAATCCGCAGTTGTGGCGGGTGTTCTCATACTTCGTTCCGGGATTGCCGAGACCGCAGATAATGAAGCTTACCGGCCCCGCGGGCTGCGGCGCTTTCTGCTCGTCGAGCTTTCTGAAAATATCAAATACCGACATTATTTCTTATCTTCCCCGGTCTTTGCCGAACCGCAGTTACCGGAATTGCTCCGCGCCGACTCATAGCCCTCCGAGAAGTTTTTTATACCCTTCTCGATACCTGCACCTATCTTCTCCGCAGCATCCTCGACAGCCTTTATCGCGCTGTTGGTCTTGTCCTTTATCTCCTGCCGCTTTTCGGGAGTGACGGTTTCCTCATACTTAGCCTTTGCCTTGTTGATAGCACCGTCTGCGGCGTTTTCAAGCTCACCGGCAGCCTTGCCGAGTTCTTCCATTAATCCCATAGTGGTTCTCCTTTCAGATAGTCGCGCATCAGATAGTCGCTCACGCTCGAGAGAAGTGTCTCGCCTTTGGGCGAGCCACACGAGGATAGGGCTCTGCCCTATCCTCGAGCTCCTGACCCGGTTCCTTTGTGCGACAAAGGAACCGAAAGCGTTGAGAATTTTATTCTACATTTTGTTCTTGTTTATCAGCCTTTTGCGGCGTTCCTGTATCCGTCGATTATGTCACGCATAAGAGACAGGGTTTTCTCGCCCTTTTCGGGGACTATGCGGAAGCATATCTTTCCCATAAGGTTGAGACTTATGCGGCCGCCGAACTTCGCGTTCAGCCTGCCGATGCGCTCCATATCGGGCGTGTCGGTGTAGAACGCTATGCCGTCCTTGCCCTGCATTATCTCAGTAATGCCGGCTGCCTGCGCTCCGTTGCGTATCTGCGCCACCTCGATAAGCCCCTCCACCGGCGCGGGTATCTCCCCGTAGCGGTCGATAAGCTCGTCGGTGACATCATACGCGTCGTCCTCCGTGCGTATCAGCGCGATACGCTTGTAGCAGCTTATGCGCTGCGCCTGATTGGATATATAATCCTCTGGGATGTAAGCATCCACCTTGACATCCACAAGGCAGTCGGACTGCTTTACAGTCTCTTCGCCGCGCTGTTCCTTTACCGCCTCATCAAGAAGCTTCAGGTACATGTCGTAGCCGACCGCGCTCATGTGACCGGACTGCGACGCTCCGAGGATAGACCCCGCGCCGCGTATCTCAAGGTCGCGCATCGCTATGCGGAAGCCCGAGCCGAATCGGGTGAATTCCCGTATCGCATCGAGGCGCTTCGAAGCTGTTTCGCTGAGCTCCTTGCCACGCTTGAACGTGAAATACGCAAAGGCTCTGCGGTTGGTGCGGCCGACGCGTCCGCGGAGCTGGTGGAGCTGCGCGAGACCCATATAGTCGGCATTCTCGATTATCAGCGTGTTGCAATTCGGCACATCAACGCCCGTTTCGATAAGTGTCGTGCAGACCAGCACATCTATCTCATGCTCGAGCAGCTTGCGCCACACTTCAAGCAGTTCGTCTTCCTCCATCCGCCCGTGGGCTATGCCGATACGCGCCTCGGGAACGAGTTTGTGCAGGTCCGATGCGCACTGCATTATGCTTTCGATACGGTTGTGGATGTAGTACACCTGACCGTTGCGGCGGAGCTCTTTATTGATAGCCTGCGCGATAACGCCGTCGTTATGCTCGATAACGTAGGTGGTAACCGGCTGTCTGTCCTGCGGCGGCGTCTCGATGACGCTCATGTCGCGTATCCCCGACATCGCCATATTGAGTGTACGCGGTATCGGAGTCGCGGAGAGAGTCAGAATGTCCACACCCGCGAACATCTCCTTGAATTTATCCTTGTGGGCAACGCCGAAGCGCTGCTCCTCATCTATTATCACGAGCCCGAGATCCTTGAAAGCTATATCGTCCTGCACGAGCCTGTGCGTTCCGATAACGATATCGCACGAGCCGCGCTTCATCTTCTCTATCGACTGCTTTATCTCCTTTGGCGTGCGGAAACGCGACAGAAGCTCGATATCCAGTCCGAAGCCGTCCATACGTTTGAGCACGGTCTGGTAATGCTGCCACGCGAGTACCGTCGTCGGGCAGAGCAGCGCGCACTGCTTGCCGCTCATTATGCACTTGAACGCCGCGCGCAATGCGACCTCGGTCTTGCCGAAGCCCACATCCCCGCACAGAAGGCGCTCCATGGGCTTGTCGTTCTCCATATCCTGCTTTATCTCGCTTATGCAGCGAAGCTGGTCGTCCGTTTCGACATAGCTGAAATGGTTCTCGAATTCCGCCTGCTCGGGGCCGTCCGGGTCGAACGCGTAGCCCTTTGTTTTCATACGCTTGGAATACAGCTCGATGAACTCCTGCGCCATTTCCTTTGCGGCGGCCTTTGCGCGGGTCTTGGTCTTCTGCCACTGGTCGGAATTCATCTTCGACAGCTTGACCGTGCTCGCGTCGCCCGTGCCTATGTAGCGTGATATCAGGTCGAGCTGCGTTACGGGAACATACAGCACGTCCGTTCCCGCGTATTTTATCTTGATATAGTCCTTGCTCACCCTGTCCTGCGTGAGCTTCTGTACGCCGTCGAAAACGCCTATGCCGTAGGTGTTGTGTACGACAAGGTCACCAATGCTTATATCGTTGAGCGAGTTGATTATCTCGTTTTTCTTGCGTTTGGGAGCCTCGCGGGTCTGTATCGTCACCGAGACGTGAGAAATCGCGGCAAGTCTCGCTTCGGGGTAGCTGTAGCCCGAGGTGAGCACACCGGGAGTTATATAAACGCGCTTGGCGTAGAGCTTTTTCGGCTCGGAAGCGTAATCGGCCGCGATGCCATCGCTTCGCAGGTCGTCCGCGAGCACCTTCGCCGCCTTTTCCGTTCCCGCCATAACAATGACACTGTAGTTCTCGTTGAGGTAATTTTTCAGTTCGTCGAGCAGATAACGGTATTCGCCGCTCCACGGGGCCACCTGACCCGCGGAAACGCTCTGGAGCACCGACAGCTTGAGATCCACGCCGCGCATGAAGTTGTCGAAATACGCGCGGACCTTCTTTTCGCAGACTGTCTTGTATTCCTGCTGCGAGAGCATATAACGATCGAGGCCCTTGCAGAGAACGCCCTCCTCAAACAGCAGCTTTATATCCTCGACGTGCTGGGAATACGCGCCCTTGAAGCTTTCGCTGCAGGCATTGTTCTCGCATATCACCACATCTTCTGCGTAGTCGAACAGCGTCTCCTCCTCGTCGTAGCAGAGCGGCAGATAACGGTCGGTATTCGCGCAGACCGAGCCGCCCGCAACATTCTCGATGTCGTTCTGTATGCGCTGCTTCACCTCGGCAGCCTTCTTGCCGCGTATCTTCGGGAGCAGCGCGTTCAGCTTCTCGGTGATCTGCGCGTTGTCGAGGAACAGTGTCTCCAGCGCGGGAGCAACCGCAATGCTCTTTATGGTGTCTATACGCCTCTGCGTTTCGAGATCGAACACCGATATGCTGTCAACATCGTCGCCCCACAGCTCGATACGCACAGGCATACCGAAATTGACGGGGTAGATGTCGAGGATAGCGCCGCGCAGTGAAAACTGCGACACGCCCTCTATCTGGTCACAGCGCGTGTAACCGAGCTCGACCAGCGCCGCGGTGATCTCCGTAAGGGATATGGTATCTCCGCTCGAGATGTTTATGGTACGCTTTTTTATGATGCGGCGCGGTATCGTCACCTGGCAGGCGGCCTCCGGCGTTGCGCAGACTATCGGCGCCTTGCCGGTTATCATACGCGAGAGTATGCCTATGCGGCGGTGCTCATATTCGCGCGATACTGCGTCAACATCCCCGAGCACGATGTCCTTTGCCGGGTAGCAGAACGCTGTCTCCTCACCCGTCATCGTGTTTATATCCGCACAAAGTCTCGCGCCCTCACCCTCGGTGTCGCACACGACAATAAGCGGGAACTCCCGCTCCCGCTCCATTGACAAGGCCGCCAGAAAGTGCGACTTGTGTATGTGTGAAAGTCCCGTTATCATAACGGGCAGACCGCCCGCCATGCCCGCGTTTGCAAGCACAGCCGACACAGCGCGGTATTCCCGCAGCTGCTTCGCGGTGTTCAGAAAATATTCCATTCTGCTTTTCCTTACAGATGTCTGTCGGAATGGAACATTCCGACAGACCGCCTTTGCAGGCAGCACAAGGGCTTACGCAGCCCTTGACCTGCGGCAGCGTGACGCTGCACCCACTATTTTTTATTTTCGCTTTTCAGCACTTTAACCCCGTTTCCGGTCTGGAGACGGGGATAGAGTTCTTTCGTTGTCCCGTGAGTTACTTTGCTGCGATCGTTTTCTTGACGTAGCTGATGACCGTGACGATAACCGTGCTCAGCGCAAGGTTTATCATAAGCTCTATCGGGAAGTTAAGGCCTATAAAGCCGACGATTATATACTCCATGACCGGCTGACCCGCACCCGCTGCCCATTCGCTGATCGTATCCATAAAGAATACCACGCAGCCCAGCAGGAACACGCCCGTGTTGACGACCGGAGTAAGTATGCCGGCGGTAACCACCGCGATGTACTTGTTCTTTTTGCTGATAGCGTTGTACACAAGACCGGAAAGAAGGCCGGCCAGAGTGCCCTTCACAAGAACTGTGACTATCGTGCCTACCGGGTTTATCGGCAGGAACGCTGCCGCCTGTCCGCAGATAAGCACTGCGCCGCCGAATACGAATCCGAGCCATGCGCCCGCCCATGTTCCGTACACCGCAGCGCCTATGATAATAGGAGCAAGCGCAAGTGTGATGTTGAACGGTCCGAGCGTTATAACGCCCGACAGCCACTGCAGAACAAAGACTATCGCCGTCATAAGACCCATTCCCGCGAGCGTTACCGCGAGACCTATCTTCGGCGGCTCGACCGGTCTTTCGAGCTTCAGTGACTCTTCCGTGACCGCCTCTACGGTCGATCCGGTGCTGGTTTTCAAATTTTCCATAATTTGTCCTTTCTGTTTCCCCGGTGTCCGGGTGAAGCGATGAATTGCAGACCGCACTGCCGTGCGGATACAGCCTATTTAATGAATACCGTGGGCACAGTGCCCGTTTCCCTGTCACAGCGTTCGCGCGAGAACTGGCTTATTATCCTGCATCCGTCAACATCCGCGAGCACAACGTGGTCTCTGCCGCTGCACATAAGGGTATAGCGCATAACGGCATCGGCGAAGTCATTGAAATCCTCACTCTCGACCTTGGTATTTCTTCCTTCGTCGTAATTTTCGGTATAGCAGAGAAAATATTTCATCCATATCACTCCCGTGATCGCACAATTTTCCGTAAATTATATTATAACACATTTTTCCCCGACTGTAAAGCGCTTTTTCAACATAAAATTGTGGAAAATTCAAACTTTTTTGCAGATTTTCCACGAAAAAGTGTTGAAAGACCACTGTTTCCTGCCCGGACAACAATATGATCTTTCTCCCCGACATAGAAAAGTTTGAAAAAAACAGCATCGGATCCTTTTCGGGGACCCGACACTGTTTTTTGGGGAGAGGATATCATAAATGAAGAGTGGTTGTCAGAAATTATTTCGAGCTTCCGCTTTCGGTGAGTTCGATCTGTATCTCAACACTGTCAACGCCGCCTGTCGCGTTTACGCGCGCAACGGTAGCTGTGACGGTATCGCCTACCTTGAACTTGCTGATTATCTGCTGGACATCGGTCACCTTGGAAACATTCTTGCCGTTTATCTTGGTGATGATGTCGGATACCTGAAGGCCGCTCTTTTCAACAGGAGCACCCTCGTTCAGACCAGATACGAGCAGACCCTGCGAGAGCTTCACGCCGTAGAGCTGTGCACGGTATTCGTTGAGCTCAACGGTGCTTATGCCGAGCACGGGACGGCTCTTAACATAGCCGTAGGAGAGAAGATCCTGCATTATCGGCTTTGCTTCGTTTATAGTGAGTGCGAAGCCGAGGCCTTCATAAGTGGTCGCAACTATCTTGGAGTTTACAACACCGATAACGTTGCCGTACATATCGAACATACCGCCGCCGGAGTTGCCGCTGTTGATAGCCGCATCGGTCTGGATGAGGCTCAGGCTGTAACCGTTGTCTGCGAGACATTCAACATCAAGACCGGAGATAACGCCGGTGGTCATCGTGTGTGTGAACATAATGTCCGCATTGACGCCGGGGTTGCCTATGACCGCGATAGACTGGCCGACCTTGAGGCTGTCGCTGTCGCCGATCTTCGCCGCCACGAATTTATCGGCGCGTTCGATCTTTATTACCGCGATATCGGAGGAATCGTCCGAACCTATTACCTTTGCTTCATACTCGTAAGTAAGATCCTTATCGTAGTAGTCGTTCACCTCGACCACGAGCTTTGCGGCGTCCTTTACAACGTGCGCATTCGTGAGGATATAGCCGTCCTCGGTGAAGACGATGCCGCTCCCGTAGCCGGCATATTCGGGCTCGTCGGACTGCTTTTCGCTGTATCTGTCGTCATAGCCGAAGAAATAGTCGTAGTAGTCGTAACCGGAGTATGTGTTCTCTTTATAAACTTTTATGAGGACTATCGTGTCGTTTACGGCCTCATAGAGCTCCTCGGTGGTATATGCGCCGTTCGCGCCGGTGGGAGTAACACTTGTCGGGAAAAGCTTTTCGGCGGTCTTTCCGTCGGTATTGTCGGATATCGCATTCAGCGCGGAAGAAACATCGCCGCTCGGTGCGGTCTCGCCGTTGTCCTTGTTGTTGTCAAGGTCGTAGGATGCGGTGACTGTTCCCGAGTTTGCGGGAGCAGACGCGGTCTCTATCACCTTGCCCGCGAGGAAAGCTCCGCCGAAGCCTGCGCCTCCGCCGACTATCGCTACCGCCGCTATGATCGCTATAGCCTTGCCGAGCTTGCCGTTTCTCTTTCTCTGAGGCTGCTGCTTTACAGGTACAGCGTCCACCACGGGAGGCTGTGCGCTGTAGTTGTAGTTGTTGCCGTAGTTGTCGTAATTGCTGTTGTAGTTATTGCTGTTATTGTAGTTGTTATTATAGTTCTGCTCCATGACCCATTTCCTTCTTTCCTGTATTTATTATGTATCGAAGCTGTCGTTATCGGTTTTCCCTTGCTTCGATTATTATTCTACAACCCCATTGTGACAGTCTCGTGACCGATTTTTTATCATTGAGGCATTTTTAGAAAAAAGAAATATTCCGTAATGTGAAAGTCTGTGAAAACAATGTGGCACGAGTATATTTTACTGTTTACGTTTATGGTCATTTACACCGGGCCGGCTTATCTCATTATTTCAAATCATCGCCGAAGGTGATACCAAAACTGTAAACTATCAGTGCTTTATCTGCCGCTGTAGGGCACCGCGTCCTCGTAAGGCACATCCGCTTCCTTGAGCTTTATTCCGAGCGCTATGCCGCACTCAAGACGCTTCTTCATCAGCGCACACTGGATCTTGTGCGGCTTGCGTACATCGCCTTCATAAAGGAAGCCGTTGGCGTTGCAGCCGCCCGAGCAGTAGAACCTTGCCCAGCAGTCGGAACAGCCCTCTTTGCTGTAAATATGCGTCTTGGCAAAGTAATTCGCTATATCCGCATCAACTGTGCCCTGATATATATTACCCATTTTCCATTCATCAATACCGACAAATTGGTGGCACGGGTAAATATCTCCGTCCGGCGTCACCGCAACATACTCGTTGCCGCAGCCGCAGCCGCGCAGACGCTTCACCGCGCAGGGCCCCTGATCGAGATCTATCATGAAGTGGAAGAAGTTGAACGGCTTTCTGCCCGTCTTTTCGACGTGCTCCGACATAATGCGGTACAGCTTGTCGTACTGCTCGTATATCTTCGGAAGGTCGTCCTCGGTTATGGCGTAGGGCGCGTCCGGGGAAGCCGTTACCGGCTCAACGGAAAGCTGGTCAAAACCGAGCTCCGCGATATGCAGAACATCGTCAACAAAGTCAAGGTTATATTTCGTGAACGTTCCGCGGACATAGTAATCCGTGCGGCCGGGATTTTTCCGCCCCTCGACAAGCTTCTTGTATTTCGGTACGATAACGTCATAGCTGCCGCTGCCGTTCGGTGTCGGACGGGTGTTGTCGTTGACCTCCTTCCGGCCGTCGAGCGAGAGCACGCAGTTGGACATTTCGCGGTTGATGTAGTCGATCTTCTCGTCATCAAGCAGTATGCCGTTGGTCGTTACCGTGAAGCGGAAGTTCTTGTTGTGCTGCTTTTCGACACTTCTCGCGTAATCCACGGTGGCCTTTATCGTTTCCCACGCCATAAGAGGCTCGCCGCCGAAGAAGTCGAGTTCGAGGTTCTGTCTGCCGTAGGACTTTTCTATAAGGAAATCTATAGCTTTCCTGCCCGTTTCAGGTGTCATTATCTTGCGGCCTGTGCCGAAATCGCCCGTTGACGCGAAGCAGTATTTGCAGCGCAGATTGCAGTCGTGTGAAACGTGCAGGCACATCGCCTTTATCGGGGCTTTGACCGACAGCTCGGCATACTTGCGGTATTCGTCCGTGCTGAACAGGATATCCTCCTTGTACAGCCCGTATATCTCGCTGTAGCACTCTTTAAGCTCGGCCTCGGTGTATTTCGGGAGCTTTTCCGCGATATCATACGGCATATCCTCGTAAAGCGGCGGTTCGAGCAGACCGATAAGGTCATACACCATCTCATCGACAACGTGTACCCCGCCGCTGTTCACGTCGAGAACTATGAAATTTCCGTCCTGTATAAATCTGTGTATCGTGTTTGTCATAATTTTACGTTCCTTGAAAAAATTTCGGAGCAAAAGTTTAGGGCAGCAAGACCTTGCCGCCCCATAGCTTTGCGTTTACTTAAAGTGGAATTACTTGACGCTCTCGCACTGCTGATTAGCGATAGTGCAGGAAGTCTTGCACGCGGACTGGCAGGATGTCTGGCACTTGCCGCAGCCGCCCTTTTCCGCTGTCTTCTTTAAGTTTGCCTTGTTGATCGTTCTTATATGCTTCATAAGTTATCGACCTCCATACTCATTTATTTATCTTATAGTATATCACACTTTTTTGGAAATTGCAATACTTTTCTATGACATTTTTCGGACATATCGGGACATTTTTTGAATTTGCGCGAAAATGTCCTGCCATGACCGTCGCCGTACACTCACTTTGCCGCCAGCTCCCGCATCCTTGCAAGCACCTTCGACTTTGAAAGGTCGGCTTTTGCCCCGGCGGGCAGAAGCTTTACGGAATCTGTGGTCAGATCCGCCGCAGCGAGCCCGAATTCCGCGAACACATCGAGTATCACGCGGAACTTGCAGCAGTTTATCCCGGCGCGGTCGGCGAGTATCTCCGCCTTTGAAAATATCTCCGTCTGCCGGAGGATATCATACACCCTGCGCATATCGAGACTGTCCGGTGCCATTCTGCAAAGCAGCTTGCCATCGACAGTGCCGCTCCGCATATCCTCGTAGGCGGTTCTGGCCGCAAAATAGCGCTCCTGCCGGAAATCCGAATAGCGCATATCCTTTACCACAACGTTTATGCTGCGGCGATCGTTGTACTCGTTGACCGAAAGGTTCGCAAGGACATCCACGGTATCGCCCTCCCCGAACGGGAACGCATCATACGTCGAGCCGAAGTACACCGCACGGGACTCCACGCTGCCGAAGCTGAACGAAAAGGCCGTGTATTTGCCGTCTTTGAGCGCCTTCTTCGAGCGGATCACACATTCCCTCAGCATAAAGAGCGGAACGGGATTGCCCTCACCGAACGGCTCAAGGTTTTCGATAAGCTCGATGTTCTCCACTTTCATATCGGCCGGGAAGATCTCCATATCCGCCTGCAGCAGTTCGCCCGTGGTCTCCTTTATCCTTTCGTCACAGAAGCGGTAAGCCGCCTGCGTGAACGTGTCTATCATATCCGTCGAAACGGTCATTCCTGCCGCCTTGGTATGTCCTCCGCAGCGCAGGAGCAGACCGGCACAGTTGTCAAGCAGCTCATACAGCGGAAGTTCATCGGTGCTGCGGGCACTTCCCCGCGCGGTATCTCCCTCCCGCGTTATGACGATGTTCGGCTTGCCGTACTTGTGCAGCAGCTTAGCGCTTGCAATGCCGATTATACCGTGATTCCAGCCGTCGCCGCTCACTATAAGCAGCTTGCGGTTGAGAAGGTCGGGCGCTTCACGTATCTTTTCCTCTATCTGGAGTATCATATCCGCTTCCGCCTGCTTACGCGTGCTGTTAAGCCGGCAGAGCTCCTCGGCCTTGGCAGCGGCGGACCGCATATCGTTGCAGAGCAGCAGCTCCATTGCCGTCTGGGGGGATTCGCACCTTCCTGCGGCGTTTATCCTCGGGCATATCGAGAACTGCAAAAATGTCGAGTTTATCTCTGTACCGTCCTCGTGGCCGCTTGCCGCAAGAAGCCGGTTGAGCCCCATATTCTCGGTGTTCTCCATGAGACGGAGCCCTTCGCGCACGATTATGCGGTTCTCGCCGTCAAGCCTCACAATGTCACCGACCGTTCCTATCGCCGCGATATCGGCAAACTGCGTGAGAACGCTGTCGCAGTCGCCTTCCATTGCCATTATCAGCTTCAGCACCACCCCGCAGCCCGCAAGCTGCTTGTACCCCGAAAGGTCATCGACGCGGTGCGGGTCCACCACCGCCTCCGCTTCGGGAAGCACCTCGGGCGGGTGGTGATGATCAGTAATGACGAGCTTCATTCCGAGCTCTTTTATGTATGCCGCTTCCTCGACCGCGGAAATGCCGTTATCGACCGTTATCAGCAGCTCCGTTCCCTGTTTTTTCAGCAGATCTATCGCATTCTTGTTGAGCCCGTAACCCTCGTCGCGGGTCGGGATATACCACGAGACCTCACCGCCGAGCGCTTCAAGGTAGCTGTACAGCATATATGTGGAAGTCACGCCGTCGCAGTCGTAATCGCCGTATATCGTTATATGGGAGCCGTTCTCTACCGCCTCGGTTATCGTTATTACCGCCTTGTCCATATCCTTTATAGAGAGCGGGTCGGAAAACTCACTGCTGTTGAAGAAAACATCGGCCTCCGCACGGGATGTGATGCCGCGTGACGCGAGTATGCGGCAGATGAATTCCGGCAGCCCGGTTTCCTGTATAAGTTTTTTCTGTATGTCTCTGTCGGGAATGTTTACCTTCCATTTGTTCATTTATTTGCCTCACTTTGTGACTGACTGTTGTATATCGCTGCCGTTCAGGCGGCGAATACCACGTTTCAATGTTATGCAGTTTTTTTCAATCCATTATAACACTTTTTGCAGAGTATTACAAGTGTTAATTTCAAAAAAATGTGGGCTGCTCTGAAAACAGCCCGTTTCCGAAGAAATGGGAAATGCGTCCGCACAGAGTAAAAGAGAGCGTGGAACGGATCCCCTGCTCTCTTTTACAAAAAATATATGTTTATCCAAACCAACAGGCAAAACCATTACCGCGTCACGCTTTTGTCTCAAAATGAGCATGCTGTCTGCGATAGCTGTCGTTATCCCTGCGCGATATCTCGGTATCGAGAGAGCGCAGCATTTCCTCAAGCTCCGACTTTTTATCGTCGTTTTGCTCCATACGGATCTGCGACATAAGATTCTGTCTGCTGTTCCTCAGCTTCCTTACTTCCTTATCCGCGTCATCCGTGTCCGCGGCAGTAACTTCTTCTTCCTTGTTTTTGCGTTCTTCGCGTATTTTCGCAAGCTGCTCTGCCTGCGACTCTTTAGCCTCTTTCAGCTGTGCGAGCATATCATCTACGGTATTTCCTTTTACCGTATCGGTGCCGTCCTTACCGGTGAGACCTTCTATGAGTTTTGCTGTGATCGAAACTGTTCCGTCAGCGCCGATCTTCACTCCGTAGCTCTTCACCATATCGGCATCGTCGCCCAGCCCTTCCTTGATGCTGTTTATATCGGCAACGCTCGACTCTATCAATCCCTCGTACTCCTCTGCAGCGGATCCGTCCGCCGCCATTTTTTCCAGAAGGTCGGGAGTTATAAGGACATTGTACTCGCCTTTTCCCTGCGCGAGGAGCTTGTCGGCTTCCTCATCACCCGAATAATCGGCGATTATAAAGTCCATATTGCCGTACTTCTTTTTGAGCTTTTCGAGATACTTCTTTGCATTTTCACTGAGACCATCCGTTTTCTCAGCCGCGGCCCCTATCTTCATGCCGCTGTTCTTCACTTTACCGCTGTCCGGCTTTACAAGATCCGCAAAATCCGTTCTGTCGAAATTCTTCCTGAAAGCCTCGTTCTTAACATCTTTCTCGCTCTTACCCTGAACTCCGCGTTTTTCTTTCCCCGCGGGGGCTGCGGGCGCGGAAGTCCCGGGGCCTTTTACCCCGTTGATATTCAACATCCATATCATCGCCTTTCCGCTTGACCGGTCGAGCTTCGTTCTTCCCTGAACCCGGCTCAACTGTCTTACAAAAATAATATCGTCAGTTTTCTTCAAAACTTTAGCCTTTTCGGAGAAAAATTTCAAGAAAAGTCGCTGCCGCTCGAGAATGCGGCTGCAATGCAGCCGCCAAGGGGAAAGAGAGGAAACCTTTCTTGGAAGAAAGGTTTCCCCAGACTGTCAAAGAAGTCGCTCACGCTTGAGAAGAGGCGGCTCTGCCCCCTGGCCCCCCGCCAGGGGCGCTGACGTCGTTCTGTCGGTCAGCCCCTCTGGCACTTCGTGCCACCTCCCCTGTAGGGGAGACACCCTGGACCCCAGGCGGTGCCACGCGGCACCCGCGATCCGCGTCGTAAGTATCTGCTTTCTGT